>MDTB01049650.1_pt1 | contig 12295 bp, 12 predicted proteins | sample 811161 | NCBI WGS metagenome assembly MDTB01 (sample SAMN05326650, study PRJNA326480) | marine metagenome | isolation source: seawater | place: Mediterranean Sea | collected 2009 | reverse complement strand
TTTAGAAAAAATACTTTTTTTTTCAATTTTTTTGCGTTAGTAGAATTATCTCAATTTCAAAAAATATTATTTCCTCTTTTATAATTATTTTAATATTTCTATCTTCATCAACAATATTAGCAATTGAAAGAGGTAATACAGACATCTTAATTTTCTCAATTATATTTATAGCTTGTGCTGTGAACAATTTTTACACAAGTTTTGTTCTTATTTTTTTAGCTTCAATTTTAAAATTATATCCTATCTTTACCTTTAATATTAATTTCAATTTAAAAAGAAAAGTTGTACTTTCAATTACTGGAATTTTTCTTATATTTATAATTTTATTTAAAAATTTAAATTATTTTTTTTACAATACTCATTCATCATTTGACACCGGTATAACTTACGGATTTCGATCTATCATAATGGGCTTGTACAAAGTTGAGGAAAGATTAGGTTTAGATTTATTATCTAAAAACGAAATATTATATAATATGATATTTTTATCTTTTATAATATTCATTTGTTTATTCATACTTTATTTCATCCAAAAAAAAAATTACTTCAATAATATTAATTTTACCAATATCGAAAATAGATTATTCATCGCTGGAGCAAGTATTTATTGTTTTTCATTTATTTTCTTTTCCAGCTATGATTATAGATTAATTTTTTTAATATTTACTATTCCCTATCTAGTTAACAATTTGAATCTTTTAAATAAAATCTCAATTTTTTTTATGTTAATTAGTTCAAATTCAATTTTAATATATTCATTAGCGGGTACTCCTTATGAATATATGTACATTGGAATTTTTATTCATTTATGTAAATTCTTTTTATTTTTATTTATTTTGCGTGAGTTAACAAAATTCTTAAAAGTTTTTATATATGATGTCATTTTGATTAAGAATTAATTTTTTTTAAATATCTAAAACTTAATAGATATAAAAACACATTTATTAATAAAAGAAAAATTTGATACTTAGTATTTGAAATATCTTGAGATCCTAAAAATAATATGATGAGGTTATAAAATAATATTATTGATGAACTCAGATTATTGGAAAAATTTTTTTTTAAATTTGTTTTATTTTTAATAACTAAATACAGTATTTGATGTAAATGAGAATTATCTGGACTTAAAGGTGAAATCTTAGAAGATAGTTTTCTAGAAATTGAAAATAAGTTTTCAAAACAGGGATACCAGATTAAAAGTACTATAAAATATGGCGAAATAGTTAAATTTTCTAAATAAATTGAAATAAGTAAAATTCCAGATGAGAAACCAAGTAAATAACTTCCGCTGTCACCCAGATAAATTTTATTTGATAAATTGATTATAAATAAAAGACTTAAAACAAAAATTAATAATTCAATAAATTCCTTATCAGCCATATCTGGTAAGATATCTAAATAAAAAAGGATCGATAGTACAATTATATAGTATCCTGATACGAGTCCATTCAGCCCATCAATAAAATTTGTTCCATTAATTAGTATTGTTAGGCAAAATACACAAAAAAATAAATTAAAATAAATGTTATTTAAAAAATTATCTAATAAAAAAATTCTTGTATTTGTTATAGTTAAATTAGCAAACTCTACAAATATTAGTGAGATTAAAATTTGAAATATTAATCTAGAAACAGGCGAGTTAATAATCTTATTATCCGATAATGCACCAGATAAAAAAATTGAAAAAAAAAGTATTTTTTCTAAAATGGTTATTTGTTCATTAAATAGGAAAACCAAAACAATAAAATATCCACCCATTAATGGAGGAATATAACTAGTTGTTAATTGTTGATGATTGTCCTTAATACTATTTACTAAAAATTTTTTTTTTAAAAAAAAGAGATAAGTAAGTATGAAAATAATAATTGTATAATAATAAATATGCATCTCACATTTTAAATAAATAATTCAAAGATAATCTTAAAAGATAATAGGAAGAAGTGAATATATCATATCTCATATGTTTATTGTAAACTACAAATCCATCTTTTAATTTTTGAAAAAAATTTGATGATAGTGAATCATTTAATTTTTTCCATTGAGTTAAAGATCTATTAATGCCATAAAACTTTACATTTTTTTTTGCTAATTCTAACCATAAGACATAGTCTTCTTTTGTCTTTATTGAGGAAAAACTGTATTTATTATCTAATAAGCTTTTTTTAATCACAACAGTCGATAAACCAATATCACAAGATCTAATCAAGTCTTTAAATTCAAGATAGTTTTTAGCCTCTCTAATTTTAATAATATTTCCATTTTTATCGACTATGTCATACGCAGTGAAAGAAATATCTATATTTTTTTCTTTCATAAAATTTAGTTGAAATTCTAATTTATCTTTTTTCCAAGTATCATCGCAATCTAAAAATGCAATATATTCATTATTAGATTTTTCAATTCCTACATTTCTAGATAAGCCTGCGCCGATATTTTTGAGATTTTTTATTACTTTAATTCTTTTATCTTTTTTTTCAAAATCTTTAACAAAACCGTAATCATGAGTATTTTCTTCATCATATATTATTAGTATCTCAAAATCTTTATAGGTTTGTTTAAGAATTGACTCAATAGATTCGTTAATAAATTCTTTTTTCTTAAAATAGGGCATAATTACACTTACTGACATCAATCAATTGTTTTCAAATTTGATTAAAAAATTTTCATACTCTTTTACTCTGTCTTTCATTAAAAATCTTCTTAGGAACAATTTTGAAATTTTATTTTTTTTTTTGGCTTTATCATAATTTTTTATACAGTAAGACATTGTTTTAGATAATTCAGTAACGCTATTATTTTTTAATATGTACCCACCTTTTCCATTCAATAAAATTTCATTGGGGCCACTTTTACAACTGGTCGATATACAAGGAACATCATGATTAATTGCATCTATAAGGACGTTTCCTAAGCCCTCATACAATGACGTTAAAACAAACAATTTTGACTTTCTTATATATTTTAAAGGATTGTTCACCCACCCCTTTAATATAACATGTTTGTTTAAATTTAGGTTCTGTATTTCATTTTCAATATTCTTTCTTAAAATGCCATCACCGACTAAAACTAACTTGAAATTTTTGTTTTTTTTTAAGAACTCTTGAAAAGATCTTACAAGTAGAATCTGATTTTTTTGTTTTCTAAATCTGCCAACATTGACGATAAAATCATTTTTTTTGTATCGCTGAGAGTTAATTTTTTTAAGATAAGGATTATAAATTGCTCTTATATTATTTTTATTAATCACAAATTTTTCTAAAGAATTTTTAGATCCTTTAGAATTTGTGATTATTGATGAACAAAAATTATAAAATATTATCTTTGATAAAAAAATTATATATGAAATTAATTTTTTTTCTGAATAAAAAGTAGAATATATTGGATCTTCAGAATTTCTAATAACGATTTTAACCCGTTGAATTATGCACACTAATATAGCAACCACATTACTTTGCATGGAATGAATTATTAAATTCTTTTTTTTGAGTTTTGAAATCAATTTAAAAAACACCGTAGTTGCTGAGATAGCGAGATTTATTCTAGAGGGAAGAAAAAAAAGAAATTTTTTTTTTTGGATATTATAAATCTTTATTTTTTTTCTAAAAATAGAATTTGCTTTTTTTTTTGAAATAGAAGATACAAAATGAATATCGATTTTTTCACTAAAATTATTAACCAAATTTTTAATATTTTCCTCCACACCGCCTCTTTCGAATGAAGGATAAAATATTAGGAGGTTTTTTTTCTTCACAGCTTATATATCTTATTTTTTAAATACCAATTTACAGTATTGTTTAAACCCTTTTTAAAATTTGTAAATTTTTTAACTTTTACATATTTCTTTAATAAAAAATTATCTCCATGGGTAGTATTTACATCATAACTGTTTTTTTCAACTGATTGAATTTTTTTCATATTTAACTTTTTTTTCAGATAATCAGATAATTTTTTGATGTTAATAGGTTTTGAAGAGCATATATTTATAACTTTATGGTTAAATTTTTTAATTTTTATTAATTTAAAAAGTACATTTAAAATATCATTTATATAAGTAAAATCTCTTTCATGATTTCCAAAATTATTTAAATAGAAAGTTTTATCATTTTTATGAGATTTTAATATTTTAAATATAAACATATCTGGTCTTCCCCATTCTCCATAAACTGTGAAAAATCTTAATCCTAAAATTTTAAAATTTACTTTGTTTGCCATTTTTTTAGCAAACTTCTCATTGAACACTTTTGTTTTAGCATAAATGCTCTGGGGAGACAAAGTGGAACTTTCAGAGGTAGGAAATTTTTTTTTTGAACCATAAACTGAGCTAGAGGAAGCATAAAAAAATGTTTTTAATTTTTTTAATTTAATCAAATTAGAAAAAATGTTTTCAAATCCCTCTTTATTTACTCTGATATATTTTTTTGGATTTACTAATGAATACCTAACACCTGCTTGTGCAGCAAAATGAAAAATGTAATCAAAATTTTTGTTTTTAAAATATTTGGATAAATTTTTTTTTTTTGTTATGTCGATTTTATTAAATACAAAATTTTTATAAGTTTTTAATTTTTTAATTCTTAGATGTTTAAATTTGATCGAATAATAATTATCGTAATTGTCTATACCGTATATTTTGATTTTTTTTTTTAATAGATAATTAGCAAAACTAAATCCTATAAAACCAGCAACCCCTGTAATTAAAATTTTCATATTAAATTTTATTTAGTTATAACTCCATTTTTTTGAATAAATTCTTTTGATATTTTTTAATTTGATAATTTTTTTTTTTTTATTCAATTCAATTAAATCTACTTTTTCAATCGCTTTCTTTCTGTTGATACCTTTTAAAAAATTTTTTTTCATAGGATTTGTTTCTTGATTCTTTAAATTTTGAGGGGAATTTTTTAAAACTTTTAATTTTACTTTTTAAAAATTTAAAGTATCTTTTTTTTAAAAAGTAAGCATTGACGCCATTACTATTTGTTCCTATAAATACATAGCCTTTTCTTTCTGATAAGTCCTGAAAAGCATTTATAGATGCACCATATGCGAGATTTGAGTAGTGAAATTTAGTTCTTAAAAAATTTTTTTTGTATGGAATTGTAAGTTTTTTTATGTCACCTAAAACTGCATTATATTCACATACAAAAATTATTGGTTTTATTTTATCTATTTTTTCCCAAATCCAATAATCGTTACCATCAATATCTATGCTTAATAATCCTATTTCCCCAGGTAAATTTAATTCATTTATTATCATATTTACATTTTTCTTATTTAAAAATTTATTAACTACATTCAAATCATATTTCCAGTGTATAGATTGTTTTTTTATATTATTGGTATAAGTTTTATTTCCCTCTACAAGGTAACCTGTCCAATTTCTTTTCATTAATAAAAACCTTGTATTAGACTCTCTGTAGTCTTCTGTTCCAATTTCAACAAATAACTTAGATTTAATTGGCAAATTTTCAACCAACCAGTTTATGATTCCATCGTCTCCCCATTGAGAGAAAACTGAAAATTCTATCTCAGAAAAATCCTTTATTTTTTTAATTTTTTTTTGTACTAAGGATGCCTTTATTCCCTCCAAAAATATTTGTTTTTCATAAATATCATCACCAATTATTTTTTTTAATGCTGACTTAATTATTTTTTTTATTAATTTCATATGATATGTGTAATCATTCTAATAGAATAATTTATGTTTCAATTCAAGTTTAGCATTATAACTGTAGTCAAAAACGATGAAATAAATTTAGAAAAGACAATAAAATCTATTATTAAACAAAGGGAACTTAATAATGTAGAATATATTGTAATAGACGGAAAATCTAATGATAGAACTGTTGAAATTATAAATAAAAATAAAAAACATATTAATAAATTTATATCGGAGCCCGATAAAGGAATATACGATGCTATGAATAAAGGTATAAACCTTTCAACGGGAGATATAATTGGGATTTGTAATTCAGGAGACACTTTGTTACCAAATGGTTTAAATTACATATCAAATCAATTTAAAAAAAATTATGATTTTGTATTTGGAACTGTGTTAAGAAAATACTTGGGTTCAGAAATCATCAAATCTGGTTTTAAGCTCAATAGGATTTACTATAACTTTGATTTTGCCACATCTCATTCAACAGGCTTTTATATGAGAAGAAATATTTTAAATGATATTGGATTATATGATACTCAATTTAAATGTTCTGCTGATTATGATTACTATTTCAGAATTGTAAAATCAAAAAAATTTAAGGGAAGTGCCACACAAAAAAATGAGTTGGTTGGAGTAGTTGAAAGTGGAGGGTTTTCATCAAAAATTTCTTTTTTTGAACATTTAAAAGAAGAAACAAAAATTAGAATTAAAAATAATCAAAATATGATCTTGGTAATTTTGATTTATTTAAATGCCCTTATAAAACATATTTTAAAAAAAATTAAAATTTTTTATTATCAAAATTGAAAGTAAATAAATTTTTCTGACTGACCTAATGAGATTGAAAGACCCACTAAGATAATTATGATAAAAAAAGGAATTATAAAAGAAAAATTTAATTTTTTTGAGAGCAATTTTAAATAGTCAAAATTCTCAAATTTTTGTAAGAAAATTAAAAACATTACAAAAAATAAGATTAATATACTTTGTAAATTTAATGTTTTGAAAAGATCAAAATAAAGATTCTCAAAAAAAATATGTAAATTTCCAAAGTCAGGTATTCTAAATACAATCCAAAGGTTAAAAACTAAAAAGCATACTAAAAAATTCTTTAATATAGAATAGTTGCTCTCATTAAACTTTAATACTTTTTCCAATGAAAGAATTAATCCGTTCAAAAAACCCCACAAAATAAAGTTAAAACTTGCTCCATGCCAAGCTCCTGCGATACTCATTGTAAAAATTAAATTAAAATATAATCTAAACTTACCTTTTCTAGAGCCTCCCATAGGAATATAAATATAGTCTCTAAACCAATTAGACAAAGTAATATGCCACCTTCTCCAAAAATCTGTAAGTGATTTACATAAATATGGTTTGTTAAAATTTTGAGGAAGAATTATTCCAAAAATTAATGATATACCCAAAGCCATATCTATATATCCACTGAAATCAAAATATATTTGAATAGGGAATAACAAAAATGCTTTAATTAAATCACTACTGTCATAAGATCCAGGGTCCTCAAAAAAAGGATCAATTAGCAGTGCAATATTATCTGCAAAATATACCTTTTTAATATATCCAATACAAAATAATAAAACTCCAAATTTTATGTTACTAGCCGAAAAATTTATTTTTTTATTAAGCTGAGGGAAAAGTTGGTTAAGTCTTAATATAGGGCCTGCAATTAGTTGAGGAAAATATAGAATAAATTCACTTATATTAGTAAAAGTATATTCATTATTAAGCTTACCCTTTCTATCTACTATAACTGCAGCGGCTGTAAATGTCACAAATGAAATCGCAAGAGGTAATTCTCCTTGATATGAAAAGTTTACTAATAATTCAGAATTTATAGAGTTCAAAATAAAAAAAGAATATTTAAAATAAAGAAGAGGCAATAGTATTACTGGGATAGATATGAATAATGAATAATTTTTTTTTAATAAAAAAATTGTAGTTAAACAATAAAAAATTATTATGGGAGCAAAATAGATATTCCAGTAAGAATAAAAAAATAAACTAAAAATTATTATTAAATATCTTTGGTATTGTTTTATGAAAACAATACAAACCAAAAATATTAAAAAAAAAAATAAAAAATCTATAGATGAAAACAGCATTAATTTAAATAATCAAAAATTTTTTTTGCGATCATGGCGTGCGCATAGGCATTTGGGTGTGGATCTTGATATTTATTCCAGATTTTTTTCTCTTCTATATTTTCAAATAATGTAAGTAAATCTAGATACTCTAAATTAATTTCATTTGAAAAATAACTTATTTTTTCATTGATAAAATCTAGTTTATAAGGATTAAGCTGATGAATGTCAGGCATATTAATTAAAATACATTTAATATCATTTAAAATACAATGATTGTTAATTTTCGATAACTCTTCTTTAACTATTTTAAATCCTTGAGAATTATCAGAGTAAATATTTTTATAATAGTCAGTTAAATTTTCTTTTTTTAAAGATGAATTAAAAGAATTGTACAACTTCCACAAAACAACTCCAGTATGTGTGTGTTTAACAAATAAATTGGTCTTTTTATTTACTAGAATTTCTGCATCATTTACAAAATAAGTTATTATTATGTGTGTAAAATCTAAATCCTTCCAGTATTTTAAGTAATTATTAACATATCTTGATGTATTATAATTTCCAACTCCGCCATTTATAAAAATCCATTTTTTTCCCTTTTTTTTTGACTCTAGATTCAATAAATGAGCAAACGTCTTTTCTTTTTCTACTCCCCATCCAAGTGGAATAGAACTTCCAACAATTAAAAAACTTTTATCAAATTTATCTAAGTAGTTATTGTCATAATCTATATCTCTCTGACCATAGCTATTTGTTTTAATTTCGACTTTTTGCAATATACTTGATTTATTTTTGACATGTATGTGGTTAATATCATCAAATTCAACTTTTAATTTTAATTCTTTAGCATATCTCCACATTTCAATGTCATAATTTGGAATTATATTATGCTTTACTCTCAATATCATCTCACAAATTATTAATGCGAATGTTATAGATGCTAAAGTTAAAAATAATGCTGATAAATTTTTTTTAATCACAATTTTTTTTTAATTAAGTTTATTTAAAATTTTATTTACTATATTTGAAATTGCTCTATTTCCAACAAGTGTAAAATGTTTATTTGCACAAAAAAAATTGTCAATATTTACTGTTTGTTCATTTGATAAATGTTCAACTGTATTTAAATAATACACGTTTTCATTTTTTTCTAAATCTTCTGTAATTCTGAAATATTCATTTAAAAATGTTTTATAATTTTTATTTATATCTTCTTCTGATACAAGTGATAGTAGTATAAAATTCTTTACATCATATTCTTTTGCTAAGTTTATTGCATCTAAAGTATTCCATTTAAAATTTTCTATAGCTATCTTAAAATCATTTTCAGATGGTTTTGTTGTATTTCTTTTTTTAATTAAGTTTAGTTTGTTCAATATATGATCAAAAATAACAAAAAAGGTAAAATTTGACTCTAATGTTTTTTCAAGTCTTAAAATGAAGTGTGTTATCGGATTAATTTTAGATATTGAAAAATAATTTTCCATTTTATTTATATTTCTTTTAATTCCTTTGTAAATTGCAAGTTTTTCTTCATCTCGATGGGCCCAAATAATTATATCTGGATTTTCAACTTTCGGGTTTCCGAGATTATAATCTAAAATTTTTATTGAATCCTCAGAATACTTTGCGGGAAAACCAAAATTTTTTACCAATAAAATTTCATTTAATTTTTCAAGCTCATAAGGCCATGACGATGATTCATCTCCACACGAATAGCCATATGTCAAAGAAGCTCCAAAAGTCCAAACTATAATTTTGTTAGGGTCTTTGAGAGAATTTTTTTTATCATTTTTTTTATCATTTTTTTTTAATTTCCCACTCTTATTTTTTTTAACAATAAACTTTAATTCAGACAAATCTGCAATTTCAAAATTAATATTTTTACTTAAACCGTAATAGTAAATATTATGGTTTCCAGTTTTTATAAAAACTATAGTTCTTGTCATAACCTCAAAAATTAAAATAAATATTATTGTTATTATTAAAATGAAAAAAGTTTTTTTTAAATAAATCATAAAGATTTAATTTATTTTTTTAATTTCTTTAATGGATTTGCTTTCAATCTTAAAAATTTTTTCGCACCTATTTAAAGTTTTTTCATTATGGGAAATAATAATAATAGTTTTTCCTTTAATTGCATATATAGAGTCCATTAGATTATTTTCTGTTATGTCATCTAAAGAATTTGTTGCTTCATCAAATATTAATACATCTGGTTTATGATACAATGCCCTAGCAATCGCAATTCTCTGTCGTTGGCCACCAGAAATATTTATCCCCCGGTCCCCAACTTTAGTGTCTAGACCATCACTCAAAGAATTAATAAGTTTGTTTAATTGAGAAATATCTATTACATTTTTTAAGTCCTTATTAATATTTTTATTATCTTCATTATTAAATATTATATTATTTTTTATACTATCATCTAATATGTATATATCTTGAGGAATATAACCAATTTTACATTGCCATGAATTTTTTACATCATTTATATTTTTCTCATCGATAAGGATTTTGCCTTCTTTCAAGTTAAGTAAACCACACAAAAGATTTACTAATGTGCTTTTTCCACTACCAGACTCTCCATAAATTCCAATAATAGAATTTTTTGGAATTATGAAATTTAAATTTTTAAAAACTTCCTTTTTATCGTAGGAGAAAGAGGTATTTTCAAATTCTATTTTGTTATTAAAAAAAATTTCAGAACTTTTTAAATTTTGGGTTTCGTGTGAATTGCTCTTTTCAATTAAATTTAATTTTTTATAAATCAAATTAAATGAGTATTCAGTTGCCTTCATATTTGAGATATTTAAAGTACATAAATTCATAGCTGGTAAAAGTCTTAACAATGAAACAACAAACAATGTTACAAAAACCAACGACTCCTCGAGAGAGTTATATCTAGTTAAAAATAACATCATTACAGATATCAATACTATGCTTAAAAATTCATAAATACTTTTTGGAATTCTTTTCAAAAGAGTTATTTTTAAAATTGTCTGTTGCACTTGATTTTGCTTTTTTGAGAAAATTGAATTTAAAAATGAATTTTTATTATATAAAATAACTTCTTTTATTGAATTAATACCTTCATTAATTAGTTTTAAAATTTCTCCTGTTATGATTTGTTTTTCTTTACCTATTTTAACTAATCGATCGTTTGAATATAAATAAATTAATGAAAAAATTGTCAAAAAAAATCCTAATGCAACAGATGTTACTAAAAAATTATTAAGAAATAAAAAGGAAATTATTACAGAAAATAAAATTAACTGAGAAATAAAAGTTAGAAAGCTTATAAAATATGTAATTGTATTTGCGGTATCTAAAGTAATTTTACGTACAACATCTGTACTATTTTGTTTAAGATGACTTTCAAATGGGAGATAAAAATAGTATTCAAATATTTTTTTTTTAACTTTTAATGAAATATTTTTATATATTTTTGTTTCAACAAAAACTAGAAAAATAAAAAATAAATTTTTAACGAAAAATACAAATATTATTAATATAAAAAAATAAGTATAGTCATTTTCATTACTACCAAGATTAAAACTACTATAGAAATTATGAAGTATTGGTATTTGATATAATTGATTGTTATCCAAAAAAGCAGATAATATTAAAGGAATAGTACTTATTCCAATTAGTTCTAAAATTGAAAAAATAATCCACATTATTATTAAAACAATTGAACTTTTAAAAAACTCTTTTGTAAATATAAACCTAAAGCTATTTTTGTTAATAAACATTTTTTAAAATAATTTTATTTGGCACTTATAATCATTGATACATGAATTAAATCAAAAATTATATCTAAAAAAAACATTCTCAAATTTTTTAAATTCATCAATTATATATTTTTTAATTTTTGCCTCCTTATTTCCTATTGCTTTCTTTGTAATTCTAATGGAGTTTTTATTTATAGAAATTTTTTCTTCAATTTTTTCTTTAGTGTGTAAACTAATTGCCTTTTTTACAATTAAGTCATCAACTTTGATTTCTGCAAAATTTAAAATTTTTAAAATTTCTAAATCTGTATTTTTTAAAAGATCCTCATAAAAAATAAACAATAATTTATTTTTTTTTTCTTTTAAATTAATTTTGCTCCAAAAATAAAAAAAATCTTTGACTTGTTGAATTCGTTTATTTAAAAGATCATTCTTTTTTAAATCAGATAAAATATGATCTGAAATTAATTCTTCATTTTTTGAACTATCCATTAAATATCTCGAAAAACATGCGTCCACAGGATTTCTCAATAATATTATAAAATTTAATTTTTTAGCACTTTGCATATTAATATTACTCAAGGGATAATGTCCCACATTGTCAATAAATTTAAATTTTATATTTTTTAAAACTTCGGGATTTGAATTTTCTTTATACAAATTAATCCCATTAAAAAGATCAAATATATTTACAGGAATATTAGATTTAAAATCATCGTTCAATGGATTATATTTTAAATCTCCATCACCAATATTATAAATAAGTTCAAAATAACTTTTTAGAATATTTG
>MDTB01016068.1_pt1 | contig 12297 bp, 8 predicted proteins | sample 811161 | NCBI WGS metagenome assembly MDTB01 (sample SAMN05326650, study PRJNA326480) | marine metagenome | isolation source: seawater | place: Mediterranean Sea | collected 2009 | reverse complement strand
TTCAATTTCTTTTTCAAAACCATCAATTCTGGCCAACGCCCTCAAGCTCTTCAGCTTGCCAAGCTTTTCTAAAGCAAGAAGCTTGCTATTTAGTCCCGCAAAATCCTCAGATTTCTGACCAAGTTCGATCAATGCCATGCTTTCACTTGCAGTCCAGCGAATTTTCTCATTTTCTTCTGCATCATTCGAAATATCTTCAAGAGATGACATCGCTTCCGCCATGAAAGGCGGATCCCCACATTTCTTAACGCCCGAAATTCTGGTTTCATAATCCGGGGAGAACAGACGAATCAAAAACTTCGAAGAATTGACCAAAGAACGCAGCTTCCGACCGGGACTTATATCCTCCAAATCAAGGAGATCGGGTTTTGCCTGTTTCCCTTCAATGATAAAAGGCTTTCCTGAAAGAGGTTCAAATAAAGGAGCAAACTCATTAAAATCATCATCCATTTCGGTCTCCATGTTAACCACGATTCGCACATCTCCATTTTCATCTGGCCAATTGTAGACACTGCCCTGCCGATAAAGTTCAAAAAACTTTTCTAATTTTGGATCGCCGGATTTGGCAAGAGAGGTAATCGTGTTTGCTTTTATTTCATCATCATCAACTGCAAGCTTTGTAAGCAAACTCAACAGATCGGCGTTTAGGAATTTTTCTTCGGTTGCTTGGCCACATAACTGGTAAAAACAAGTGAGAATGAAAAATATATATGGAAAAACTGAATGAAATTGATTCAAAATAATATTTACAAAAAAAATAAAGCGGGTTCGGATCTCTCACCGAACCCGCTCAGAATTTAATTTAGAATAGACAAGCTTTACAGAGACCCATCCCCATTTGGACCACCGGTGGGTTTTGGGTAATTACCGTCGGGCCACAAGTAGGAGCTGTAAGAATCGGGGGAAACTAAACCGTCGCTTGAATAAACGATTTTGAACATTCCATTTTTAAGGATTTCACCTACATAGACAGGTTTAAGCGTATGCTGGTTGGTTGGATGCATCGATTTCTTTCCACCGGGAGCATCAAACTCAAGACCATAAACTGCTTTTCGAACCTTATCGACATCAAAGGATCCGCATTTTTCAACCGCTGCTTTCCAAACATAGACACCGAAATAAGCCGCTTCAATCGGATCACAAGTTACACGCTTTGCACCCCCAGGTAAGCCGGCTTTTACGCAAAACTTCTTGAAGCTTTTTACGAAAGCAGCATTTCCAGGTGTTTTTACACTTTGAAAATAATTCCAAGCTGCCAAGTGACCTACAAGTGGTGGAACATCCATCGCCCGAAGTTCGTCCTCAGACACGGAGAATGCCATAATTGGACAATCATCAGAGGTCAAACCTTGGTTCGCAAATTCCTTGTAGAAAGGAACATTACTGTCTCCGTTGATAGTTGAAAGGATACAGGCATCGCCAGAAGCAGCAAATTCCTTAACCTTGGCAACAATAGTTTGGTAATCCTGATGATGAAAGGGTGTATATTCTTCCATAACATTTTCGTCAGGCACGCCTTCGGATTTTAGATAGGCCTTAAGAACCTTATTGGCAGTTCTTGGGAAAACATAATCTGTACCCAATAAATAGAATTTTTTACATCCCATTTCTTTGGCCATATACTCAGCAGCTGGCACCAACTGTTGGTTTGGTGAAGCTGCAGTATAGAAGACATTAAGTGACTGCTCCTCTCCTTCATACTGTACTGGGTAGAAAAGCAGTGCATTATTTTCCTCAAAAACAGGAAGACATGACTTACGGCTAACAGATGTCCAGCAACCAAAGGTGACCGCCACTTTATCTTCAGTAATTAGTTGCTTCGCTTTTTCAGCAAATAATGGCCAGTCCGACGCAGGGTCAACAACAACAGCCTCCACCTGCTCGCCCAATACACCGCCAGACTCATTAATTTCTTCTACGGCCATCATCACAACATCCCTGAGGGAGGTCTCGGATATAGCCATTGTTCCACTCAGGGAATGCAGCACACCTATCTTAACAGCGTGAAGTTGAGGGATTGCAAGAGCCAGGCCTAAGGTTGCTGCCATTGCAAGTTTAAGTTTATTTATTTTCATTAACATTTTTGTAATTAGTAATTAATATTTTCCCAAGAAAATGATGGAATCAAGGGGGTTTCTTTTATAATTCATTTTCTATGCCAAAAAACTATTTTCATATAAAAAGAAAAAATATTATTTGTTCATAACTTTCATTATTTTCATTTATTTTATTCATACATATAAGATGAATAAAAACAAAACGGGTGGACAGTATTAACTGCCCACCCGTCAAACAAACGTACTAGACTGAAAGTTTAGAAGGTGAAGATTAACTCAATTCCAACAAATTCCTCTGCATCTGAGATGTCGGTGTATTCAGCCAAAAGAGCCAAATCATCAGTCACCATGTAAGTTGGAGAAAAGGTTACTTTATCAATCGTAGCATTGGTTACTCCTGCACCTGCACCACCTGTAGCTGTGACTTTGTCTTCAGTTTCTGAATAACGAACGGTCATGGAAAGCTTGTCGGTTATACCGTAGTTGGCCATTATTAAATAAGCATCCGTGTCACCAGTATTAAAGTTGGCAGCGTTTGCTGAATCAACGACAGAACCGTTCTCATGGGTTGCAACTTCAGCAGCAAGCAGTAATGAACCCAAGGAGTAGCTTGCCCAAATCGTTTGCTTGGACTCATCAGATCCTCCATAATCAGCATAGATGTATTTTGCAGTCAGGTTTTCAATGCCGGTGTAAGCGAAGGCATATTCAAATGAAGTTTGATCCTCAAGTCCCGCCCATACTCCGATAGAAAAGTCATCGGTTCCGTAGTCCAATGATACGCCATCAGCATACGCATCGTAAAGATAAGAGAACTGCGTGTTATAGGCACCTGAGATTTGATACATATTAGGTGCATCATACGCTTCAAAGCCCAAATAAGATAGCATTCTACCAGCACTCATGCTAAAGTTGTCATTGAAGGTGTAAGTTACGACAGCTTCCTCGACGAATGTGTCGACTTGACTGTTAGCATCACCCGATCCCTTGAACGCTTCAAGATCCAACGCAAAGGCGACAGGACCGGAAGTAAAGTCAAAGTTAAGCTCGACTTCAGAGGTCATGAACGCACTGTCGGATCCAGTTGCATCTTGGTTGGTGTGGTCAAGAACTACGAAACCGGATAACTCAACACCACTTCCTGTCGGTCCAATTTCAATAGCGTTTGCATTTAATATAGCAAGTAAACTTGCTAAAGATAATAATTTTGTTTTCATATATATGTTTGTTGTTTTAGTTTAGTGCTTTTTAAAGCAATCGCACATGTGCTAGTATCGTGCCAATAGACTACATTCCCGCACTTTATATAATTAATTTTTATAAATTACATTTATATAAATGAAAAATATTTATACATATATTTTATTCATTATTAATATGAATATTTTTCACTAAAAGGACTTTTTCCTAATCACTCTTGCTCTTTTTTATACAGGAAAGTAATTTTAAAAGGTTTCTATGAATTTCTTTTTTAAAATTGGATTGCCTTGGGCAATTTCATTGGGAGTAGTCTTTTACGCGGGACTAGAGCTCGGTTCGGTTCCTCAAGTTTTACCCTCCACTACGAATATTCTGAAGGATGAAGAGTCTGATAACAGTAAGAATACCAAGGGATCTACCAAATCAGAGAAAGCCGAAGGCCTTACCCATCCAAGTCAAAATACTTTAACAAAAGAGTCTACCACCTTACAACCAAGACCAATCTATTCGCCTCCTCTTCCTCCCAACCTTCGAAGAATCATGGAAGATGGCAGTATGGTGGAAAGAATGGGAGCTTACATGGATGCTCTTCGAGGAATGGACTCAAGCAGTTTGGGTCAAGTAATCGATGCTTTTGAGGCACTACCCAAGGGATACGGAAGGCATCTGGAGATGAAACTACTGATGAGAAGTTGGGCAGATTTTGATCCAATTGGAGCCTTGCAATATGCGGAGAAATCATTGGATGAAAAAAGTGAGCGTAGGTTTGCGATGACTGAGGTTTTAGCTGGATGGGCTGTTACTGACTCGGCTGGGGCAATTGCCTGGGTCGAACAAAACAAAGCTGATAATCCTGACTCCAAACAAAGTGCAAACCTAATGGTTGGAATCGTCAAGGGCTTGGCAGAAAATGATTTGACCACTGCAGACAGTTTTTTCCGTACCCTGGAAGAAGGAAGTGCGAAATGGCAGGCTTCCACATTCCTTGCTCAGGAGTATGCCAAACTGGGGACTGAAGAAGCAATCCAGTGGGCCGAACAATTTCCCGGGGAAGATGAGAGGATGAAGGCAACGATCCTGGGTCAAATTGGATCGAAACTGGCCCAAAGCGATCTGGAGGGCACCGCCGCATGGGCCGAATCTATGCCGGTTGACAATGCTTCCGAACAAGTCATGAGCAACCTTCTGTCTCGTTGGACATCGCAAAGTCCTCAGGATGCGGCTACCTGGGCGAGTCGTCTGGAAAACCCTGAGAAAAAAACTCAAGCGATGAAGCTACTTACCAATAAATGGGCGTTGCGTGATCCGGTAGCCACAGCGAGTTGGCTGAATACTTTCCCTCCCTCAACAGAACTCGATCCTGTTGTTGGTGAATTTGTTAATCGTATTTCATCAAGAGACCCAGAAGGTGCCGTCGGCTGGGCAACCTCGATTTTGGATGAAGAACAAAAACAAAGAGCTCTTGGCCAGGCTTTGCGTGCATGGGATCGGAGAAATCCTGAAAAAGCAAATGATTGGCGTTTACAAAATGGGATCAACCCAATATCCGACGAAAAGAGGTGAGAAACCAAAAATTTTAAAACCCTATTTTCCAATCGTCTCAATGATTGCAACGATGGGAAGAAAAAGTGCAATTACGATAAAACCAACAACCACAGCCAAAAATACAATCATAACTGGTTCAATCAGTGAGGTCATACCAGCAACTGCATTGTCTACATCTTCATCGTAATTATCAGCAATGCGGGTAAGCATATCCGGCAGTTCACCAGTTTCCTCCCCGATCTCCACCATACTTGTCACCATGGTAGGAAAAACCGATTCTCTTGCCATTTGCACCGCCATGGCTTCACCGTCCCGAACGGAATCATGGACTTTACTCATGGAGTTGACGTAAAAAGTATTGGTTAATGTGTCCCTCGTAATCTCGAGGGCTTGCAAGATAGGTACACCGCTACTCAACAGAGTCCCAAAGGTGCGAGTAATTCTGGAAATATTCGACTTACCGGCAACATCCTTGACAGCGGGGACATTAAGAGCCAGCCAGTCAAAAGTTTTGGCTCCAGGCTTCGTTTTCTTAAAAAGAAAGAGCCCCACCACCGTTCCGGACATTCCTCCTAATACAAGAACTGGACTGGAGGAAAAAAGATCACTGATCCCAATAACAATTTGAGTGGGACCGGGCAGAGGAGCCCCGCGGAGCATTTGTTCAAAAATTGTCTGAAACTGAGGCACCACAACCATCATCAACAAAGTGACAATGGCAACTGCAACAAACATAATCACGCTGGGATAAATCATGGCTGACTTCACTTTCTTAATCGTACGGATCGATTTCTCCTGAAATTGAGCCAAGCGGTCTAGGACGAGGTCAAGAACGCCTCCTGCTTCTCCAGCTTTCACCATATTAACATAAAGATTATCGAATGTTTTCGGGTACATGGCCAACCCGTCAGATAAATTTCCCCCAGAAGAAACTTTATCAGAAATCGCAGTAAGCATATCCTTAAACTTGGGTTTTTTTTCCTGCTGTTTGATCATCACTTCCAAACTTCGTAACAAAGGCAGACCCGCCTGCACTAAAGTGGACATTTGGCGGGTAAAAACAGAAATATCCTCCCGAGATGGGCCACCACCCAATTCGATGGCCATGAGCCCTCCCTTTTTCTTCTTCTTTGACTTTTTTGCCTTATTTTTAGTTTTCTTCAGAGGGGGTGCTTCCTCTGCTGGCGGACTTGGTTTAGCCGGGCCCGGGCTATCCAATGGAATGACTTGTGAGACATTGAGTCCATACTGTGCAAGTTGTTCGTACGCCTGCTGTTCGTTCGCTGCCTCAAAAGTTCCTTGCGTCTGGGCTCCCAGTTGATCCGTGGCTACATATTGAAAATTAGGCATAAGATTTATTTTTAAGTTAAAATTTAAGTGTATTTCAAAACTTCTTCAACTGTACTCTCCCCATCAAAAATTGATCGCAGACCATCTTCACGAAGGGTGCGCATTCCTTGTTCAATCGCTTTTTGACGTAAAACGAGGGTGGCAGCACCGGTGTTGACCATTTCCCTGAATGCATCATTTACTTTAATCATTTCAAAAAGCCCAGTTCTCCCACGGTATCCAGAATTGCTACAATCTTCACATCCGGCACCAAAGTAAAACACCCGGTCACCAATTTCCTTGCGGGTCACTCCAAGTTGGTCGAGCATTTCTTTCTTCGGTTCAAACTCACTTCGACAGGTCGAACAAATCTTTCGCACCAATCGTTGAGCCAAAACAAATTCAAGGGAAGCCGATAATAAAAATGGCTCCAACCCCATATCCACCAAACGGGTGACTGCTCCCGGTGCGTCATTGGTGTGCAGAGTGCTTAAGACCACATGGCCAGTAAGAGAAGCCTGGACGGCTATTCGGGCAGTCTCGATATCCCGAATCTCACCGACCATTATTTTATCCGGATCTTGACGAAGAAAAGCACGAAGTGCACGAGAAAAGTCTAACCCGACTTGATGGTTAACCGGCACTTGCATAATGCCTTCGATTTCATACTCCACCGGATCCTCAGCGGTAAGCAATTTGGTGTCAATCTCGTTTACTTCTTTCAGTGCACTGTAAAGGGTCGTAGTCTTTCCCGAACCTGTTGGACCCGTAACAATAAAAATTCCATTGGGTCGCCTCACAGCCCCACGGATGCCCCCTTTTATATCTTCAGGAAGTCCTAAGCTATCAAGACTGAGGTTGACGGCAGATTTGTCCAAAACCCGAAGCACCACACTCTCCCCAAACTGGGTTGGCAAGGTGGAGACCCGTAGGTCAACTGCCCTTCCCTCAATAGTCATTTTAATACGACCGTCCTGCGGCACACGATGTTCTGCGATGTTAAGATCGGCAATCACCTTAATTCTAGAAATAACTGGAAGCGAAAGACTTTTGGGCGGAGGTGACATTTCATACAGGGCACCATCCACCCGGTAGCGGATTCGAAACTCCTGCTCAAATGGTTCGAAATGAATATCGGATGCCTTGGCCCGGATGGCTTGTTGTATAACAAGATTTACAAAACGGATAATTGGAGTCTCGTTCGCTGCGTCCGCAAGTTCTCCTTCCTGTCCTTCATCCAAGCCTTCAAACTGATCAAAACCTCCATCCCCGAGCAAGTCATCTAAAGTACTCTCGTTCTTAGGATAATATTTTTCCAACAGGCGGGTAACCTCAACCGGATCACACACAATCAAGTGTATCTCTTGATTCAGGGCAAAGGTAAGATCGTCAATAATTCCCGAATTAAATGGGTCTGCTGCCAGGAGATGGATCCCTCCAGGAGAAAGATAGAGAGGGACAATTGCATATTGATGGGCAAGATCGGCACTAATAACCTGTATGGCTTCCGGATCAACTTGGTCCACCTCCCCCACTTGTAATTCATATTCTAAATATTGGGACACCAAATTAATCAGATCCTCTTTTGCCACCAGTCCCGCCGCGATAATTGCGTCCGCATAAGAACGACGGCCTTCCTTCACATCATCGTCAAACAATTCATCTAATCCATGCTGGGATATTTCTTCCACCTGATTAAAAATATCCCTTATGGTTGAATTGTAATCTGAATAAAGCATGCCTATAAACTATTCCTCATCAGTGGTGACCATCAGCACTTCATCTAAAGTGGTTACGCCTGCAAGTACTTTACGAAAACCGTCTTCTCTCATGGACCGCATTCCCATTTCGCGGGACTTCTTTCGTAATTCGACAATACTTACATTGTGATAGATCATCTCTTCGATCTCCGAATTAACCACAAAAATCTCAAACACTCCTTTTCTTCCACGAAACCCTTTATCCCCACACTTCGAACAGCCTGCTCCACTCATAAAACTGGCATTTTGAGCCTGCTCCTGATTAATTCCAAGAATAGATAGTTCACTGGCATTTGGAACATAGGGTTGCTTGCAGTTCTGACAGATCGAACGAACTAATCTCTGTGCAAGAGCTGCCCGCAAAGAGGCCGAAACCAAAAAGGGTTTCACTCCCATATCTACAAGGCGGGAAACCGCACTTGGAGCGTCATTGGTGTGCAAGGTACTAAATACCATGTGCCCGGTTAGCGAGGCATTAATCGCTATTTCTGCCGTTTCCAAATCGCGAATCTCCCCGACCATCACAATATTTGGAGCCTGTCGAAGCATTGCTCGTAGGGCGGCAGAAAATGTCATACCCACATCAGCACGAACTTGTACCTGATTGATTCCGGCAACTTCATATTCTACCGGATCCTCCACTGTAATAATTTTTCGGTCAGCCTTATTAATTGCATTCAGGGCCGAATACAGAGTGGTTGATTTACCGGAACCAGTGGGTCCAGTAACCAAAAATATTCCATCTGGCATAGAGATTACCTGTTCAAACAATTCCTGGTCATCAGAGAAAAAGCCCAGCTGAGGAAGCCCCAGGCTTAAACTCTCTTTGTCTAAAATCCGCATCACAATACTCTCACCATGTACAGTAGGCAGAGTGGAAACCCGTAAATCAATAAATTTATCCCCAACCTTTACATTGATCCGCCCATCCAAGGGGACTCTTTTTTCGGCCAAAGAAACATCAGCCATCAGCTTGGTCCTGGAAATAATCGATGGCTGTAATCGCTTCGGAGGGTCAGGCTGCTCCTGGAGTTTACCGTCAATTCTAAATCGTACACGGAATTTTTTCTCCAACGGTTCCATGTGAATATCAGATGCCCTTCTTTCCAAGGCGTCCTTGATCACTGAGTGAACATATTTGATAATAGGTGCATCTTCTTCACTGACATCTTCAGGCTTTACACCGTCTCCTATCTCAATGCTTTCCTCACCCATACCCTCAAAAAAGTCATTAAGTTTTGACTCCTCTGCATTGCCATAAGCCTGATCAATTACAGCTAAGACATCCCCTCTATATGCAAATTTCGGATGAATACTTTTTCCCAATAAGTGAGACAGGTTGTCGAGTGCATCATTATCTAAGGGATTAGCAAAGACCATTTCGATCTCCATCCCATTTTCTCCCACAGGAACAACCTCATACTGTCTCGCCCATTCTGGCTTAACCAGGTTGAGGGTCTCATCCGGCAAACTCATCTGCACAAGATCAATCGCCTCCATATTGAGTTCAGTGGAAAGATAGTTGATAATCTCCTGTTTCGGCATGCCGGTCCTTTCCAGAAGTATATCCATCAAAGCTAGGTCTTTATCACCAACCTCATTATCAGGCTGTGTATCAATCTCAGCTTGGATCTCACCAATCAATTCATCACTCGCCAAGCCCTGCTGCTTAAAGGCGTCTATGATAAATTCATCAGTTTCGTTCATCGCAAAAAGATAAAACTTAGAACAAACTTCAGTTACGACAAGCTTATCTTCCCAAGCCCATGAGAAATTCAGGATTATTCTTGGTTTTGCGAACCCGTTGAATGAACATCTCCATTGCCTCTGCCGGCGGTACACCTTTCAGCGAACGTCGAAGTGAGTAGATTTTATTAAGCTCGTCAGGATGGTAGAGTAATTCCTCTTTCCTCGTTCCGCTTTTCTCAAAATCCAGAGCAGGAAAAATTCTTTTATTAGAAAGTTCGCGGTCAAGATGGAGTTCCATGTTGCCCGTTCCTTTAAACTCTTCAAAAATAACTTCGTCCATTTTACTTCCAGTCTCCACCAGAGCTGTACCCAAGATGGTAAGGCTCCCGCCTCCTTCGATATTACGGGCAGACCCAAAAAATCTTTTGGGCCTCTGCAAGGCAGTCGCTTCCACCCCGCCACTCAGGATCTTTCCGCTGTTTGGCATGGTCGTATTGTAAGCACGAGCTAATCGGGTGATTGAATCGAGAAGAATAACGACATCCTTGTTGTGCTCCACCATTCTACGGGCTTTTTCAATCACAATCTCAGCTGCGTGAACATGACTCTCAGGGCTTTCATCAAAGGTTGAAGCAATTACCTCAGCATCGGGAACCTGCCGGCGGAAGTCAGTGACTTCTTCAGGGCGCTCATCCACCAGCAAGACAATCAGGTGAGCTTTGGGGTTATTGACTCGCAAAGCCCGAGCAATCCCTTGCTGCAAGACCGTCTTACCTGTACGCGGAGGAGCTACAATCAGTCCTCGTTGCCCAAACCCGATGGGAGAGACCAAATCAACCACTCTCATCGAAACATTATCCCAATCTGCCTTTTGATCTGTTTCCAAATAAATTCTCTCAAGTGGGTAATAAGGTATAAGCTCAGTAAATGGCGTCACTCGCGAAGCCTCTGCAGGGTCGCCATCCATCACTTGATCAATTTGAAGCAAGATTGGGCAGGTCGAGCCATCCATTTTCGAACGGATATACCCTTGGACGGACTGTCCGGTTTTTAAACCATATTTCTTGACCAGAGGACCGGGGATCAAGGAGCACTGCGACTTTAAACGATAGTTATCTTTTTGCTGCAGTAAAAAGCCATGACCATCCTCCATCACCTGTAGGATTCCGGATACTAGTACAGGAATCTTATTCTCTAAACATTTTGCCAAAAGAGCATCAATAATTTCTTCATGCAAAGGAGCATGACCAAGCTCTAGTTCATACGAGACAATACTTTCCTTCAGCTCCTGCAGACTTAAAACGAGGAGTTCATCTAGAAGAACTGGTTTTTGGTCCGAGCTTACAAATTCCTCGGCCAAGGCAGATAATCCCTCTTCGTTCAGCAAAGCTTCGTTATCTAAAAGTTCTCCCAACTCAAGGGGTTTGGCTTCCGTTTCCTCATAGGGTAGACGCTTTGGTTTTTTAAATTTTGGACGCTGTTTGTTTCTCTGCTTCTTTTTATCCTGCCAATTTTGCTTTTTGGGACCATGCGGGCCACGGTTTTGCTTATTATTATGAGGATGTTTGGGTGTTTGTTGTTCATTTCCCTTTTTTTCCACGCCGGAGGAAGGTGACTCCACAGGGAGCGAAGCAGTAGTTTCTTCTGTCTGCTTCGGTTTTACTTTAGAGCCGTCTTCAATGTAGCGATTTTTTTCCTCTTTTTCAGGGGCAGAACCATCGGTGCTGAAAAAAAGCTGACCACTGTCGTCCTTGCTTTTAGTTTCTGCATCTCGAGCTTTCTCTTCTGTATTCCCAGAAGTAGCAGGGGCATTGGCATCCTTGGCATCCTCAGTTTTATTTGGAGATGCGTCCTCGTGTTTGGGTTCCTCTTTAGTTTTTTTTCTTGGGGGCATTGGAAGTATTCGAACGAATTGTTTCAAGTAACTCTTGCATGAAAAATACAAATTTGCCGTTTGAGAAACGATAACGAGTTTTCTCCAAGCAAGACGATGTCCGCGAGTTGCGATTTTTGACCCATCGGCAACTGAGCATCTATTCGAGCATTTGATTGAGCTTTCGTCAATCCCCGATCAAATAATCTTTTCAATTGAGTCTTTTTTTCACACTGCACACAAACCGTAATTTGAAATAAATGCTCTAGTTTTTTTTCAAAAAGAAGGGGTATCTCAACTACCACATTTTTTTCTTCCGAATTGACTACCTCTTTTTTCCATATCTCCCTCACCAGAGGATGAAGCAAGTTTTCGAGCCAAGTTCTTGCCTCCTGATCATTGAAGATAATTTCGGAAATTTTCTTCTTGTTAATTTCGTCATCATCAAAAACTCTAGGTCCCCATTTGGTTTTGAGGGCCTTTTTTAAAGAATAATCATTTTGCAAAAGATCTGCCACAATAGCATCCGTTGAGATGGTCTGCCATCCTAGTTGGCCTAAAATTCCCAACGCGGTTGACTTTCCACAGGCAATACCTCCGGTCAACCCGACGAGTAACTTTTTGGATTGTATAGTCACCCCTCCATTAAAAATCGAATGCTTCTAGGTTAGCAAGAAGCTAAATCCCCCTGATTCATTACTATCGTCTTGCCACCTTAGATCCACATGATATTTAATTTACTTTGGCTGGTAGGGTATCCAAGTGGCTAAAGGATGCGGACTGTAAATCCGCCCGCTTCGTGCGTTCGTCGGTTCGAATCCGACCCCTACCACCATTTTTCATG
>MDTB01006049.1_pt1 | contig 12297 bp, 9 predicted proteins | sample 811161 | NCBI WGS metagenome assembly MDTB01 (sample SAMN05326650, study PRJNA326480) | marine metagenome | isolation source: seawater | place: Mediterranean Sea | collected 2009 | reverse complement strand
TATCTGGATCATATTCTGGCGATTGTGGTACGTATGGTTTATTTGGATCATATTCTGGCGATTGTGGTACGTATGGTTTATTTGGATCATATTTTGGACTTGCTGGTTTATGCGGATCATATTGTGGTGATTTTGGTACTTCATATTGTGGACTTGCTGGTGCATTCCAATCATTTGCTGGTACATTCCAATTTGTTATGCTTATGGGCATTTGACCACCCATCATTTGGTAAGGATTCAAATTTATTCCCATGTTATCATTTCCACCACCTACGAATGGATTTTCAACATCGAAAGAAGGATTGTTCCCGTCTGTGTATTTCATCCATGGCTCATTCGCATCAAAATCGTGTCGTCTTTTTTTGTTCTTTGCCTCTGCTTTGTCAATTTCCTCCTGTATTTGTGTATCTGTTATTAAGTTTACTATCCCTGTACCTTGCATAATTCTTTTATTGAGAACTATATTTTCAGCGGTTCCTTGTATACATGTATCTATACACTTTGTTGCAGCGTCAGCAGCTACACGTAATGATCTTTCAAATGACATATTTTTCATAACTGATGTCTGTGATTTTTGTAGTCCTGACCTAGTAATCGCTGCGATTTCCCCTAAAAACATCATATATTCAACTAAGACTTCAAGGTATAAATTCTGTACACCATTATTAAACACTTTTTTTAATTCTATTAAAAGTTGTGCTCTGGCCGCTTCTATTCCAAGTATTTTTAAAGTCTCGTTTATGTCTGTTGAATGTATTCTTATGAATGTCTTTGCCATTTTAAATATTTCTATATCAAAATGTCGATATGATAATGTATTGTTTGACCAAAACACTTTTTGTTCTTTTTTGTAACCTCGTATTCTGAGTTTGTACAACTCCTTTTTTGAGAGTGATGATATTTTACTAATGTCTTTTGTTTTCAGGCACAGATTGTACGCTTTTAATCTTGGTACCACGTTTTTAAATTTCTTTATAATTGCCATGTGTATATCCCACTGGTGGATTCTATTTTTGATTAATTGTACTTTATTTAATTTTATATTATGTTCATGTATACCTATGGTCTCGTATTCCAAAATATAAGTTCCTAGTGTTTGGCAATCGTATTTTCTAATTTCATGGTGTCCTTCTTGGTATGATGTATTGTTTTTATACAATAGTCGTTGTTCGTTTTGTTTTCTTTTCCAATTATTTATTAATGCCTCCATTCTTGGTACACCCGATGTAATATCTTGTGCCTCTCCTGCACTGTGAAAAGAATTTAAAGTTAATTGCATCACCATTTGGCCAATCATTTGACTTGCCTCAATTCCTAATGGGTGCCCGGGTTCAACTTGTAGACCATTTAAATTTAGACATTCTTTATCGAATCTTAATATTCGTTTACCATTACGAATAGTATTATCATAATGGACGATAATATCTTGTAACGAAAACGATAAACGCCTTGAACTATATCCTGTTTCTGCTGTTTTCAATGCGGTATCTAGTAGTGATAACCTGCTAGAAATTGCGTGTTGAAATAGTTCTTTGGGTCTTAAACCATCGAAAAAATTACCAGTTATAAAACCTTTATTTACTATTGTATTATCACCAAATTTATCACAACTTAAAACTCTATCCTTTCGAAAGTTTGGCAAAAGTCCACCTTTATAATACTGTTGCCCCAATGCACAACGCATCTGTACAATATTGACGAGACTACCTTTTGCACCACTTCCTTCCGATGTTAATGACATAAAGTCATTGTCTTTTGAAAAGATTTCTTGTATTTGTAACGCTTGTGATTGTCTCTCCTTCCTTCCTTTTTGTAATAAATACCATTCGTCGCCTGTTGTTGTAGAAAAACTAAGATCGCACTTTTTTATTTCTTTATCTGGTTCAAGTGCCGATATACCAATGCTAAATCCTCTTGTTCGCAAATACTCCGCGCTGATTTTTTGAAGATTCCCAAGAAATGTCATTGCTGTTCGTGGATTTGTTTTATAAATTTCTGGTAGTATTTTATTTTTAACTTTTTTTTTGTTCAAAGTGCATACAACTTGTCCATTTTTTACAATATCGCCTACATTTAAATCATTAGCTAATAAGCACGAGAAAAGTTTTCTGCCAGTAAACGGTTCTTCCAACGTGTCATCAGATAGTGTATTGCCTTCAATCCTGTAAATACAATCAAAATAAACGCTTTTTCTAACAATAGTTGTTGGTAATGTTAAAAAGTATGCACAAAGAGCGGCATCTTGTACCACTCCTGCACCACCAGTAATAATATTTTCTGATGAATGCATAATATATTTAAGTTCACCAGCACATGCAATTGATTGTGGAACATAAATATTCATTTCGTCTCCATCAAAGTCAGCATTATAACAGGGAGTGATGTCCACATTTAACCTAAAAGTTTTACAAGGCAATTTTCGAACCCGCATACTTTGGATAGAGCTTTTCCAAAGACTTGGTTGTCTATTTACTAAAACGTAATCACCATTTTCTAATTTTTTGTGTACGATATCACCTATATTCAAAGGTTCTCTATTAAATTTAGGGTCTACCATACGATAATTAATATCTTCATGTTCAATTTTATTTAGATTTTCAATTTTCCACGGATCTTTTAGTTTATCAAAACCATTTTTTTTTGCAATAAATTTAATTTTTTTTTTGTATAGGTCTTCTGATAACTTATCTATATTGTATCTATTTACCATCACGGGGTTTGTAAGCTTCTCGCATACTTCAATAGGAACACCAATTTCGTCTACGTCAATAAATGAATCTCCAGTTATGACACTCCTTGCAGAAAATTCTATGCGTTTACCAAGATTCGATTGCCTAAATCTTCCTTCTTTACCTTTATATCTGTCCGCAAAATTTGAGAGCTCCCTACTCTCACGCTGCCCGCTTGGCGGAAAGAAAAATAACGTAAATGCAAGTTGCAATCTCTGTAATATGCGTTTGTGATCATCTACCTTTGAAGGATTGTTCCTACAAGAATTTCGTAACGATTTATCTATTCTAATCAATGAGGCAAGCCTATGAGTCAAATCATTCATTGAAAGACCTCTTTCTGTGATACATGATGGCCTAATACATGTTGGAGAGATCGGTATTATCTTTTTCAACCAAAATGGATTCTTATCTTGCACTTCCTTTGGTATATCAAACACAGTAAGGGCGCCTCTGGATAGGTCTGTTTGTATTTGTATACAATTTTGAAATGTTTTTAACTTTAACTTATATTTACGTAACTCTTTTTTTGCTACAGACAGTAGCATTGGATGGATCACTGGGTATTTAAACTCGTAATAAGAAAAATGTCCCGGGCACTGTTTCCATGGTAAAAAACAAGTTTGACAACAGTCTGTAGTTGTAGCACCTAATCGAAGATCATGTAAATCTTTCGAATCTTCAAGTACAAACACGCTACTTTTTTTGATGTCTTCATCTTTCCACCAAGAGAAGTTCATTTTTTGGACTATATTTGTCAATAAAAAAAGGGGGGGATCACAACTTTAATATAAATAGAAACATATAGCGCTAAATAAATCGAACAATTACAAATGCCATGAAAGGTAAAATAAATAACTAAACAACTTGAGAAGTTAAAACATACACCAAAAGACGCAGAATCCAATTTAAACCATGTCTATCACACCAGAAACATATGGCAATGACCCTAAAGTATTGCAAAAATTTGTTGAATACTTACAAATTTATGCTGTTTCGAAGAAAACAGGTAAACAACTAGGTACAGGCAGTATAAAAACATACAAATCAAATGCTGGTAGTTTTCTTAAAAGCTATGGCAATATTGAGTTGAAATACTTGATGGAACAGGATTATATTGATGCTGTGTTAGAGTATGACCACCAGCAATCTACCTTGCAAGCATCGGCATCGTTGAAGAAGTCACACCACGGGATACTACACTTACAGGACATGTATAGGTATCATAATAAAAAAGAAGGTCATGAAACAGAGAAGGATTACTGTGAAAGAATTTATCAACACAAACATTTTGATTTAGATGACGTCATTTCGTACGAAATAGATCATAAAAAAATAGTTTCTACAGATCAATGGGTTCGTGAATATCTAAGTAAATACGAGGAGAAAAAATTAACTAAAAAGGAAATGTTTAATTACATTTTAACAGCCGTAGATTATATCGAAGAACAAAAAACACGCTCCATGTATACACAATGGAATATGATATATGATAATAAGAAAAAAAGAAAGTTAGAAGCAATCGGTGCCATAGTCGAAAAAAAATAAATGAATCAGGGAATGGAACCACTTTTATTACCACCAAGACAAGTAGACTTTGATGCAGCAGAAGAAAATGCAGCAGAAGAAAGAAGATTAGCTAAAAGAAAAGCTAATTGGATAATGACTATCATTTTTTGTATAGGCATTATTTTATTGATATTTTTTTCTTATTGGAACCACCGTCACTCGCCGTATCAAAGACGGCTACATTAGCAATTATAGCAATAGCTAAACATAAGGTAAAAAAATAATAAAAATCTGATAAAATTAATAACATATTTGTGTTTTTTTACTTGTAACTATACTATATCTATTTTATAAGTCTCTATTTACATTTAATCGTCATGCTATTTTGCTATTCTACAAAAATTTTTTTTGGTGATATTTTTTGAACAAATCTAAAATACCTAAATACCTAAAATACCTAGCTTTTCACAAACTTTATTTAATATTAATTTTTTTTTTAAAAATAAAAAAATATTTTTTTTAATTTTGGTTTTTCAAAAAAGTTTGTAAAATGGTAGGTATTTTAGGTATTTAGGTATCGATAAATTATTAGCATATGAATAACACAACAACATAGGAATAGCATTATTCTACAAAAATATTGATCCATTTATATGGAATGCATTTAATTGGTTTTGGTTTACATGTTACAAATATATTCCTACAAATAAATCAGTATTTTCCTACTTAAAGGGCAATTGAAATTGTATTTTTTTCGTATATACATACTTTTAATAAATAGCATATAAATAACACAACAACATAGGAATAGCATTACATAATGTTATGCCATGTTATATAATGCTATTCCCATGCTAATAAAAACGAATTATAAAAAAAAACAAGAAAAACTTTTTTTTTTTATTTTTTTTGCCAAAATCTTGACAATTTTGCAAAATCGACCAAACCTATGCTATTTCTATGCTAATAAAATCCGCTGTAATGATATACCCATGCTAGATATCGACCATTAAAAATTAAAAAATAAAAAAGTGTTGGCTAATTTCAGTCTATAGTCGTATCCGCATACTAAAAAAGGCCAACACTTTTTACGCTACGCTACAGTATAAGAATTAAAAGAATAATAAAAAACGAAACGAAGTTAATATTAAAATTAAAAAGCAACCAAGTGTTAGAAACAAAAGTGTTAGAAACAATATTAAAATGACAGAATTTATTCAAAAAAGAATCCAAGGGACATTTAAAGAGCTTCCTGATAGCAATCATGTAAGTTTCATATATGGTATTTTTACTATTGATGAAAAAAAATTTAACGCGAAAAAACGAAAAGTAGATGACTCAAAAGATGAAGATAATCATCGCGTTATAGTTTATGGTGACGTACATTCAAAGAGTAACTTTGTAAAATATACGTTGTTAGTCACAGAAGAGGATGAAGCTTCTGTTATTAATAAATGTGGCAACGAAGTTACTTTGTTGTACACCGAAGACATGGAAACATTGTTTTATCGTATTGATCGCGTCTTGGAAATAAGTACAAAGAAATGGACAACTCACAACATAACTCGTTATCTAAAGCTTAATCGTAAGCAGACAGTGTTGAAAAATAATTTAGAAACGTTATCAGGTGATGCTCTCTCAGCAAGGTTATTTTTAAAACAAAAAAAAGTTTGGTACAAGGGTTGTCGCGGAAGTCTTTATCGTGATATTCTGGCAGCTGCACGTGTTTGTAGTAAGAGTAAATTGTATTGGGCAGTGTGTGTTTACTTTCCTCCTCATATCGTACGCATGTGTCATTTACAAGATGATGAGAAAGTGTTGAAGGCAACATACGATATTTTGACCAATTGGAGCGTGCCTTCTGATATTTGTTTATACAACAACAAAAAGTTGTGCAAATACACCTTTTGGGAAAAACAAATTCAAGAGATTGTAGAATTTTGGCGCCAGCAAAGGTTCTTTGTTAACAAGGATCACGCTCAATCGCTAGCTCGTTATGAAGGTGGAGATCAACTACGTGATTTTGAGACTCGTTTCAAAATAGTAAAATTTGCTTTGAATGAAAAAAATTTAAAGAAAGATACAATTTTTAATTTCCATGACGGCATTGAAGACTTTGAAATGGAGCATAATTTGTTACGTAACAGAGTTTTTTATAGGATACCTTCTTCGAATCCAGATTCAGATTTGCTGTCTCCTAATATGTTTGGTTCAGCAGATGTATATAGTTTCTGGTATGATTGGTCTGAGGCAATACAGTTATCACAAAAACTGCAAACACGTCATGACGCTGGTGTTCTTTATTTTGTTGAGGGTTATCCCAATGGAGATACATTACAGAAAGATATTGGGTTTGTTTTGAACAAATCAATGCGTTTATATGTGAAGGAAGTGTTGGACCCGGAAAGTGTGTTGACGCTAAGTGATTTTTCAAAAGGTTTATTGAGATTCATGACAAGTAATAAAACTTTAGATGATTCTACGAAAACGATTTGGTTCTTTGGTTGCGAATATTACACTGTAGATGATATAACTAAACTTTTAGATGTATCAAATAAATTTAAATGTAAAGTTGTCTTACATTTCTTCGGGCATTACAATCCAACTCATTTTAGTGCAAAAAAATTTGGTCTGCTAGACTGGTTTTCGTTGTCTAAATGGAGGGAAAAAGTTTTACCCAATATTTGTAAGGCGTCTGAAATATATCCAGACGAATTTGATGCTCAAGATAACGGCGCTAATTTCTTAAAAAACTCTACAAAGGAGGATGTAGTTCGTGTTGCTTTTACTAAAAAGCAAAAGGAAAAAGAATCAATATTGCTACGTATGTTACACGATAAAAAAAAAACTGGTTTCTTTACAAGCGTAGGGCAAGATTATGGTGAAGAATTAATTTCAAAGTCTATGCAAGTTGTCCCGAACAAGAGTATAGTTACAAACAAGACTTTTTGTGTCGGATATGTGAAAGAAATCATTTGGGATACTCGTACTATTAAATCAATACCTAAAAAAACGTTTAATTTGTTTGGTAAAGATGTTAAAGTGGTAGTGAGAAGTCTCGAATCAGAAGAGATTTATACGCCGAAGGATTTAGTTCCAAGTCCTGTTATAAGTTTCTCTGAAATAATTTATCCTTTGCGAAAGGTGGCTTTGGTTGGAGAAGATTGGCCACGATGGGCAGTTGAGGCATTCCGAAAATACTTATGTACGGAAACGATATATTTTACAGACTCATTCAAATTTGCAGAAAAGGATTGGAATTTAAGAGTGGAAGAATCGATATACACCACTGTTATCAATCAAAAAAAAGATTAACAGTGGTGTTTAGTTCATATTTCTCGTGGTGACATTACATACGCCCACAACATCTGAAATTTTGGCAATAAACTCGAAACCATATTTAGCACCAAAATCGTTTTTATTAAGCAGGGGTACGCGTACTAGTTTTGTCAAGTCTATTTCCATTTGCTTGGTGTCTGAGCCTTTCGAAAACCCCCTTGGTAAACTATAAAACCAAAAGGTTTCGTTTGTGTCCGGTTCGGTGTATCTTAAAAATTTGTAAAAACTATTTTTTTTAGCTGTTAAATTTTTTAATGCAGCTCGTTCTTGTCTAATTTCGTAGTAAAACTGTTGCCACGTTTCCACGTTTGTTACCTTTGTTGTGTCAACTGCCAAATCTTCTAGATCGTTTACATCTTCAAAATACCCATAAAATTTATTATTGGAGGTGGCTTCTTTAAATAAATCCGCAAATCCTTTGACCAAAGTATCATCTGTAATTCGTTTGGAGTTGTATCCCGGTATAATGTTGTTGTATTCGGTCATTTTTAAGAATTGTATCTACTCTGGAATAACTTGATAGTAGAGTATATATTACATTGTTTTAATAATATTAAAGATATACAAAAAGTTTCTTAAAATGAGTTTAGTTGAAGATGAAGATGTGGAAATGAGTATGTTAGACGATGAAAAAAGACCAAATGAAAATGAGGACGATGATAATATTAAAGGCATCAGTCCAAGGTCGCGTTACCTCGAATGCTTTAGTTGTGAAGCATTCTGTATGGTATTGCTTGATTATCTCTTTTGTTGGCCTAGGCATTTAGGCACCTTATTCACTTTTTGTGGTTTGTGCCCTAAAAAGGATTGTTGCGATGGTTACCCATTGTGTCGTGATATTTGCGCACGTTTGGGGTGGAGGTGCAAATGCCGAAATTGTTGTCCACCAAACCTACGTACCTGCAATATTATTGCCGCGATATTTCATTTTTTGTTAGGTTTATTTGGTTTAATAGCATTTTTTGTTCAATCAAGTACAGAAAGTGGCAGAGAACGTTTATTTTTAGTTCAATTAAATTGGGAGTTTCCTGAACGTGACTTTAGTGGACCGCAATATCAAGTACCACAAGTACAGAATTACTTAAACAACACGTGTGTAACACCGGAAGGTACTTTAATCTGTCCGGGGCAAAATAGCGATCAGACATTCTGGGATTTTGCAGATTGTATCCGCCCGGTAGTAAACAGTAGCCAGATAAGTGATGCTTTCCGTTTAGCTACACCGACAAAAAGGTACGAAGAAACGTTCAATGACGAATTTTACGTAGTGTATCTACCAATTGCGTTTTCAACAATTACGTTTTTATTTCATGCTTCCCTTGCGACATGTCTAAAAGGATCTTATGATTATGAGTTGTCCGTCTTCAGGCAACCTTATCGTTGGATAGAATATTCATTAACTGCTTCCATCATGATGGTCAACGTTTTGTTACTAAATAATGTCACCGATTTGTTTATATTATCAGGAATTGTACTATTGACCATTTCTTATAATTCATTTGGTGGTGCTATGGAGTACCCTAGACCAAACGAATGGGCACCCCGGTTATGGTTTTATACAGTCAGTACATTGGGTTTTGCCTATGCTTTCACAGTTACATTTTTATATTATTACCGAGCTATTTCACCTTGGCTGGACTTAGAAAATGATGGTTATACCTGTGCATCTTGGGGAGATTTATTTGGGTACGTACAAATAATTGTATGGGGTTTATTTGCGTCCTACTTAACGTTCCCAATAAATGATACATTTAAACATGTCTACTTGTGTTGCACAGAACGTGGGTGTTGTGGTTTGCCAAAGAATGAGGCATTATTCGTTCAAACTGAGCCGGATGACGACCTTAACTGTTGTTGGAGATGTTGTCTAAATGAACATAAATCAATAAGAGGATTGAAGTTGCATGAAGAGAGAAGAAAAGATTGTTATCGGTGTTTCGAAGCATTTTATATATTCCTTTCCTTTTTAAGTAAATCGTTCCTTGTATTAAATGTTATGATTGCCGCTTTAATGAGGGGTAATGATGGTTAAATATATAACCATGAGAGAGTTTATAGTATGCTAAAAAAAAACATAGTTGCAGAAAAAACAAAATAATTAAACGTTGTTTTATTATTGAATTAAATCTGTATGAATTTTAATTATATTGTTCCTTCCTTAACTTTCCTCTCCCTCGGCATTTTATGTAAGACGTTTCACAATCATTATTTAGAAAGAAAATTGAATCACGATCGAGCCTTACTTTATCTTTCTAGTGACGTGTGTAAAAAAGCGCAGTTAAGAATCCAATTGGGAACGTTTGCAAGATGCACACAGAGCGAACAAGAGCTTGCAATTAGCCCCTTCTTGCACAGCATCTACGACTGTTTAGAAGATTATTCAATCTGCGGGCATGATAAATGTTCGGCAATGGTGCAATGGATAAATTACAACAAATTTCCTTTACTTGGCGTCTTTTGTTTTATCTTATGGGTCTTATATCAATATTTCATCTTTAGCACATATGTGAAGACGACAAGAGCCAGCAACTATGAGTTGCCTATAGGCGGTAGATTACAAAATAGAGTCTCATTCGTGAAAATGAACGACGAAGAGTTTGATGAAGATTCGTTTTAAGCAAGTGGATAAAATAAAATAAACAACTGAGGTCATGCCAAGATATCCAAGGAAAGAGCACCGCATCAACCAAGACACCGGCATTGAAGAAAAGTATGGCTCATGTTGTAATGCATGGAAACCACTAAAGGCATTTAGTAAAGATAAATACAAATGGGACAATTTAAATGCATGCTGCAAAACTTGTCACATTGCAAAAGAAAAAAAACGACGTCGAAAACTCTATGCAACCAAAGAAGGCAGGGAACGCATTAGAGCACAAGGTAGAAAATGGGCAAAGAAACGACGAATGAATGGTAAACAGAATGCCTACCGAAAGAAACGTTATAAAGAAGATCATGCCTATCGAACACATGAAAACATGCGTGGTCTTATAAGGCATTGTTTTTCTAAGCATGGTGTCAAGAAGAATGCCAAGACAAGCGAGATTATGGGCTGCACACCGGAGTTTTTAAATGCACATCTTGAGAAGTATTTTATTGGTGATATGTCATGGAAAAATCGTGGCAAATGGCACATTGATCACGTTGTGCCATGCTGTGCCTTTGGTGTTAGCATAGAAGAACAAAAGATCTTGCACTGGTACGACAATTTACGCCCGATGCTAGCAAAAGATAATATAATCAAGAGTGGAACATATAAAGAGGAAGAGAAGATTGCACTAATAGAGCGTTACAATAAGGCAAATGATACAAAGTACATGCAAGCGTGTTTAAATAAATATTATTATAACAAAGGATAAGCTATGTAAAATAAACCTTTTGTTGATTCTTTTAAAATTTCACCCGTTTTCCAAATTTTCAAATGTTTTTCTTTAGGATCTCTGATCAAAATGCCTTGCTTACTTACATCAAAGGCAGTGACTAAGTGATTGGTTCCTTTGTTTAAAACGACAGGACCGTATTGATTAATAATTTTTTTCAGGCGAGTTGTAATCAATCCCATTTTTGTAATGCTTGTAACTTTATTTTTTTTGTGGAAATAATGGTTCCATATTTTTGTTGGTACACCACCATTGCAGGTTTGATGAGAATCTTCCATCAATTCTTGCAATGTAATATTCTTTAAATGTGGCATGTGCCATAAAAGTACATCTCTTGCGGCTACTGCATAACAATTGTTACAATTTTCCCATTGTAACACAGGGTCAACTACAGTCCAGTCTCTACTTACAACACATGCTAATGTCATGAATAATAATAACACATTAATAACAGCAAAGTCTTTCGGTTTTATCATAAACAACGATACATCAAAGTTATTATAAACTATATATATAAACTAAAATACATTTGTTTATATAAGACCACATTACTAATCGAAATGGTCTTGCAAGTATCTTTGTGGAAATGTAAAGGACCATTTGACACGTTTTTTAATAAGTTTGTCAGTCAAATTACAGGCGGGCCCTTTTGTCATGCCGAAGTTTGTTTTTTGTTTACAAAAGAAAAATGGAAAGAACTTTTAGAGTCTTATGACGATGGCATGGGGTTGGTTAAACAACGTGCAAGTAATCTATGGAAAAGGATGGAAAAATTATTAGAAAAGGTACCAGATGAAGTGAAGGTACCGCTAGTGTTTTACAGTATATGGGGTAATCAAAACAATGTAAGACTACTAACAAGCAATGACAATTACATATTTAATAGATTTTACGATGAAGAGTACACCAAAATTTTGAATATTAAGGTTAAAAATGATGCAGACTATAGATTAGCTTTAGGGTATTGTTTGCATGAATTACACAAACCATACGATAGCATCGGAGCCTTTACCTTTTGGGTCCCAAAATTATACCAAAGGCAGGAAGGGACTTTCCCATCCAAGTATTTTTGTTCTGAACATGTTATGTATATGTTACAGCAAATAGGCCTTTACAAAAATGTTATACCGGAATCAGTCACCCCGAATGACATAAACAAAATACTTCAAGGTCAAAATAGTAACTACTTTACCGCAACACAGTCTGAATAAAGTTGATCGGTGGTGCATTAAAACTTCTGCTAAATGTATTTACAAAATCTATGAATATCTTTTTGTAATGTCTGTCCAAATATTCTAACTCTAATTGCGTATATTCACCCTTAAATAAATTTCTTTTGT
>MDTB01070628.1_pt1 | contig 12299 bp, 13 predicted proteins | sample 811161 | NCBI WGS metagenome assembly MDTB01 (sample SAMN05326650, study PRJNA326480) | marine metagenome | isolation source: seawater | place: Mediterranean Sea | collected 2009 | reverse complement strand
AACATTTCATTTCCATTTCGTTTCGTTCCATTCCGTTCTATCTATTTTGACTTCTATTTTCTTAAATTCAATTTCGACAGTACATTTTTGTAAGAATCTATTTTATTTTTTTTTAAGTATTCTAACAATTTTTTTCTTTTATTGACAGCTCTTAACAATCCAACTGAGGAGTGTTTATCTTTTTTAAATTGCTTAATATGTTTTGACAGAACCTCAATTTTATCTGTTAAAAAGGCAATCTGAACTTCTGAAGATCCAGTATCCTTATTATGCATTGCTAAGTCTTGTGCTTTTTTATTCATAGTTTTTCCTATTTATTTGTTTGTTTTATTAAATTTTCTATTTTTTCTGCATATTCAAATGAATCATCTTTCCTGAAAAATAATTTGGGTAAAAATTTCATAACTACTTTTTGTGATAAAATTTTTCTAATTAAGAAAGAATTTTCTTTCAAAACATTTATTTTCTCCTCAGCATCTTTTCCTCCTAAAGGTAATACATAAGCGTTTGCAACTTTTAGATCGGGACTCATTCTCACTTCTGTGACTGTTATAGTGTTCGTCTCTAATGGAATTTTAGCCTCATTTCTTATAAAAATCATGCTTAAAGACTGCTTAATTAATTCTCCGACTCTGAGTTGTCTTTGAGATATTGGTTTGCCTATTTTATCTGCCATTAAATTGTCCTCTCAGTTGTTTCAACGCTAAAAGCTTCAATTGTATCGTTTTTTTGAAAATCTAAGTAATCTTTTATCGTTATTCCGCATTCTTGGCCACTTGCTACCTGTTTAACTTGATTTTTTTCTCTAAAAATCGTCTCGATTTTCCCTGTATGAATAATTGCACCATCCCTAATTATTCTTACATCTGAATTACTTAAAATTTCACCATCAATTATTTTTGACCCAGCCACTTTTCCAGCGCCTGATACTTTAAAAATTTCTAGAATTTGAGCTGTACCGACAACTGTCTCTTTAATGTCTGGTTTAAGCAATCCGGACATTCTCGATTTAATGTAATCTAAAACTTCATAGATTATATTATATGAAGAAATTTTGATTTTTTCATTTTCTGCAAGTTTTTTTGCCTCTTTACTTGGTTTAACATTAAATGCTATCAGAACTGCATCAGATGCTTTTGCCAATGTAACATCTGTTTCTGTAATCATTCCAATGTCAGCTAAAATAATTTTAGGCTTTACTTCATCGTGTTTAATTTGATTTATGGCATTTTTGATTGCTTCTGAAGAACCATGAACATCAGATTTTATTATCATATTAAGCTCTTTAGATGAATTATTAGAGAAGGCAGACTCTTGGGTAGCAAAAGTTAAAGGGTTTTTTCCCTCTTTTTTCTCTTGTGCTCTATTCTCACTTAATGTTTTAGCTTCTTTTTCACTTTCAAGAACGATAAAATCATCACCCGCTTTTGCTGCGCCATTGATTCCTAAAATTTCAACTGGTGTGGAAGGTAGTGCTTCATTGATATTTTTACCTTTATCATCAATGATTGCTCTTATTTTCCCCCACTTTAACCCACTGACAAAAAAATCTCCTTTTCTCAACGTTCCCGCCGTAATGATTATAGTTGCCACTGGTCCTCTTCCCACATCTATTTTAGACTCTAAAACCACCCCTGTTGCTTTTGAATCAAAATCAGTTTTCAAATCAAGAATCTCAGACTGAAGTAAAATGGACTCAACTAATTTATCTAAATTCATTTTTTGTTTAGCTGAAATCTCAACCATAAGCGTATCACCTGATAAATCCTCCGCTATAAGTTCATATTCAAGTAACTGATTTTTTATTTTTTGTGGGTCGGCCTCTGGTAAATCACATTTATTAATCGCTACCACTATAGGAACATTAGCAGCTTTGGCATGCTTTATTGACTCTATAGTTTGGGGTTTAACACCGTCATCTGCGGCTACTACAAGAACAACCACATCTGTTAGTTTTGATCCTCTAGCTCTCATTTCCGTAAAAGCAGCATGACCAGGAGTATCAATAAAAGTTATTCTACTTAAGTCTCTTTCTATCTGATAAGCACCTATGTGTTGAGTAATCCCACCAAACTCACCTGAAACTACATTTGCACTCCTCAATGCATCCAAAACAGAAGTTTTTCCATGATCAACATGGCCCATAACAGTTACAATTGGGGGCCTATTCTTTAAATTTTCAGTTCTAGAAGCTTTAATTTTTTGAATAATCTCTTCAGCCTTTTCTTCTCTTATTGGATTGTGACCAAATTCTTTTACTAAAAATTCTGCAGTATCTGCTGCTAAAGTTTGATTTATTGTTACTGTCACTCCCATACCAAAAAGATACTTGATTACATTACTTGACTGTTCGGCCATTCTGTTAGCTAGCTCCCTGACTGTGATTGCTTCAGGTATATTTATATCTCTTTTTATTGGTTTTAAATTTTCTTTATTTTCTTGTTTATTTAGATTTTTACTCTCTTTTTCTCTAGCTCTCTTGACTGAAGCCAAACTTCTTTCTCTTGCTTCAATTTCATCACTTAAAGCCCTTGATACAGTTAATTTAAATTCCCTTTTTGTTGAACCTAATTTAGATTTTTTCTCTTTTTCTTCATTAACTCCTTTAAGCCTTTTAGTAGCTCGCTGCTCAGCCAGCTTACGTCTTTCAAAGTCGTTAGGATTAGGTGAAGAAATTTTTCCACCCAGTGGCGAATTATAAGATGTATTTTTTTTAATAGATTTAGATGAAAAATTGTTTCTATTTTCAAATTTTGAGGTTTTAAAAGTATCATTTTTTTTTGAAAATCTATTTTGAGGCTTTTCAATGAAAACTGAACGCTTTCCTGGTTTATTTAAAGTTTCAAATTTTTTAATAGGTTTTTTTGTAGAACCTGAGATTGTAAGTTTTGTTTTTTTGTTTTCCATCTCTCATCTCTCAATCTTTGTAAATAATATTTCTTGCTGTCATTATTAACTCATCAGCTTCATCTTTGGATAATGCAAAATCTTCAAGATACCCGTCTATTTTTACTCTCTCACCTTTTACAATATCGTAACTACCAGTCAGCTCATCAGATGCTAAATCTGCAAAATCATTTAATCTTAAAATATTTTTTTCACCTAAAGTCATTAACATGCCTGGGGTTAATCCTTTTAAATTGATCAAAGACTCATCTAAACCAAGTTCTTTTATCTTAAGTGAAATGTCTTCTTGATCTTTTTCATAAAAATCTTTCGCTCTCTCAATTAAAGCTTTGGCGGTATCCTCTTCAATACCTTCAATTTTAACTAAATTTTCTACTGAACTATCTTTGATATCATCAATTGTTGAAAATCCCTCTGCAACTAATAATTGACCTAATGTTTCATCTAATTCTAAATTTTTGACAAAATTATCAGTTTTTTCTTTAAACTCTAACTGTCTTCTTTCAGAGTCCTCTTGATCAGTCATGATATTTATTTCATAATTTAATAGTTTTGTTGCCAATCTAACATTTTGACCTCTTCGACCAATTGCTTTACTTAGATTTTCTTCATTTAAAATTACATCTAATTTTTTTCTGTCACTATCTACGTTTACTCTTTGCACCTCGGCTGGCGATAAAGCATTAGACACTAATATAGCAGGATCCTCGGACCAATTAACAATATCAATTTTTTCACCTTGTAATTCATTTACAACAGCTTGCACTCTTGATCCTCTCATTCCAACGCAAGCTCCAACTGGATCAAGAGAAGTATCTACGGCTTTTACACAGATTTTTGCTCTACTTCCTGGATCTCTTGAGGATGACTTTATTTCTATTAATCCATCATAGATTTCTGGAACTTCTTGTACAAATAATTTTTCCATAAATTTTGGGTGTGCCCTAGATAAAAATATTTGTTGACCTCTTTGTTCTCTTCTCACGTCATAACAATAGGCTTTAATTCTATCTCCAGCTTTAATATTTTCTCTGGGTATTAATTCATTTTTTTGAATAATTGATTCTGTTCTACCCAAATCAACTATAACATTTCCAAATTCCAATCTTTTTACAATTCCACTTAAGATTGAATCTTTTTTATCAACAAAATCATTATATTGTCTGTCTCTCTCTGCCTCTCTCACATTCGAACTTATGACCTGTTTTGCTGTTTGAGCGGCTATTCTTCCAAAATCAAAAGATGGTAACGGTTGAAGAACTTCATCACCAATTTTTTTATCTTTATTTAATTCGTTTAAATTAATTGCGTCCTCAAGTTTTATTTCAGTATTAGAATTTTCTGGCTTTTCGGCTACTATTAGTTTTCTGAAAATTTCAATATCACCATTATCTCTATTTATATTTACTTTAATTTCATTGTCTTGACCAAATTTTGATTTCGCAGCTTTAGCAATACCTGTTTCCATTGAACTAATAATTAAATCTTTATCAATGGATTTCTCTAATGCAACTGCTTCAGCAATTCTTAATAGTTCAAGTTTATCTGCTCTTTTATTCAACATATTTATATTTGTTCCAAAAAAAAATGGGCCAAAGCCCATTTTGTGAAATCAACAATGTTAAAGCAATATAATAAAGTTTTGTTTTAATTCAATGAAAACTATTTAGAAAAAATGTTAGTTTTATTTGTTTTTTCCCATGAAAAAGAGCCATTTTTCTCAGGTGCTCTTCCAAAATGACCGTATGATGATGTCCTTTCGTATATCGGTCTGTTTAAATTGAGCATTTCTCTTATTCCTCTGGGGCTCAAATCAAAATTTTCTTTAATTTTATTTACCACAAATTCATTTTTATCCTTATCATCATCAAATAAATCTACATAAATTGAGAGTGGTTTTGATACCCCTATTGCATATGCTAATTGTATCAAACATCTTTCAGCAATTTTTGAACCAACAATATTTTTAGCAATATATCTGGCAGCGTATGCAGCAGACCTATCGACTTTTGTTGGGTCTTTTCCTGAAAATGCTCCACCACCATGAGGTGCGGCGCCACCATACGTATCTACAATTATCTTTCTCCCGGTCAAGCCACAATCACCATCTGGACCTCCTATCACAAAATTTCCTGTTGGATTTACATAAAATTCATTTTCATCAAAACCCTCAAGAAAATTATTAGGAATAGCATCAAACAGATAATGTCTCAATAAATCTCTAACTTGACCTTGATTAACTTCTGGTGTGTGTTGAGAAGATATTACAACAGATTTTACTTTTGATGGTTTTCCATCAATATACTCAAATGTAACTTGACTTTTTGAATCTGGCTCAATATTTTTTAATTTTCCAGACTTTCTGTCCTGAGCCATCAGCCTTAAAATTTTATGAGAATAATGTATTGGAGCTGGCATTAAAACATCTGTTTCATTACATGCAAACCCAAACATTATACCTTGATCTCCAGCTCCCTCATCCTTACTTCCAGATGAATCGACACCGATTGCTATATCTGGCGATTGAGAATGCAAATGACATTCAATTTTTGTAGCTTCTTTCCAAGTAAATCCCTCTTGATCATAACCAATATCTTTAATGCAATTTCTGACTTTATGAATTAACTCTTCTTTATTTATTTCGGGCCCTCTAACTTCACCAGCCAAAACTACCTTGTTAGTTGTTGTCAATGTTTCACATGCTACTCTTGAATATGAATCTTTTGAAATATAACTGTCCACAACCATATCTGAAATTCTATCTGAAACCTTGTCGGGATGCCCCTCAGAAACAGACTCACTTGTAAAAAGATAATTTTTTAAATTAGTCATTTTCAAACCTATTAGATGAAATAATTAAAAAAATATACAATAAAATTATTATTACAAAAATTTTGTTTCCATATTGTGAAAAAAACGTTGGTTTAATTTTTTTTGCCTCGATAAAGTCAATATAACCAATCTGATCTAAACCAAGTTGTTTTTCAACAACTCCTAAGGGATTAACAATTCCTGATATACCGTTGTTTGCAGATCTCATAACATATTTACCACTCTCAATAGCTCTATAAATGCTGTGTTCAAAATGTTGATGGGGGCCGATTGACTGACCAAACCAACCATCTTCCGAAATATTTATAATATAATCAAAATTATCTTTCTTAAAAATCTTTCCTGAGTAAATTATTTCATAACAAATAAGAGGTAGTATTTTAAAATCAAAACCTTCATTGTTTATCTCAATAATATTTCTTTTATCTCCTCTTGAAAAAGATTGATAATTATTAGTAATTGTTTTGAAACCAATTCTTTTCAATATATCTTCAAATGGTAAAAATTCACCAAATGGGACTAAATTAATTTTATTATAAGAATTTATTAAATTTAATTTATGATCGTAAACTGAGAGTGAATTAAAATATCTTTTGATCTGATTTTTATGTGTTTGACTATTTATTCCAACTATTATTAGGTGATTTTCACTAAATTTTCCCTCAAACAACCATTTATAATCTCGAAGATTATTTTGAGAAACACCAGGGAATATTCCTTCTGGCCATACAAAGATTATTTTCTCGTCTTTTTGAGGAGAGCTAATTTCTATTAAATTTTTAATTACTAAAATTGGATCAACGTCGTTATAATATCTGTCTATATTAATATTTGAGCTTATAATTCTAATTTTATAATTATTCTTATCTATTTGGGCATTTTTAAATTTCTCTAGTTTTTGTGAGCCAAAAAAATAAAAAGAAAATGTTGCAACAAAAAAAATTGTGCAAACAATAATACTCTGTTTATTCATTCTTAAGATCAATAAGGACGGTGATGTAAATAATGTGATACAAAAAAGATTAAAACTATAAGTACCAATAATTGACATTATATTTAAAATTTCAAGATGATTTGAAAAACTAAATGCAATTAAATTCCACGGGAACCCAGTAAAAGATGATCCCCTCAGAAATTCTATAATACCAAATATTCCTGAAAACAGAAAAAAGGAACTTAAATTTTTCTTTGGTCTTAAAGTTGCAAACAAGTATGTAGCTAAAGCATAAAATACAGATAAAAACAAAGGCACTAAGATTATTGTAAAAGGTATTAAAAATTTAAAATTTTCATCAAAAGTTAATGATATGGATATCCAATAAATATTACTTACGAAGTAACCGAAACCAAAAAATAAACCATAGAGAAAAAAGAAAAATTTATTTTTTTCAACTTTAAATTTCTTTACTAAAAAAATATAAAATGAACTAAAAGTAAAAAAGCTAATCAAAAAATAATTAAAGGGGGGCAAACTAAAAGACGTAATACTTCCCAATGAAATTAGAAAAATGAATTCAATGTAAATTTTTTTTTTCAAATTATTTAATTTTTTTTTTAACCAATTTATATAAAAGATTTTCTTCTTTCAGCATTGTAGAGTAATCATTATTTTTTTTTATGATCAAACCCTAAAAGGTGAAGAAAACCATGAACAAAAATTTTGACAACTTTTTCTTTAAATAATTTTAAATCTTGAGTTTCTGGTTTATCTAAATAATCATAACTAATGATAATATCACCTAGATAAGTATTTTTTGAGATTTTAATTTTTTTATAATATGGAAAAGATAAAACATCAGTAGATTTATTTTTATTTCTGAAAGTTCTATTCAACTTTTTAATATTTTTGTTGTTTGAAAGTAATAGACTAAAAGATACTTTTTTATTCAAAAATTGATATTTTTTTGGAAAAGCTTTGCAAATTTTTTTAAAAAAAAGTCTCTTATTTTTAAGTCTTTTGGACCAAGCCTTCTCTTCAGAGAAGACATTAACATTAATCATATTTTGTGTAAGCTTTTACTATTTTCGATACAAGTGGATGTCTTACGACGTCCGAATGATCAAAATCAACTGTAGAGATTTCTTTTAAATGTCCAAGCAATTCCTTAGACCTAACCAATCCAGACATGTTTTTGTTTGGCAAGTCAATTTGCGTTGGATCACCGTTAACTACTATTTTTGAATTTTCTCCAATACGTGTCAAAAACATTTTGATTTGAGTATCTGTTGCATTTTGTGCTTCATCTAAAATTGCGAAAGAATTTTTAAGTGTTCGACCTCTCATGAATGCTAATGGTGCGATTTCTATGTCACCAATTTCAATCATTCTCTGTATTTTTTCAAAATCAAAGAGATCATATAAAGAGTCGTATAGAGGTCTTAAATAAGGGTCTACTTTTTCTTTCATATCACCAGGTAAAAATCCTAACCGTTCACCTGCCTCTACTGCTGGTCTTGATAAAATTATTCTTTCAATTTTTTTTTCCAACAACATAGTTAGGCCTACTGCGACTGCTAAAAAAGTTTTACCAGTTCCTGCAGGTCCTGCAGATATAACAATATCACTCTCTCTTAAAGATCTTACATAATTTTTTTGTTTCTCAGATCTAGGTATAATTGATTTTTTTGGAGTCTTAATTATATCAGTAATATTATTATTTTTTACTTTTTCATTGATCATAAATTTATCTATCGACGATACTATATCTTTGTTTTCTACGCTTCCATTGTTAATAAACTGATTTGCTAAAAATTGAATTGCATTTTTGACCTTTTCATTAGTTTGGGGATTTGATTTGATAAGAATAGAATTTCCTCTGGAGTATAAATTACAATTTGTAATTTTTTCTAATTGCTGTAAGTTTTTATTAAATTCACCAACAACTCCCATTAATAATTCATTGTTATGAAATATAACACTTAATGAATTATTATCTGAATAAACAAATTTTAAAGCTTGATTAATATCTTTTTTTATTACATTGCTCAAATTTTAAGCCACCTTTTTATCTTGAGCATTTACAAGTTCACCGAATAAGGTATTTCTATTACTTTGCCTAATTTTAACCTGTACAACTTCTCCAATATTTTTCTTTTTTCCATGAAAAAATACTGGTACCATGTGTTCTGATCTCCCAAAAGCTTTAGTTTTATCATCAGTCAAATTTTCCACCAGAACGTTAATAATTTGGTTTTCTAAAGATTTATTAATTTCAGTTTGATTTTCTGACAGCAATCTTTGAATTTTTTCCAATCTCTCAGAACTTATTTTTTTGTCAATTAATTTTAATTCTCCCGCGATTGTTCCTGGTCTAGGACTGAAAATATATGAATAAGAATTAATAAATTTTACTTTCTTGACTAAACTGATTGTGTCTTCAAAATCCTGATCACTTTCTCCAGGGTACCCAATTATGAAATCACTCGAAAATTCTATATAAGAATTAATTTTTTTTAATTTTTCTAATATTCTTAAATATTCTTTAATATTATGTTTTCTATTCATTATTTTCAAAACTTTATCAGACCCACTTTGAACTGGTAAATGTATTAAAGGCATAAGTTTTTTTGAGCTCCTGTAAACTTCAATCAGATCGTCGGTCATATCGCTTGGATGAGATGTTGTGTATCTAATTCTTTCTAATTTAGGTAACTTTTCCATTTCTAAAATTAAATTTGATAATCTATATTCTTTGTAATTATATGCGTTCACATTCTGTCCTAATAAAATAATTTCTTTAGCTCCATTTTCTAGAAGTTGTTTAGCCTCATCTATAACTTGATCAAAAGGACGGGAATATTCAGGTCCTCGTGTGTATGGAACTACACAAAAATGACAAAACTTATCACAACCTTCTTGGATAGTTAAAAATGATGATACTTTACTAGAAATGTTTTTAACTCTATTTAGATGAGCAAACTTTGAAACTGCATCAAATTCCGTTTCTTCCACATTTTTATCCTTATTTTTATTTAAGTGATTTAAAATTGCATTATTAATTTTATGATATGATTGTGGACCAATAACTAGATCGATATAAGGTTCTCGCTTAATCATTTCTTGATTCTCAGCTTGTGCAACACAACCTGCAATAATAACTAAGGGTTTTTTCTTAGATCTAAAAATTTTTTTTACTCTACCTATTTCATGATAAACTTTTTCTTTAGCTTTATCCCTTATATGGCAAGTATTTATTAAGTAACAATCTGCTTTATAAGAAATATTGGTTTTTTCAAAACCAATATTTTTTACCATATCAAATATTCTATTAGAATCGTATTCATTCATTTGACATCCAAATGTCTTAATAAAAATTTTTTGCTTCATGTTATTGGGATTTTTTTTTTACACCATATAATTCTAATTTATGATCCACTAAAGTGTATCCATATTTTTCCGCAACCTTTTTTTGGAGTTTTTCAATTTCATCGTCTACAAATTCTATAATTTCACCTGATTTAATATCAATTAAATGATCATGATGACTTTCAACGATCGCCTCATATCTAGCTTTCCCTCCTTTAAAGTCATGTTTTGTCAGTATTCCAGCCTCCTCAAAAAGTTTTACAGTTCTATAGACAGTTGCAATGCTTATCTTTGAATCGATCTTTGATACTCTGCTGTACAATTCGTCAACGTCTGGATGGTCAGACTCACCATATTCAGATTTTGATTCTGATATTACCTTTGCAATTATCCGTCTTTGATCAGTTAACTTAACACCTTTAGAAATACACTTTTGTTCAATATTATCTGTCATAATTAATTTTAACTTATATAAATAGGATTAATCAAATTTTTTTTAATCTTAAATTTGTCGCAAAGTTTGGGGATATTTTCATGCCTAATCCCATTTTCTCCAATAAAATCGCTCAAACTATAACAGTAATAATCAATTTTTTTGACCACATAGATTGCCTTTACAATTGAGAAAGAATTTCTTATGCCGGCAAAACTTCCTGGGCCTCTATTTACATAAATTAAATCGATATCATCAATTTTAAGATTATTATTTTCTAAAAAATTGTCTATTAAGATAACTAATTTTTCATAATTAGTTTTGGTATTTTGATGAGTAACACTATAAATATTGTTATTAGTAATAATCATGAAAAAAATATTGTCATTTGTAGCGTCTATAATTAACTTGGTCATAATTTTTATTATATTTACATTTAACTCAAATGCACAAGAAAATAATGATAAATATTTTACAAATGATGAAGGAATATTATCAATTATGTACCATCGCTTTGACGAGTTTAAATATCCCTCAACAAATATTTCAATGGAAATTTTTGAGAAACACGTAGAATTAATTAAGAATGCTGGGCTTAGCTTTTATCAACCAGAAAAATTTATTGATGAATTTGATAGCCCAAAAAGTAATAAAAAAATTTTACTGACTATCGATGATGCTTTTCAATCCTTTTACGACAAAGCATGGCCTTTTTTGAAAAACAATAAAATACCTTTTATTTTATTTGTTTCAACTAAGCCAGTTGGCAACAAGGGTTATATGACTTGGGAGCAGATCAAAGAAATAGAAAAATATGAATTTGTGACTATTGGACATCATTCACATTCTCACGAGTATTTGATTGATAAAACAAAAAAAGAATTTTTAAGTGACATGAAAACTGCAGATAAACTTTTTCTTAATAAATTGGGATATGTACCAAATTTATTTTCGTATCCATTCGGAGAATACTCAAAGTTTATGAAAGACTACGCATCCAAAAATTTCAAAAAAGCTTTTGGACAACACTCAGGAATTATTGATGTTAATAAAGATAAGTTTGAACTGCCTCGATTTCCAATAAATGAAAAATATGGCGAAACTAAACGGTTCAAATCAATTATTAATTATTTTCCGTTAGAATATAAATATTTAAAACCTGAAGAAAAAAAATTATCTAAAGAAAACAACCCACCAAGATTTAAAGTCAAATTTTTTGATAATCAAAAAAATTTAAAAAATATAAATTGTTATTCTAATGAAGGTAACAAATGGGAAAAAATCAAATATTTCAATAATTGATAACGAACTTACAATAAAATTTAGAGACCCTTTTTTGCCAAGAAGAGGAAGAGTTAATTGTTCTTTAAATGATGATGGCAAATGGAGATGGTTTGGGACACAATTTATTATTAGATGAGAGTATTTAAATTAAACTTTCTAGAGCAATACTAGATGGAAGTAATTTCGCATCATCAAAGTCTTTTAAATTATTTTGTTTTATAATTTTTTGTAAAACTTTTACATATTCATTTCCTGTTTCTGCATATTTGTCTAAATAACCCGACAAAATTAAACTATCCAATGCATTACCAGAGTCTCTAAGTTTTGCTCGTGCTAATCTAAAATCTATATAACTTGAATGAGTGTTTATATTTCTTTGGTAAGCTCTAACCGAAGCTTGCAAAACATTAAATCGCATAACTTTATGACCCTCATTTTTTTCAGCCTCTTTTGGTCTTAGACCCTCTCCAGACCAAGTCCATTGTCCAAACAATGCATTTCCTTGTTGAGCGAACCTTGAAGTACCCCACCCAGTTT
>MDTB01128662.1_pt1 | contig 12301 bp, 7 predicted proteins | sample 811161 | NCBI WGS metagenome assembly MDTB01 (sample SAMN05326650, study PRJNA326480) | marine metagenome | isolation source: seawater | place: Mediterranean Sea | collected 2009 | reverse complement strand
TATTTATTTGGACGCAACTTAGGATAAATGCGGATTTTATTTAATGGGGCCTCTAGATTCAGTTCAGGTCGAGAATTTTTATTACCATTTTTTAATATTGGAGAAATGTTTGTAAAATTGACAACGGGGTCATTCGGCTCTTTGGCATCTTTAATTGCAGGTGCTAATTTTTTTTCTGGATAGTTTGGTGACAGAAAACTCTGTTCCAAGGTGGCAAAATGTCCCCAAGGCTCATCAATTTTGATTGTTGATATATTTGCAGTATTAAAATTTATTTTATCTTGAGAATTCAATTCTTGAGTTAATGATATTTCTGTCCAATTTCCCGAACGATCTTTTGACATGACTGTATCAGATGGCTTGGCTAAGTCTTTGAGGGGATTATCTAGCGGAGAAAAAAGCTCTATTTTTTCAGAGTGGATAAAAACATTTATTGGGCTGAAAACTTTATTCACTATTTCTTTTTTATCTGGAGCAATCGACCCAGTTTTGTCATTTTTCAAATAAGAAATGGGCTCTCTTTTTTTTTCAAAAGAGCGATCAAAGTATTCGGTCGCAACCACTACAGTTGCTAAAAAAGCAAAGCTTAATAATGCTAAATTACGGGTAAACTTAGAATTAGTTACATTTTTGGTATTCAATATTTTTGATTTTAAAAACCCAATTACTTTTTTGCCTTTAAGCCAATTTTCAAAATAAGATTGCTTTTTAGTTTTGGATTGGCCCTCAAAGTCTTTTTGGCTTCTAAAGACAAAGGATTTGTGTTTGTCGTTTGATATACTTACGGTGTTAATAACCCTAAATCCCGTGCTTTCGATAAATGATATGGCTTCTAAAAGTTTCTGCCTATCGACAACGGCTATTGCGATACTGTCCTCAGAGATACTAACATCGAAAAATACTTCCGAAATATCGATATTGTTTTCTTTATTAAGAAACTTTTTTGCAACTAAATTGGTATTCTCTGTATTATTCGTATTTTTTTGAATTTTGCGAAAAATTTTGATTTGATTGGGAGGAACAACGAAGTCTACATTATGATTTAAATCATTATTTCGAAATATAAAGGCCGAAAGTTCACCAAGTGCAGACTTGACATCGCCTTTGTGGATCGCACTAGATTTTATGACTGTGTGACCTGCCGCTTCATATTTAAGCAGTTCTACACTATTTTCTTGAATAACCAGGTTGAGGCGCAAGGCTATCAAATGGCCCTCCATAGTAAATACTAAAAGAACTTACATCATTTAGGTATTCTGGAAAAGATAAACAAGTTTTATTAGTTAAGTTTACGTAACAGCGCCATAGATATTAGTGTCTTATTTGGCTGTCGCCAGAGCTTGTTTTAGATCTGCCATTAGGTCATCGGGATCCTCAATCCCAATAGAAATTCGTACTACATTTGGAGCAGAGCCAGCAGCAATCTGTTGCTCGACAGTGAGTTGCCTGTGCGTAGTTGACGCTGTGTGTATGACCAGTGAACGACTGTCCCCAAGATTTGATACATGGCTAAAAATTTCGAGCGCATTAACAAACTTTATACAACTGTCATATCCACCTTTTAAGGCAACTGTAAATAAACCTCCAGCTCCCTTGGGACATACTTTCTTAACGCGATCAAAATATTGGGAAGATTTCAATCCCGCGTATGTTACGGCTTCAACAGTTTCTTGTTCTTCCAGCCAAGTAGCTATTTTCAGGGCATTGTCACAATGGCGTTGCATACGAAGTGATAACGTTTCCAAACCCATGAGAGTGTAGTGAGCAGCTTGGGGGTTCATTGTCATTCCTAAATCGCGCAAGCCAATAGCAATTCCGTGAAAAGTAAATGCTAACGCTCCAAATGTTTCGTGGAAGCGTAAACCGTGATATGCGGGCTCAGGTTCGGACAAAGACGGAAATTTTTGATTTGCAGACCAGTCAAATTTGCCACTGTCAACAACGCAACCACCTGTTACAGTTCCGTTTCCTGTCATATATTTTGTCGTTGAATGAACAACTAACGTTGCGCCATATTCTATTGGCCGACATAAATATGGCGTGGCGGTAGTATTGTCTACGATCAAGGGAAGTCCGGCTTTATCTGAAATTGTTGATATAGCTTTAAGATCAGTAATATACCCGCCAGGGTTAGCTATAGCTTCACAGAAAACAGCCCGAGTGTTCTCATCGATAGCGTTTTTTACTGCATCTAGGTCATCGAAATCTACAAATTTTGCAGACCAACCAAAACGCTTAATAGTTTGGCTAAATTGGGTAACTGTTCCACCGTATAAACGAGTTGATGCGATTACATTGCATCCCGGTGACATAAGAGGAAATAAGGCCATAATTTGGGCTGCGTGACCTGATGAGCAACAAACGGCGCCGACGCCGCCTTCTAAGGTTGCTATGCGTTCTTGTAATACTGAAACAGTAGGGTTCGTCAGTCTGGAGTATATATAACCTACTTCTTGTAGATTGAATAAAGCCGCTGCATGCTCAGCATCTCGAAAAACATAGGCTGTTGATTGATAAATAGGAGTTTGCCGAGCTCCGGTCACTGGGTCTGGACGAGATCCAGCATGAATTTGTAATGTATCAAAACCGTAAGTGGGACCGTCTTCCATTCTTTTTCCTTATTTCTGGATTTAAGGCAATTTAGGGAAAGCTTAAGAAAAGAACAATCAAATAATATTCATAATCAATATTAAGATGACGAAATATCAGTTGTTTTTTGTTTGAGATTAAATTCTTTAAAAATCTTTTTTAGCGGAATAGCTTTTATTTTAATCATTATAAAAAGGAAGGAAAATTTTGGATGTTTGACTTAGGTTTGGATAATAAAGTTGTCTTAATTACTGGGGGAAGTGATGGTTTAGGGCGTGCAACGGCCGAGAGATTTGCACTAGAGGGTGCAAAAGTGGTTATTTGTGCTCGACGTTCTGAGCATCTGTTTCAAGTTGCAAATGAAATTCGTCAGCAATCCATAGAATATTTAGATGCAAAATCAAAAACTGACGTTGTTGGATATCCTGCAGATGTTACTAAGCCGGAAGATTGTACAAATCTCATATCAAGCATACTATCCAAATTTGGTGGCATTGATTTTCTTATAAATAATGCTGGAATTTCAGCGGCAATGGGGTTGGAGAAATTAAACGAGACCGAATGGCTTTATGATTTTCAACTTAAAGTTATGTCCGCTGTAAGACTTAGCAAATTAGTAGTTCCTTCGATGAGGTTAAGGGGAGGTGGCTGTATAATTAACGCCAGCATTGGCGGGGGAAAAGCGCCGACAGCGAAATCTTTACCAACTTCGGTTATGCGGTCTGCTGGCCTTAATTTGACAAAATCCTTAGCTAACGAATTTGCATCTGAGCAAATTAGAGTAAACGCTATTTGCATAGGGTTAATAAAATCAATGCAGTGGGAAAGGCGGGCTGGCAACAAAAAACCGCAAGAGCTTTACGACGACATGGCGGAGAGAATTCCCCTGGGCCGAGTTGGAGAAGCAGAAGAATATGCGGATTTAGTGGCTTTTCTGTGCTCAAAAAGGGCACGGTATATTACTGGGACTGCAATTAACTTAGATGGAGGACTGTGCCCGGTGATTTAACATTACCATACTGCTCGTGCCATCAAGTTACAGCTTGTTTTGCATTATTTTCAGCAGCTATTTGGGCTTTTAAGATAATCATCTTTGCCAGTTTTTCGGTATTGGAAAGTTCACTCCAATCAGAGCCGATTGGAACGCACATCCCGCAATCGCATGGTTTATCGTTCTGATCAGTGACGAAACCACGATATACGTGTTGTGGTATCATAATTAGGCCGCATCCTGAGCGCTTTTTTGTTTAGATTCCCAAACAATTTTTTTCAATTGATACTCTTCTTCGCTTAAATTATGCCAACCGACACATTTTCCTGTGGGTGAACGACCGCAAGTACAACTCATAAACTACTCCGTTTTTTGTAGTGATACGGTAGTTTAAGGTCTTTGGATCATTTACACCCTTCTGTTTATTTTAATGGTGATGTTTCTAATTGAATAAAATACTACAATTTTACACATTAAATAGTGAGCGTTTTTGTCTACTATATTGTATACTCCACATAACCTGTAAAGAAACAATTATTAAAAAACATATGGTTACACGGCTTTATGAAGGTAGATTGGAGCGGGCGATGAGATTCGAACTCACGACATTTACCTTGGCAAGGTAACGCTCTACCCCTGAGCTACGCCCGCATCCTTGGGTATTCCGCTTCTACAAATACTCTTTTGGCTCTGCAAGTGAAAAATAGCGTATTACTCAAATTCGATTAAAAGATCCTTTGCATCTATTTGTGAACCAGTACTGACGTGCACAACTTTTATTATTGCATCACGCTCTGCATGAAGCCCTGTTTCCATTTTCATTGCTTCAATAGTCAAAAGCAAATCTCCTTCGTTAACTGCTTGTCCTAACGACACGGTCACACCTGCAATTACGCCAGGCATTGGCGCTCCTACATGAGCGTCATTACCTTCCTCTGCTTTTGGATTAGATGCTGTTTGTGATTTAATTAGCCGATTAGGGACACGGATGATGCGTGGTTGACCATTTAATTCAAAAAAGACTCTGACGTCACCTTTTTCGTCCGTTTCACCAACAGCTTGCAAACGAATTTCCAGTGTTTTGCCTGGATCAATTTCTGCTGTAATTTCTTCACCTGGCTCCATGCCATAAAAGAAGGTTTTTGTTGGTAGAGCTCTGACAGGACCATAGATCTGATGCCGCTCCATGTAATCCATAAAAACTTTTGGATACATTAAATAGCCGTTTAAATCCTCGTCGTCTATATCTACTCCATCAAGATTTACAGATAATTCTGTTCGGACTTGTTCAAGATCAACATCTTTTAAGTGCTTTCCGGGCCTTTCTAAATTAGGTTTTTCACCTTTAAGTATTTTCCCAACAATTGACTTTGGAAATCCGCCTGGCGGTTGACCAAGATTTCCACGCATCATGTCAACAACACTATCAGGAAACGAGAGATCAATATCTGGGCTTTCTACATCTTGTCGACTGAGGCCTTGGGATACCATCATTAAAGCCATGTCACCTACTACTTTGGAGGAGGGAGTTACCTTTACAATATCGCCAAACATTTGATTGACATCTGCATATGTTTTGGCAATTTCTGGCCATTTTTCTTCTAAGCCTAAAGAACGAGCTTGGGCTTTCAAATTTGTGAACTGGCCGCCTGGCATTTCATGAAGGTAAACTTCAGATGCAGGCGCTGATGACCCACTCTCAAAGGCAGCATATTGATCACGAACATGTTCCCAATAATTATTAATCAGCCTTATATCATCAATATTGAGCTCAGTGTCACGAGAAGTATACCTGAGAGCTTCTACAATTGAGCCAAGACAGGGTTGCGATGTTCCGCCCGAAAAAGCATCCATGGCAGTATCCACTGCGTCAACACCAGCCTCAGAAGCAGCTAGAATGGTAGAGGCAGCTATCCCACTTGTATCATGTGTATGGAAATGTATAGGAATTCCAATTTCGCTTTTTAGGGTTTGAATTAGCCTCGTAGCTGCCGCAGGCTTCAATAAGCCAGCCATATCTTTAAGTCCCAGAACGTGAGCGCCAGCGGCTTCTAATTCTTTGGCCATTGAGACATAATACTGTAAATTGTATTTAGCGCGTTCTGGGTTCAATATATCTCCTGTGTAGCAGATACTTGCCTCACAAATTTTATTGGTATCTAAAACGGCGTTCATAGCGACTCTCATATTTTCGACCCAATTAAGGCTGTCAAAAACGCGAAATACATCAATCCCTTTCGAGGCTTCCTTAACAAATGATTCAACAACGTTGTCGGGATAATTTGTGTATCCGACTCCATTTGAGGCTCTCAACAACATTTGTGTCATTATGTTTGGCATAGAAGCCCTGATATCTCTCAATCTTTGCCAAGGACACTCTTGCAAAAACCGATAAGCAACATCGAATGTTGCACCTCCCCAACATTCAACTGAAAATAGTTTTGGAAGTTTGGACGAATAAACTGGGGCCGCTTTAATCATATCGAGTGATCTCATGCGGGTTGCAAGAAGTGACTGATGGCCATCACGCATTGTTGTATCCGTTAGAAGCAATCTCTTTTGCTCTAGCATCCAATTTGCGACTGCTTTTGGCCCTTTTTCATCTAAAAGGTTTCTGGTCCCATAACTTGGTTCTGAATTAACATCTGGAGCGCGAGCTGGTTTCAATTCACTTAGCGGCTTTTGCCGATTAACAGTTTCAGGGTGTCCATTAACTGTAATATCAGCGATGTAATTTAATACTTTTGTGCCTCTATCACGTCTTTTACTAAACTCAAATAAATCGGTAGATGTATCGATAAATTTTGTCGTGTATTCGTAATTCAAAAATGTTGGATGTTTTAACAAATTCTCAACGAAAGCGATATTGGTTGACACACCTCGAATTCTAAATTCCCTGAGAGCGCGATCCATTCTAGAAATAGCTTTTTCAGGGGTAGGGGCCCAGGCCGTAACTTTAACCAATAAACTATCGTAATACCGTGTAATCACACCGCCGGAATATGCAGTCCCTCCGTCAAGACGAATGCCCATACCTGTTGCTTCTCTGAAAGCAGTGATACGTCCATAGTCCGGTATAAAATTATTTTGTGGATCTTCAGTGGTTATTCGAGTTTGTAGTGCATGCCCATTTAATTTAATTTCTTTTTGTGAAGACTTTCCAGTGGCCTCGGCTAGGCCGTAGCCTTCCGAAATTAATATCTGAGCCTGCACAATATCAATCCCTGTAACCTCCTCAGTAACAGTATGCTCGACTTGGACCCGAGGATTTACTTCGATAAAGTAAAATTTTTCACTATCCATATCCATCAGGAATTCCACGGTTCCAGCACATTCGTAATTTACATGCTGACAAATTTTTCTACCGAGTTCGCACAATTCCTCTCTCTGACCTTCTGAGAGATAAGGAGCGGGCGCACGTTCGACAACTTTTTGATTTCTTCTTTGTACAGAACAATCCCGTTCCCAAAGATGATAGATATCTCCATTTTGATCACCTAAGATCTGTACTTCAACGTGGCGAGCCTTTATGATCATTTTCTCTAAGTAGCCTTCACTGTTACCAAACGCAGCTTCCGCCTCACGTCGGCCTTCGAGAATTTTATCTTCAAGTTCGCTCTCTCCATTAATAGGGCGCATCCCACGACCCCCACCACCCCATGAGGCTTTAAGCATTAATGGGTAACCTAAATTCTTGGCCTCTTTTTGAATGACGTTCATGTCATCTCCAAGAACTTCGGTTGCGGGAATTACGGGTACACCAGCTTCAATAGCCACCTTTCGAGCTGAAGCCTTATCTCCTAAAGCGCGCATAGTTTCAGCTTTTGGGCCGATAAATGTGATTCCATTGGCATCACATGCATCTACAAAATTTGGATTTTCACTCAATAATCCATAACCAGGATGAATGGCATCGGCACCGCTTAGCTTTGCAACTCTGATAATTTCCTCAATTGACAGGTAAGCTGCTACAGGCCCAAGGCCTTCTCCAATGCGGTAGGCTTCATCTGCTTTAAATCTATGAAGACCAAGTTTGTCCTCTTCAGCAAAAACAGCGACAGTTTTTTTCCCCATTTCATTGGCAGCGCGCATAATTCTAATTGCTATTTCACCACGATTTGCAATCAGGATTTTTTCAAAGATCTTCATGTTTCACCGTATTTAGGTTTAAGTGCAAATTTTGGGTGCAAGCTGCACTGCAGCGAGCCTTAGTGTCAATGTATTATCTAGATAATTGTTGATTTTCTTACATTATTACTTTTTTTTAATCTTTTACTTAATTTTCATATTTTGATCGGCGCTATCACATTATTCTATTACTGATGCATACGTCACGAGGGTTTGTTTTAACTCAAAAATTAAGTACCAAAAGGAACAGAGCGGGAACATATCTTCCATTTTTGAAATTTTTAAAGTAATCAGTAAATTATGAGCAGCAACGAGAAGAAAAAAATGACTAGTTCAGAGACTTTAAGCAGTCAGGCAATGGCAGCTCGATCTTTTCCTTACTTGGATGAGTTAAATGAAGAGCAAAGGAAAGCTGTTGAAGCTCTCGATGGGCCAGTTTTGATGTTGGCTGGGGCGGGAACTGGCAAAACAAAAGCGCTCACAACGCGTGTTGTTCATTTGCTTAATATGAGACGAGCAAATCCAAATCAAATATTGGCAGTTACATTCACCAATAAAGCGGCGCGCGAAATGAAAAATCGAGTCGGTGATATGCTTGGACAGGTTGCTGAAGGCATGCCTTGGATGGGCACATTTCATTCAATTTCGGTAAAAATCCTTCGTAGAAATGCAGAACTCGTAAATTTAAAATCAAATTTTACGATATTGGATACAGATGATCAATTGCGTTTACTAAAGCAGTTGATCCAAGCTGAAAATATTGACGATAAACGTTGGCCTGCGAGACTCCTAGCGGGCTTAATTGACCGATGGAAAAATCGTGCTTGGCTTCCGGCTGAAGTTCCAGCTTCAGAGTGTGCCGCATACAACAATCAGGGAACAGAGCTTTATGAACAATATCAGAATAGATTGCGACAATTAAATGCAGTCGATTTTGGAGACCTACTACTCTATTGCGTTGAAATTTTTAAAAAAAACCGTGATGTCCTGGAGAAATACCAATCTTTGTTTCGATATATATTAGTTGATGAATACCAAGATACAAACGTCGCACAATACTTGTGGCTTAGATTACTTGCTGGAGATCATAAAAACGTATGTTGTGTGGGTGATGACGATCAATCAATCTATGGCTGGCGCGGTGCTGAGGTTGGAAACATTTTGCGCTTTGAGAAAGATTTTCCTGGCGCAAAAGTTATACGCTTAGAGCAAAATTATAGATCTACACCGCATATTTTAGCAGCTGCAGCAGGTATAATTTCAGCAAATGAAGGGCGACTAGGAAAAGAACTTTGGACAAGTCTAAAGACTGGAGAAAAAGTTCGATTAATTGGTCACTGGGATGGTGAGGAAGAAGCGCGCTGGATTGGAGATGAGATAGAGGCAATTCAAAAAGGCAGCCGTGGTCAACCACCAAAAAGCTTAGAGAGAATGGCAATATTAGTGCGAGCTAGCCATCAAATGCGTATGTTTGAAGACAGATTTCTAACAATTGGATTACCCTATAGGGTTATTGGTGGTCCTCGGTTTTATGAGAGAATGGAAATTCGTGATGCGATGGCTTACCTGCGCATTGTTGCAAGCTCGGAGAATGATCTCGCTTTTGAGCGTATTATAAATACGCCTAAAAGGGGGTTAGGAGATAAGGCTCAACAAAAAATCCAACTCAAAGCAAGGCAGCACTCAACTTCGTTAATCGAAGGCGCAAAAATTCTCATTTCTGAGAAGGGATTAGGAGGTAAAGGTGCAGTCGAACTTAGTATTTTACTTGCTAATATCCAAAGATGGGAAAATCTTTTAAAAGATGAAAGCTTGAACCATATCGAAGTGGCAGAGCTTATTTTGGATGAGAGTGGCTACACTGGCATGTGGCAAAATGACAAAACACCAGACGCTCCAGGCCGCCTTGAAAATTTGAAGGAGCTTATTAAGGCTCTTGAAAATTTTGAAAATATTCAGGGATTTTTGGAACATGTGAGCCTTGTTATGGATAATGATGCTGATGAAGGTGAGGAAAAGGTTTCTATAATGACTTTGCACGCTGCAAAAGGTTTGGAGTTTCCGGTAGTATTTTTGCCAGGGTGGGAAGATGGCCTTTTTCCGTCACAAAGGTCGATGGATGAAAGCGGGCTGAAAGGTCTAGAGGAAGAAAGGCGGTTAGCTTATGTAGGCATTACGCGAGCAGAAAGCCTTTGTACGGTTTCCTTTGCAGGTAACAGGAGGGTATTTGGACAATGGCAATCTTCTTTGCCTTCACGGTTTATTGACGAAATGCCCTCTGATCACGTTGAGGTATTGACGCCACCAGGCCTTTATGGTGGCGGATATGGTGCAGTTGCTATGAATTCCTCTTTGGAAGAGGAGGCTATGGCAGCAGATGGTTATGACTCTCCTGGTTGGAAGCGATTACAAAGTAATAGTAGGCGTTCTATGCTTGGGCAGCCAAAAGATAGTAAAAATCTTACAATTGATGCAACAGCAAGTTCAGTTTTTGTGATTGGAAATCGGGTATTTCATCAAAAGTTTGGATATGGGCATATTCAAGATATCGAAGGAGATAAACTCCAAATTAAGTTTGATAAAGCAGGCGACAAAAAGGTGGTCTCAAAGTTTATTGTTTTGGCTGAAGATATTTAGTGATTAATTAGTCTTTGTGGCAAAGTTAAAATTAAAGAAAACTGACAAAAGTAGCTATACTATTGTACCTTTGGAGTTATTGACACAAAAATTTTGAGCAAATCAATCTTTAAAGATTTGATCTGAAAGTTTATGAGAATAAATAACTATAAATTTAAAATAGGCAAAATGGATCATGCGCGAAAAAATATTGGCTCTTCTAGAAAACTATAAACTAGAAAGCGGGGGAAACATAGTCTCTCGTGACTTGATTAGGGCACTAAATGTGGATGGTGCAAAAGCATCATTCGTCCTTGAGGCACCTTCTCCAGGTATCGCGCAAAACCTAGAAAATGAAAGGTCTAGGATACAGGATCAGTTGTTGCAAATTGATGGGTTGGAAGAGGTTAGTATAGTTGTGACTTCACATTCAAAAGAACCTCCAAACCTCAAGATAGGTGGGCATCCAAAACCGCAAGAGACTACAATGAAACCGCAAAATGTTTCAAAAATAATAGCTATTGCTTCAGGTAAAGGGGGAGTCGGAAAATCAACGGTCTCGTCAAATTTGGCAGTGGCTCTAGCAAACAAAGGTAAAAAAGTTGGTTTGCTTGATGCCGATATTTATGGACCCTCCCAGCCTCGTATGATGGGGGTTTCGCAGCGTCCTAGTAGCCCAGATGGAAAAAGAATTATTCCGCTTCAGGCTCACGGCGTCACTCTGATGTCAATTGGTTTAATGGTAGATCCGAGCAAAGCCGTTGTTTGGAGGGGACCTATGCTGATGGGAGCATTACAGCAAATGCTTTCGCAAGTAGAGTGGGGCGAATTGGATGCTTTGATCGTAGACCTGCCCCCTGGAACTGGTGATGTTCAGTTAACTTTATGCCAAAAAGCGGAGTTATCTGGGGCAATCATAGTATCCACACCACAGGATGTTGCACTTTTAGATGCGAGAAAAGCTATTGATATGTTTAAAACATTGAAAACTCCTATTTTTGGCATGATAGAAAATATGTCAAATTTTGTCTGTCCAAATTGTAGTCATGAAACTCCTATTTTTGGAAAAGGCGGCGTTTTATTGGAAGCCAATGAATTAGGGGTTCCTCTGCTAGGAACGCTTCCAATAGATCTTGATACTCGTTTGGCAGGCGACGACGGAAAGCCTGCTGCACTTTTTGACGGTCCAGCAGCCGTAGCCTATAATAAAATAGCAGATGGGTTTATCGCGAGTGGTTTGGTCTAGTCTCACTCTCAAGTTGAATTGGGATATTATGGGAAAAATATTTTTTTAGTGAATTATGATTTATAATTTATACAAATTTGCAAAAATTTTTAAAAATTACTCTTTAAAACAGATTAAAAAGAAATATTTTGACGATTTTTTCAAATAGAGAAAAGTAAATTAAATTACTACATATATGTATTAATTAAATTTATATACCCACATATGGTATTATTTTTGATATTTCCTTTAGGATAGTTCTGATAGTAAGATCTCTTTTTCCATAATTTCCCATAATTTCCCATTTTTTTCTTGATTCTATCTGTTTCTAGTGTAAATTCATATTAGTGATGAAGATGGGAAAATTAATGGACGTTAAGATCCACCTCCTTAAGTCAGGTTTCATACAGGCCCCGCTTTCATCAGTTTTAAGATCCGGCGCGCGAGCGAGCAGTATCCCCCCCCCAGGAGCGCGCGCAGTCGGTAATCCCCGCTAAGCGGGAAAATGACAGCGGATTGAGCAACAGCAGCAGCTCAATCCGCTTCGTCATTTAAGAGAGAAGGCAATTAAGAGGCGCTCAAGGTTTGGGACGACGTTTTAGAGGAGAGGGTCTACACAAGGTAGACAGTAAAGGCCGAGTTTCGATACCTGCGCTCTTCCGTCGGGTGATTGAGTCTTGTGATCCAAACTGGAAAGAAGGATTGCCTCCTGAACTTGTTATTGTTTATGGGGACGAAACAAGAAAATATAT
>MDTB01164433.1_pt1 | contig 12302 bp, 13 predicted proteins | sample 811161 | NCBI WGS metagenome assembly MDTB01 (sample SAMN05326650, study PRJNA326480) | marine metagenome | isolation source: seawater | place: Mediterranean Sea | collected 2009 | reverse complement strand
TTATGTCCCGACCTTGAGAATTTGGATTAAGGGCAGGGGACATCATTTTCATCATTCGGGTATCTTCTCCATCGACTTCACTCTGACTCGAGTAATCGAATTTTGCAGATGCACTCAAAGATTCGGTAATTTTACGAGCACCCCATAATGAAGCCTCAAACTTGTTGCCCAAGGTATAATCCTGATCATTTTCTCCAATTCTCAAAACGCCCCCAAGTTGTGCACCATAGGAATAGTTGTCGGTTTGTGCTAAGTAAGTGACAGCTGGATGGAAATCATAAGTTCCGGATCCTAGTTGCATACCATAGCCCAGTGTATTTCCATTCGTATGTTTTTCATCAATTGATCCAGTTGGAAGACTTAATCCTAAGTTCAAATGCATTCTTCGTCCATCATCCCATTGTGCAAGATCGTAGAGCCCTGCTACTTTTAAATCTGCAAGGCCGCTTGATTCCATTTTATTTCCATTTTGCATGGACATTTCATTGTCTAAATAATTGAGCATGCCCATGAGAGTCCATTTATCGGAAATGGCATACATCGTGCCAAACATATGCATGTCCATTGTCATGTCTTTAGGTAGCATATTTGTCATGAAGCCTGTCGCCATCATTGTAGGGGCGACAGAATTGGAACTTTTCATCAAGCCCTCCATTTCCATAGACATGTAGCGGTAAGAGAGCATCCATTCGCCCATCTCGTGCATATGGTCTCCCATAACCGAGATTGGGCCATGACCATCGGGACGGGCAGCAGACCATGGACCATCATGAGCGGATAAATGAGAGAAGAAGGATGTAGAAATAAGTGTAATTGCAGTAAAGAGTTTCATAATAAAAGTTAGTTAATCGAAGGACTTCTCTTCGAATTTTAAAAATCTAAGCCAAACGGCTTGCTGAAAATTAATGAATTCTCTTTATGCTCTAGGAGGAGGTATCTCCACCTGGATTAACGAGCTGGGAAAGTTTTCTTGTTGAAAATACAAACTGCCTAAAAAAGACGGTTTTTCTACGATGATGGAGAAAGCAGCTTCATTCAAAATTTTCGTATCGAATATTAAGGAATATCCATCTTTCAATGATTCATGAGTTTCGGAACCCAATTCAGAAACCAATTCGCAACCCGAACATCTGTTGTTTCCGTCTAAGGTCCGCTCTGCCGAGAGACTTACGGACTGGGTCTCATCATAAAATTCATCAAACATACTTGCCCACACGCCTAATTGAAGAAGTCCAAGAGGAATACTTGTGGTTGCAAACATCGTTAGGAGTGCAACTTTAAGCCAGAAGCATTGGCAAAGTAGGGCTTTCATGTTTTTATAATACCTAAAGGAAAACCCTTTCGATAGTCCAATAAATTCCCATTAGTGCGATAATGGCGGAACCAGGGACGACCACATACTTCCTGTAGGCTTTTTCATCCTTGAGCCAAAAAGTTGCGCCAAAGACGAGGGCAATTACTGCAAGTTGTCCACATTCCACTCCAAGATTAAACCCAAGGAGACCAATGATCAGGGATGCGGGATCTAGGTTAAAGGCAGACAGAGCACCGGCAAAGCCTAAGCCGTGAATCAAGCCAAAGAAAAAGACGACAAACAACCGAGCATGGCGATAGCCAGGAAAGAGGATGTTTTCGATCGCAACCACTGCGATGCTTGCAGCAATGATTGGCTCAACCACATTTGATGGTGCTGAAACGAGTTCTAGTGTGGCAAGCCCGAGAGTTATGGTGTGGGCAATGGTAAATACGGATACCTGGTAAAGGATAGGCTTCCATTTTCTGGAAAGAAAAAAGAGGCCGAGTACAAAAAGGATATGATCCAGGCCAAGTGGAAGTACATGAACAAAGCCCTGTCTGCCGAAGGAGAAAAAAGTGCTTCGGGCATCGGCTTGCCTTTGTTCGAGTGAATCCTGATCTGACAACCCTGTTTGGTTTGAGTCTGAGTTTGTTTGAACAAGTGGCTTTCCGTCGATGAAGGACAGGTCGAGCTTGAAACTTTCCTCATTAGGAAAAAGAACATTTACCCGTCTTTGCGGTTTGCCATTGATAATGTTACTGAAGACTAAATCGTAGGCGGCATCTTCCGATGAACGGATTTGATAGAAAGAAGCATTTGATTCAAGGATTCTCTGGTATCGTCCCTGGATAAGCATTATGTTTTCTTCATTTAATTCCCCCCCATCTTTTTCTGTAAAATCGAAGGTAAACTTAGGTAGAAACCATTTTTGCTCCCCGAATTTTATCTTTAAAGCATCCATGATCATATTTTTACCCTTCAGGAGAAGATCGGCCCTTTCATTTTGGGAGAGATTCTCAAAACTGCTTTTCACTAAAAAAGGAACATCTTCTGGGTCGTCGGCAAAGCTTCGAGTATCAATTTCCACGATAATGGTGGCATTGCCATCCGAGTTGAAACTCCCAACTACGGGGATGTCAGGTATGGGGTGGGCAAAAGAGTCAGTAGTTTGTCCCCAAAAAAGTAAAAAGAAGAGTAACTTTTTCAAAATAAGGAAGTTTTATTAATGTAACATGTACGAAAATTCTTTCAACAAAACTAAATTTAATCTTGTGAAAGCATGAATTGACTATTGATTGGGTTATTCAATTACAAACCCTAATATTATTTAAATATGAAAATTATCAGCACAGCTATTGTTTCTCTTCTTTTCTCAGCATCTGTTTTCGCAGGTTGCCCATCCAAGGCAATTAAAGGTAAAGTAGTCAGCTTTGACGAAGAATCCAAGACCCTTACCGTTGCTCAGGGAAAGAAAGAGAAAAAAGTCCAAGTTGGCAGTAAAACCAAAATGGAAGGTTTTGAATGCCCAACAACTCTTAAGGCCGGAGCTCGCGTTACCATTGATGGCTGCAACTGCAAAAACAAAGTTGCGTCAAAAGTAACCGTTTCCAAAGGTAAAAAGAAAGAAAGCTAAGTTTTTTCCAAAAATTTTAAAAAGCTCTCCAATATTTTGGGGAGCTTTTTTTTGGTTTATTAAAGGGTGGGCAGGGGCTTACTGAAATTCCAAATTAATCCACCTTTTGGTCCGAAAAAGCAGGCTATCACGAATACAAAGGTTGCTACAATTGCCATAGCTGCAGCAATGGAACAGTCCATCCAGTGGGCCAAATGGAATCCACCTAATGTGTAGATAATACCTAAGGGAAAAGTTGCCCATAAAATGGAAGACAATCGTTTGCACAAAAAAGAAGCCGTCGTGCAGGGGAATACAAGCATTGCCACAACCAAAATAACTCCCACAGCTTCCAAGCTTGCTACCGTGCTAAGGGCAAGAAGGAGCATCAGTCCCATATGTACCCCTTTTACCGGCCATCCTTTTGAAAAGGCCAGGACAGGATCAAAACTTGTAAGGAGAAGCTGCTTGTAGAATAAAGAAACAGAAATCAAGATAAGAAAGCAAACGGAACCCATTATCCATAGTGAACGGTTTCCAAGATCAAGCTCTCCAAGGACAAGGCTGGGTGAAAGAGGTATAAGTCCAATCTCTCCATAGAGAATACATCCGGTATCAATATCAATGTGGCCTATCTGTAAGTTGATCAGGGTGACTCCCAGGGCAAAGAAACTGGTAAACACAACTGCCATAGCAGCATCTTGCTTAATTGGTGTATTTGACCGAAGCCATTCAATGCAAAGACTACAGGCAAGACCTGCAACGCAAGCCCCCAGAAGCATCGGCCCAATTTCAAGTGATCCGCATATCAGGAAAGAAATGACAAGGCCGGGAAGAATTCCATGACTGATGGCGTCTCCCATAAGGGCCATTCGTCTTACCACAAGGAAAGAACCAATGATACCACTCGCCCAGCACACTATGATACCCATCAGTAAAACCTGCCCGTTCCAGAGAATGAGCTCCGGAGAACTCCAAGGGTCTAGTAAGATCTTTTGAAGGTCGAATGGAGGAAAAAAGCTCATGGTCGAAATTTATTAGCCAACGAATAATTCTCAGTCTGAAAGAAGTCCTTGCTGAATATCGTGGAGGCTTGGAATGAGTTTACCGTGGGGGTCCTTTTGAGGATTTTGCAAGAGCCTCTCAAGTTTGCGAACCGTCTCTTCACCGATGACATGTTCAATCTTCTCCGCATCCTCATGAACATGGTCGGGGGCATAGGCAGCTTCATTTGTAAGATAAAGTTCCCAAAGGCGGTGATTTCTAACAATTTTGCATGCATACTCCCAGCCTTGTGGGGTTAAGGTAAGACTTGTTTGGTTCGGTAACTGGTCGGTTGGAGAATTTGGAGATGGCACCCTCGTGGCCAAGCCAGCCCGAGTTAGGTTATCGTTTTCAATTTCAACATCCGCACTGCTCATTCTTCGTTTGCTCATCATTTCTTGCAGGCTAATTTGAGGATCCTTGAATGCTTTTCCCTCAATAATATGAAAGGCAGCTTTCAGGGTGTTCTCCCTGGCAATACGGGCACTCTGTGAACGAGAATGCAGCCACTTAATTAAAAGGCCTCTTTGGGGGCGTAAAAATAAAACAATCGTAAAAAAAGTAGACGATACTAATACAATCAATGGTCCCGTGGGAAAGTTTTCGCCCAAAAAGGAAAGAAAAGTTCCACCCAAGCCTGATCCTGCGCCAAGAAGGCAGGCAATCGTTAAATAATTTCCCATTCTTGTGGCGATCAGGGATGCGGTTGCGGCAGGGATTACCAACATTGCGGAAACCAGAATGACCCCAACCATTTGCAAGGAAGATATCACACAGAGTGAAATAAGGGTCCATAACCCAAATTGAAGAATATCAGTCGGAATTCCAATAGATTTTGAAAACTGCGGATCAAATCCGGATGCTAAAAGTTCCTTAAAATTACAAGTTATGAAGAGGCCTACGAGAAGTAAGCTTGCTATGATTACAATCAGATCACTTTGAGCCAAGGCGGACGCTTGACCAAACATAAACGAATCAAGTCCGGCCTGGTGACTGTGCCCCGTTTTTTGAATTCGGGTCAGCATACAAATGCCGAGGGCATAAAAAGCGGAAAGTACAATCCCGAGCGAGCTATCTTCTTTGATTTTGGTGAACCTGTTAAGAAGGCTCAGGCAAACGATCCCAAGAAGTCCAGCGATAGCGGCCCCAATCAATAAGGAGAAACTGTTCTTTTCTCCTGACCAGATGAAACCTACGGCAATACCTGGAAGGACCGCATGGGATAAAGTGTCTCCAAAAAGAGAAAGTCTTCTGGTCACGACATAGCTTCCAATTAGACCGCAGGACATACCCATTAAAACGGATCCAAGAGCTACAATCTGTACGGATTTATCCCCCATGAGAAAAAATCTCTGGACCCGTTCAAGTAATTGAACGTCGTGTTCTTGGCCGACTTGCTTTCCATTCAATAGCAAGCAAATGGTTGCGCTACTTAAAATGAAAAAAATTTGCCGAAAAGAAAAAATCATCTTTCGATTTCAGGAGATTTTGCAGCCTCTGTAGCCATTTCTGAGAGAACGGCTAATCTTCCTCCATAAGTTTTCTGGAGGAGTTCATGGGTATATATTTCAGCAACAGGCCCAAAGGCAACTTTTCTCATGTTCAGGAGGAGTATGTGATCAAAGTATTCTTTAGCGGATGAAAGATCATGATGAACAACGACTAAAGTTCTTCCTTCGTTCTGCATTTTTTTCAGAATGGAAACAATGGTTTTTTCCGTTACCGCGTCAACGCCTGCAAAGGGTTCGTCCATTAAATAAATTGCACTTTCCTGAGCTAAAGCCCGGGCGAGGAAAACCCGTTGTTGTTGGCCACCTGATAGGTTTCCAATTTGCCTGTCGGCATAGGGGAGCATATTGACCTGCTCGAGACACTCACTGGCCTTATGATGATCTTTCTTGCCAAGCCTTCCAAACCATCCGACATGGCCGTATCTGCCCATTAATACGACATCCATAACCGTGACTGGGAAATCCCAGTCCACGGATTCTCTTTGGGGGACATATCCAATTTGTTTAATTCCTTCTTTTGGGTCCTTCCCAAAAATTTTCACATAACCTCCATTCGGTTTGATCATGTTCATAACAGATTTTACAAGGGTTGACTTCCCTGCACCATTCGGCCCGAGAACTCCGACCAAAGAGCCTTCTTCGATTTCGAGATCTATGCCGTAAAGAACCGGTTTTTTCTGATAGGAAACCGTTAAGTCATGAACTTCGATAGGCAAGCGCCTGCTAGCCATATCTATTGATTCATCGCGTTAACGAATGAGTTTATATTGTAAACCATCATTCCGGACCAAGTATGGTGCGGGTATAGCTGGTCATGGGGACCCAAACTTTTATCTTTTTCAGATCCTAGGGTATCTGAAAAAAGGGGAGGGCCTAGCGACACACCAGTTTCTTTTGCGATTTCCTCTATGGCTTTTGGATTCACACTGGTTTCTACAAAAAGAGATCGGACATTATGTTTCTTGATATAATCGACAAGATTTGCACGGTCTCCTAAACCTGCCTCCTGAATGGTCGAAATTCCCTGAAGAGCGACTACCCGCACCCCGAAGAATTTACCAAAATAACGAAAGGCATCATGGCTGGTAACTAGAATTTTATCTTGGGCCGGAAGGGAATTAATTTTATCCTGGGTCCATTCGGAAACTTGCAGGAACTCTGCTTCCACATTTGCAGCCCTTTCTTGAATATCTTCTTGGTGCTCAGGTAATGCAGTAGCCAAATATTGAGCGATGGTATGCAAACAGCTTATCCATATCTCTGGTGAAAACCATACATGCGGATCTGGGTAGGTGGAGTCCTCTTCATCAGAAAAAATCAGCAACTCTTCAGGGATACCCGAGCAGGCAGCAAAGGTTTTAATTTGGGTCGCAGTCTTTAAAGTGGAAGCCAATTTTCCTTCCAGCTTTAACCCATGATAGATCACTGCATCAGCTGAAGTGATGACCGTCATATCACGGGCAGTTGGCTTATATAAGTGGGGATCTACGCCTGGCCCCATCAGGGGTGCAATTCGGCAAAAGTCGCCGGCCAGTCTACTTACAAGGTCAGTAACCTGCGTGGTGGTGGTGACAATCAAAATTTTCCCGCCCCCTACTTCGTGTTCTGATTTTTCTTCAACAAGCGATTCCGTACAGCCTTTGATCAAAAGTAAGCCAAGGATGAATCCTTTTGTAATGGAGTGGACTAAGTTTTTTATGTGAGTGTGCAAAATGAATACTTTGATGAATCAAAATTATAGCTTGGAATTATCTTGAGTCAACATAACAGTGAATGCAAAATGAGGTTATGGCATCTTCAACGGTTGAAAATTATCTCAAGGAAATCCTTGTGGTTACCCTTGAACATGAGATTACAAAAGTTCCCATGGGCCAGGTTGCCAAAGTTTTGGAAGTCACCCCAGGCACTGCAACTTCAATGGCTAAGAGTTTGGAAAGGGACGGATGGGTTGTGTACTACCCAAGAATTGGTGTTTCCCTAACCCGCAAGGGAAGAAAGCTGGCCATGAATATGTTACGGCGCCACCGCTTGCTTGAAACCTTCTTAGTTGAAACTTTGGGTCTTGATTGGGGAGAAATTCATGCTGAAGCCGAGGAACTCGAGCATGCAATTTCTGAAAAGGTATTAGAAAAATTGGACGATTTTTTGGGACGTCCCCGATTTGATCCCCATGGAGATCCCATACCCTCAAAGGGAGGGGTTATTCAAAGGATTGCTTCCAAGCCATTGTCTGATTTTGCAGTCAAAGAAGAGGTTAGAATTGAATCAATCATTGATCAGGATAAAAAATTTCTTAAATTTGCTAGAAAGGCGAAGCTCGTGCCAGGACAAGTTTTTATGATTGTTGGTAAGGAGGATTGTGCGGACGCGATTACTTTGAAAACTGCAAAAGGGCAGTCTGTAAATTTAGGATTTCGTTCGGCGGAAAAAGTTCTCGCTTTACCGATAGAGGCATAAATTGCAGTAAACTGTGCAAAAAAAAGTTTGCCCATTTATCCCATCTCTTTCAAAAAGTTTTCTAAGAACCCTTTAACCCCACATATAATCCCCCCTTAATTATGCCAAGATCCGTAACCTTGTTTACCGGCCAGTGGGCCGATCTTTCCTTACCCGATCTCGCCGAAAAAGCAGCTCAAATGGGCTATGACGGCCTTGAACTTGCTTGCTGGGGAGATCACTTCGATGTGGATAAAGCCGCGGTATCCAAAAAATATTGTAAAGAAAGATGGGAAATTCTCTCCGATTACGGCTTAACCGCTTTTTCAGTTTCTAGCCATTTAGTCGGTCAGGCTGTATGTGATCTGATTGATGAGAGACACCAAGCAATCCTTCCACCTGATGTCTGGGGTGAAGGCGACCCCGAGAAAGTCCGCAAACGAGCGGCCAGGAAATTAGCGAAGACTGCGAAGGCATGCCGTAATTTTATAAACGAAAAACCAGGTCGTGGTAAAAAAGATGATTTTCCTGCGGTAGTTAATGGTTTCACAGGTTCCAGTATTTGGCATTCCATCTATGCTTTCCCGCCAACTGATCAGGCATATTGGGATAAGGGATTTGAAGATTTTGCAAAAAGGTTTGGTCCAATTCTTCAAGAATTTGAAAAACAGAAAGTAAATTTTGCTCTCGAAGTTCATCCCACTGAAATTGCCTTTGATATCGCCAGTGCCGAACGTGCATTAGCTGCAGTTAAAGGACACAAGAGGTTTGGCTTTAATTATGACCCATCTCACTTGGGTTATCAGGGCGTAGATTATGTTAAGTTTATCCGAACCTTCTCTGACCGTATTTATCATGCTCATATGAAAGACGCATGGTGGGGGCATGGTGATGGCACTGTAGGAGTTTTTGGCGGTCACACTACTTTTGCTGATCCACGCAGGCAGTGGGATTTTCGTTCGGTTGGCAGGGGAGATGTTGACTTCGAGGAAATCATAGTTGCTCTCAATGACATTGGATACGCAGGTCCGCTTTCGATTGAGTGGGAAGACAGCCGTATGGATCGATTTCATGGAGCCACCGAGTCTTGCGAATATATTAAGCAATTGGATTTCACTCCCAATCAAATGGCTTTTGATTCAGCCTTCGATAAAGAAAATCAATAATCACAGTTAAAATTATGAAGCGAAAATTACGCATGGGAATGGTAGGAGGCGGACGGGGTGCATTTATCGGAGGCGTTCATCGCAGAGCAGCTAATTTAGATGGAAATATTGAATTGGTTGCTGGAGCGTTCTCATCCGATGCCAAAAAGAGTAAACTTTCGGGCAAGGACTTCCATTTGGAATCATCGAGAGTTTATGGTTCATACCAAGAGATGGTTGAGAAAGAGAAAGCTCTTCCGCAGGATCAGCGAATTGATTTTGTAACCATTGTTGTTCGAAATCATCTTCATTTTGATGTGGCCAAGACTTTTTTGCAGGCAGGGTTTAATGTGATTTGCGACAAGCCTGTGACTTATGATTTGGCCCAGGCCAGAGAGCTGCGAAAAATAATTAACAAATCCAAGAAGGTATTTGCCTTAACTCATAACTACACTGGATACCCTATGGTCAAGCTTGCCAAGGAAATGGTTGAAAAAGGAGAATTGGGTGAAATTATCAAGGTTGTTTGCGAGTATCCACAAGGTTATGCCATAACTGCATTAACCGGTGAGGAAAAAGCTATTGCGAATTGGCGTGCCAATCCGGAAATTGCCGGAATTTCAAATTGTATGGGTGATATCGGTACCCATGCCGAAAATCTGGTTCACTATATAACGGGACTTGAAATTGACCGTTTGTGTGCAGATCTTTCAGTCAATATTCCGGGTCGTAAATTGGATGACGATGGGAATGTTCTTGTCCGGTTCAAGGGAGGTGCTCGTGGAATAATTTATGCATCCCAAGTTTCGAATGGAGACGAAAATGATTTGAATATAAGAGTGTATGGAACAAAAAAATCGATTGAGTGGCATCAGGAAGAGCCAAACGACCTGCTGGTCAAGGATGCTCGTGCACCCAGGCAGGTTTATCGTCGTGGAAACGGATACATCACTGGAGCTGCTGCCGATAATACCCGTATCCCTTTTGGACACCCAGAGGGTTTCATAGAAGCATTTGCCAATGTATATAATGCTGCTGCAGTCGCGATTAAGGATGAGGTAGCTGGCAAATATCCACGGAAATCAGGATATGATTTCCCTGATATTAAAGATGGAATTATTGGTATGGCCTTTATCGAAACGGTAGTTAAAAGTTCAAATTCGAAAGAAAAGTGGATTAAATTCCCAAGTATCCCTAAATAAATTTATTTAATGAGTAAAAAAATTGGAATTATCGGAGCTGGAGGAATGCTCCAGTATCATGCAGCCGGCTTTCGGGCAGGTGGAGCTGAACTGGTTGCAATTTGTGATATGAACGAAGCAGCTGCTCAAAAAGCAGCTAAGGAATATGACATTTCTCATGTTTTTGCAGATTCTGCGAAGATGCTCAATGATTTGTCGGATTTGGATGCCATTAGTATTATCACACCCAACAGGACTCACCGTCCTCTTGCAGTTCAAGCCTTACGGGCGGGCAAACATGTTTTTTGCGAAAAACCACCAGCTTTGAATGCAACGGAAGTCAAGGAAATGAAGGATGCTTCCGAGGAAGGGGGGAAAACCCTGATGTTCAACTTTAATAATCGGGCACGACCAGAATCCTATGCATTAAGAAAGTACATAGAAGCAGGCGAAGTCGGACAGATCAATTCGGCCCAGGCGAAATGGATTCGTCGAACAGGTATCCCAGGATTTGGTGGCTGGTTTACTAACAAAGAAATGTCGGGTGGAGGTCCTTTAATTGATCTTCTGCATATGGTTGATTTAGCTCTTTATTACATGGACTATCCCAACCCCACTCATGTATTGGCTCAGACTTTCAACGATTTTATTGAGAATAAAGGGTTCAAAGGTCCATGGGGGATTCCAGATGTTGCAGATGGCGTCACCGATGTCGAAAGTGCTGCCCATGGTTTTGTCAGATTTGAAACCGGTCAGGTTCTCAACTTCCAAATTTCATGGGCAGAGATGAATAAGCGCGAAGAGGTATCGGTAACATTTCAAGGAAAGAAAGCTGGAGGAATGATTCGTCGTCTATTTGGAGCCGATGGGCTGGATGAAACTGCGATCGATGACTGTGAGCTTTATGTACAAGAACATGGGCGATCAGTGAATCGAAGTATTGTCACTGAAGAAAATGAAGATATGGGCAGAATTCGTTCCGCAGAAAATTTTGTCCGTACTATTATGGGTGAAGAAGCCCCTCTGAATATTCCAAGCCAAGCCTTGGCGTTAATGAAAATAATTGATGCCACCTATGAATCGGCAAGGAGTGGAACCCCAGTGGCAATTTCTTGAGCTCAAAGCATTACCTTGTCACCAACCTCAAATTCATCTATTTATAATTTCATCCTATGGGCAAACAATATAAGAAACTCGTAAAGCGTCGTAGACGCACCGCCTACCTTGCCAGACGCAAGGCGGCACTCAATGTGGCAAAGTCAAGTTCTTCCAAGAAGACAAAAGCAACCGCGAAGAAAGCAACCGTGCGTAAAAAAGCGACCCCTGCTGCAAAACCTGAGCCCGTGGCTGAAAAGGCAAAAGCAGAAGATGTTTTGGGACCCGATGTTACTGGTGAAGTAACTGAAAGCCCTGCCGAGGAAGCCCCTGCCGAGCAGACAAAAGAGTAAGTGTTTTAATGAGCGGGCATAGATTAGTGCTTGCTTCACTTGTGATGGTTGGTCAATGGCTAACCTGTCTAGCTTCCAATCAATATGGCACGGATAATAGCCTTTTAAATGTTCGTGCTGAGTATCATGTTGAAAGCGATTTTCTGCGGATTCGAGAATTCTTCTCGGGAAAAGAATACACTGCCGGTTCATTAATTCTCAGAACATCTGCCGAAAGAAAAGGTTTGTATTTCCACCTTCCTTTACGTGCTGCCCGCATTTCTTTCCTGAAAGGGAAAACAATTAAATTGGAGGTGATTGATTCAACGGATCCTCAATCCCGCACTTTTCACTTTGTGATTCCAAAGGAATTGAAAGGCCAAAAAAAAGTATTACTTGGGTTGACGGGTAAGGATTGGAATGAAACTGAAATGAATCTAGTTGCATGGAGAATTACAATGCTAGGATCCCAGAAAGAGAACTTGTTGGTTAATCAAAGCTCTTTGTGGGCTCACCAGAAATAACTTGAATAAAGAAAATCTTTGGGGTCCCTGGCGTACATTTGAGAAAAGCCATCATTTTTCACATGTAAGCCTCAGGGAAACTTTACAGGGTGGCCAATCTTTTGACTGGAAATCACTATCGGATT
>MDTB01223628.1_pt1 | contig 12304 bp, 34 predicted proteins | sample 811161 | NCBI WGS metagenome assembly MDTB01 (sample SAMN05326650, study PRJNA326480) | marine metagenome | isolation source: seawater | place: Mediterranean Sea | collected 2009 | reverse complement strand
GCTTCACACAACTCTACGGATCTGTACCCACTAGACACGGTAACTACCTTGCCATAATGGTCTCTTATTGGTTGCAAAACTTTTTCACATAACAGTTTTAATTTCTCTATTTGGTCTTCGTTAGGGTTGTTATTAATACCCTTACGGTCAGCTGTTTGTGAAGCTGTTAGTTCTTTAAGACTAAAATTATTACTTAATTTCATTTTATCCTCTCGTTATTTTTAACACTTTTTCTATCTGTGCCTTGATAATCGGACCTCTGTTAGGCCAATGTATGTAAGGTTCAGTAGTTTTACTTAAATTATATAAAAAAGGTAATATTATTTTTTCAAGTTCTTTCATCTTTGCCTTTTGATCTTCATCTGATACTTCTTTTGTTATAGTATCCTTCTCTGCCACTATTTGCATAACCTCGTTCATCATAGATTTTATAGATGAAACATCTGCTTTTACTTTAGATATTTCTAAACTAGCATTCTCTATAGGTTTGGTATCTACAACTACCTGCTCTTGTTTAGGTGGTGCTGATACTGGTGTCATTCCCCAATCATCGGTCAGATCAAAACCTCTCATGTAATCTGGTATGTCTTTTGTCATTTCTTTTTTCTCCCTTGTGCTTGTCTTTTCAAGTGTTTCTTGACTACGTTTCTTGTTGCGATTTCTTTCGCTGATCTTTTACCATATCTATCGGCTAACGCACTGTTTGGGTGTGCTTCTGCAATCCGTGATAAGTTGTCTTTCCAACCACCATCGTTTTTCATATTAACACCCATTACGCCACCGGATATATTTATGGGTGTTATAACTTGTCTAATATGCTTATTTTTCAACAGATATTCTTCCATTTCTGCGATGGACATCATTTCTGTAAACTCTTTTTTAGTTCTTTTATTTTTAAACGTGTATATTGGCATTTGCTAACCTTATAATTCTTTGTATTAATTCACCTAAACCATTTTGTCTTTGCATTGTTAATAACTCTCTGATACCTAATGGTATAAAACTATCAACTGTTAACTCGGCAATCTCTGTTGCTTGTTCATTGTTAACAATATCGGTAACCACTTTGGCAGTACCTCTAGTTATATGAGCGTCACCATCAACTTTATATATCATTGTACCATCTTCTTGTTTACCACCAATTATCCATAACTTACTGGCACAACCTCTAATTCTATTCTCCTCTGTCTTCACAATATCAGGTAAATCTTCTACCTCTTTTGCTTTGTCTACCAAGTATTGTAATCTATCGTGGCCTTCTAGTGTTTTTAATAAATCACCTGACTCTTTAATCTTGTTCGCTAACTTGTTCATCTTTTATCTTTTCACACTTGCTACTATCACCTAGACAATCAAAAAATTTATCCATGGCACCTAATGTTGGTTTTTTAGGTTTGGCACAACCAGCTAATAGTAAACAAACAATTAGTGGTATAGCAACTATCCATGCAAGTCTATATGTTTTATCTTTGGTCATTTATTTTTAAAATACTTTTCTAATCTATTTGGTTCGTCTCTATGTTCATTGTTAGGGTCTAGACTTTCTTTTTTCTCTGTAATTACAGGCCACTGTCTTGACCACTTATCGTTAAATGCAATCCACTTTTGTCCTTCTTCCTCCATGTCTGATAGTATTGCTCCTTCAGGACACTCTGGCTCACAAACTCCACAATCAATACACTCATCGGGATTAATAACTAACATATTCTCTCCTTCATAGAAACAATCTACAGGACAAACTTCAACGCAATCAGTGTGTTTACACATTATACACTTATCGTTGACGCTATATGCCATTACAACTCTTTGATAGTTTTTAACTTATCTTTTGCGTCTGCAAGTTTAATTAATTCTTTTTCAGCTGTTTCAACGTAGTCTATATGCTCTGCAACACCAATCGGTTTTTCTAAAAATGATTTTAGATTAGCTTCACTAGAGGCTACATCGCCTTCCAATTTCTTAATTAACGCTTCTTTGATAGCCATTTTTTCTCCTTGTGTAATAACTGTAAAAATCTTTGTCTTCAAAATACTTTGCTATAGCGTCAGCCGGTACTTGGTCTGATACTATACAATCGTATATACTTTCGTATTCACTTTTTTTTAGTTTTTCTTTTCTTTTCATGTAATATTCTTCCATAATTAGGCCAACCAAACTTTTCGTGTGATTCACCTACATAACGCCAACGTATTACGCCAGTGTTAGGATTTCTTTCATATATTTTTTCTTTTTTAGCCATTAATCTTTTCCTTCAATATCAGTACCCTTAAATGGGTCATTTTCTGTATCTCTGTTTTCATAACTATATATAATTTCTTCCTCTGTCTTATCCTGTGGTAAACTGTTATCGCCTTCTACTTTTAAATTAGCAAAAGGGTCTTCTACTGATAACGTAGCAACATTCTCATAAGTCACCTCCATAGTCTCGTCTAATCCTTCTCTTAATATCTTTTCTTCCTCTAGTGTGTAAGGTCTAATCTGTTTCTTGTCCATTTTTTTTATATTTCTTTCTATTGTAGACTTTCTTACTCTCTACTACCCTTGGTTTATATTTTGGTGTTCTTACGTCTTTAGCAATAGGGTTTTTCTTTTTGCCAAAAATTTCGTTCCATCTATTTCTATAATGGTCATCTGTTGGTCTACTTCTACCATCATATTTAAATTTTGTACCACTACCTGTCTTTAAATGTTTAGGCATTTACTTCTTTCTGATACCATACTGGTACAACAGCAGGAGATTTCCATGTAGCAAAATCTTTTTTCTTCATTATATAATATTTTCTGTAAGAGCCAACAACATCACCAGGTATTTTACATTCATCTGGCATTGCTGGTGTTGGATCAGTAGGTATTTTTGCTAATGGTATATTTTTAGGTGGGTTTCTTAATACATCTTTTAATTTACGTATTGTCATGTGGTCTTCCGTATGATTATATCTTAATTTAAATTGTTCACCTAGAGCAATCATATGGTTATATAACCAAGCATAGTGAAATACATTATCCATAACCCATAACGTACTCGGGTGACCTGTATGACATGCTTTGTAAATTGTATCTTCTAAATGTAAATCTTCTAGTCGCCATCTTTTAATCTTACGACCATTTTTTGAATAATCTGTCCACGCTATACCGTCTAACAATCTATGTGCTGTAGATAACATTTGAGCTGACTCTATTATCATCTTACATACATGCCTGTCACAACTCATTTGAGCAGAGACAACTGGATCTTTGTCTAGATAAAATATGTTCATACTACCTCATTAAGTACGGACCAATTAGTATCAGTATTAAACATGCTGGTACTACAATTGATAATGGCCAGAAATCTAACAGTTCTTTCCATAATACAATCTTATCGTCTTTTTTCTGTTTCATAACCTCTCTCTTTATTTCACGCATTAATTTATTAATAGGTTCGCCTTTCTGAAAGTTAGGAAAACCAAGGTCACTGCAAAGTTTAACTTGATTATAAACTTCGGAGACCGTTTTCTTTTTTAATGTGACGTTTATCGTTTTCATATTTATAATATACCATATAAATCGTTAAATGGCAACCAGTTAGTGTAAATGTTTATTATATAAGTCACTTCTATTATATTTCTTACATAGTTTAACAAATATACCATGCCATAGTTCTTTCCAATCGTCTGATTCAGCCTTTTTACAAGCTGATATAGCATTGTTTATAAGTTTTTCTATTTTGTTATGATTGTTGTAGATTCGTTTGATGTCTTCACTTGTAATCATAATATACCTTTCTTTTATTCTTCTTTGGTCTCCTGGTTAGGATTAACCGATTTAATTTTTAATTGTTGGCACACTGCCTCAATTCCTTCATCCAAAACTCTACGAATCTTACAATCGTAGCCTGTTATTTTAGATAGTATTCTGTCATCTGTTGTCTTCTCGCCATTAGCGGCTAAAGATAGGTCAACTCCGCCTTTAACAAAGGTTATAGTCTTATATGACTCGTATGTACTAGCAGACGTACCTACAACTGCTGGTAACGTACCACAACCTGTTAATAGTAATAATAGTAATATGCTAATTCTTATCATCTAAATTCACAATCTGATTAAGTTTTAATTTTATCTCATCTGGACTCATGTCAAGGTCTTTGGAAATTCTTTGATACTTTCTTAATCTCTTGTTCCTCTTTTGTAATCTGTCTAATCTTTGTTGTAAATTTTCTTTTTTAGCTGTTTGTGTTAATTGACGTTTCATACGCCATTGTCTTAATGATATATTAGCCGCTATCAATAACAATACTGCTAATGGGTCAAATACAAATATTAAAACCAATATTACACCTCTAACTGCCTTGTCAAAATTATCTTTTGCGTTCTCACCGTATATCAACTCTGCAATATACTTAATAGGACCTACTTCGGCCTCTATCTTATCTTGTTCTAGTGAAAGTGTTGCTTTCTTATTTGTTAACTCTGCTATCTTATCACTCGCATTGTTAATCGCCTCATTTAAAGCATTTCTTTCTTCCTCTTGTTTCTTACGTTCTTTTAAACCTCTTGTGACGTATTCTTTATCTATATAAACTTCTAAACCTTTGTCTAATAAATCTAATGTCTTTTGTGACCTATCAATAATCTTTTGTTCTTGAGCAATTTGATTATCTATTAATTCTATTTTTATATTATTACCACTTACAGGTTTAACTTGGTCAAGGTGTGCTTTTGATAAGAAACCAAAGATACCCATTGACGTGATAAAAATTAAAATTATAATGGCCGTAAACAGATATGTTTTTAATAATTTAGGTATATCTGAGCGCCAATTATGGTACAGCCAACTGGCGGCTACCAACTTACCAACTTCTAATGCACTACCCATAGCAATAATCGGCGTCACTGCACCGGCAAATAGTGTTGCAAGACCTATAATAGAATAACCAGCGGCTATTACAGATATAGATATCGCACTTAAAAATGTTAGTATGATTAAAAACATATTAATGTTTGTAAGACTCTCTTATTTTTTTGATAATTGATTTTACTTTCCAGAAATAGTCTTTATCACTGGCATATGCTTCAAGTGTTTCTACCAACTCTAAACTATCAACTCCTTCAGCCAGTTTTTCTCTATACTTCTCATATGCACTATGATTGCTTAATGTGTTGATATAATGTAGAACACTATCACACTCGTGTTGGAATACTTTAACTCCCCATTTCTTTGGGTTGTTTGATGGCAACATGTGAGGCTCTTGTAAATCGTATGTTCTAATACCAAAAAGGTTTTTACCAACTCTGGCAAATCTACTATTTCCCCAGCCCGACTCTAGAGCCGCCTGTGCCAACAATAAATCTTTGTCTACTTTGTTAATCGTTTTCTCATAAAAATAGATATATTCAATACATTGATTAACGTTGTTTATAAATTGTTGATTGTTTGTATGTTCAAAATCAGGTCTCGTAGGCACTTTAGCCTGTGCCTCCATTTTATAATAATGTACTGTTCCAATACAGAATATTATCACAACCATGAACATAATAGTTCGGATTATAGTTTTTATTTTTGTCATAATTTCCTCGCAACGTAATCATAACCACTCCACTCTTTTCCTTCTTCGTCTTTAAATGACGGTAATTTAACTTGATGTAGAGATAGGCCTTCTTTCATTTTGGCCACTTTTGCAAATATAGTAGCCGCTTGTTTATCTGTATAATTATCGTAAACGTCTTTTGCCCAATTACCAGTGTAATATACTCTTGATGTTCCTGGTAAGTTTGATGGCTTATGTAGTTCTTGTAATTGTATCAACGCCTCACCTATTCTGCCTTTAAGGTAAGGGTCAAGTTCTTTCACTTTTCGTCTCATTGTTTGACTCATTATAAATCCAATCCTATTCTATTTAATTTTGTTCGGTAACTATAAAATAAGGCGTTATGGTTACCAGTATCGCCTTGGTTGGCCATCTGATATAGATGTACCATTTCATGTGCTAACGTGTTAGCAAATTCTTGTTTGTCTTCGTAAAACGGTAGCATGTGTAATTCATACTCTCTAGTTCCACGTCTTTCCCAATCGTAAGTTATGACCTGACCCATTGTACCATTTTTCATCTGTTTAAGATAAACTTTATTAAATGGTGACAACTTGTTATCAAATACTAGTTCATTTATCATAGCAAAATATTTCTTTATATCAATATATCTAGTTTTATATTTCCAACGTGATGATTTTTTAGTAAGATCAGCCTTTAATAACTTCTTGGTTCTTGTATATTTTTTTGATGTCTTTAACAACTCTAGTTTCTCCTATGTTTAAGTTTATCATTATATACAATCTTTATCAACTGCTTTAGTGTCTTTTAATAGTTCACATTTATATTTAAGGTCAGCCTCTAATCTTAATTCTGTCATAATAGAATCAAGAACATATGGTAAATGTTTTTCTAATACAGATAACACTTCCAAAGCGTAAAGGTGTCCAAGTCTTGAAAGTTCTCCTTCCATAATAGACTTGTGGTCAATGTCGCTATTCTTTATTGTCTCTGATATAACATGGCCTATAACTGCCGTATTATAATCGTCTGCTTTAACTGAATTGGCAAAAGCACTTAAGCCTAACCATAATACAGTTAAAATTACTATCAACTTTTTCATAATATATACCTTTCTTCTCTTTAATATATTTAGGATATACCATTCGTGTATTAAAGTCAAGCGAAAAATAAATATAAAAGTGTTGATTTATAAGGGTTTTTTAAGGGTACGGTCTGTCGCACCCTTAAAAATGTGAGGTTTTAAGACAATAATTCTTTAAGAATCGACTTATTTGTCTGTTGCATAAAATCATCGTTCCAGTTAAAAGCTTCTTTAGCTACACTGGCCGTTAATCCTTTATACATGTTGTTTAATTTTTTGTCTTTTATACCAATAAGAACATCTGCGTCCTTTTCGTGTAAAGATTCTAATAGACCTAAAAACATTTTCTCTTTTGCGAGCCTGTTAATAGTCGTATCACCGCCTTTTACAAAACGCCATAGTTTTTTACTTGCATAAAAAAGACTTGTATGCTCTGTTCCTGCTGGAGCTTCATTACGTATAAAAGGTGGTGTTCCTTCTGGTAAATCAAACTCTATTTTAGGATCAAAGCCTGCCTTAATCAACTGTCTCATTGCTTGAGTATCATGTTTTTTAAGGATTGAAATCTTTTCAGATTTAATCTTAGCATTGTTTATCAGTGTAAAGATTTCGTGTACTGTAGGTTCCGTAGAGCCCATAGTTCTTGACGCTGACATCATTGCTGGATTCATTTTTGGTTGTTCAGCCATAATTTATTTCTCCATATATATGTTAAAAGTCATTAACTTGTTCAATCAATGTCTTCATCTTATTTTTCATAAAGTAAGGTAACAGGAGCGACCTGTCTTTTACTTTATAATTCGTAAAACTATTTATAATTCGGTTTTCTATGTGTTCTGGTATCTCTGCCAGGTCTATTAACTTCTTATTCCGTAAATAGTTCTTCTTAATATCGGCGTCTATTGTCATATTGGTTTCAATATTACCAAATTCAGCCATTCTTTTCTTGTTAATAGGTCTTTGTCTTACACCTTTTTCTAAAAATATATCATCTTTACTCAACACATTTGGTACACCATCTGACCGGTCACCTTTTATAATTTGTTCGTGTAGAAAGGCAATAGGGTCATCCTGTTCGCCAATGAAACCTTTTAAAATAGGACTAAACTGGTAAACATTACCATAATGGTGTAATTGTATAAAGTCCTTGTCACCAGATATGATAAGATAGATCATATCCTCTTGTTTCTTAATTAGTGTTGCGATTATATCATCTGCCTCGGCATTATCTACATGCATAACTTTATAAGGAAAGTTATCAACTAATTCTTTCTTAATGGTAGCCATGATATCAAAGATATTATCCCAATCGGTATCTGAATCAACTCTACCTTTACGTCTACCGTGTTTATAATGTGGAAATATCTCTCTACGCCAAGGGTCAGCGGCGTCTGAGCATAGTACCATGTCACCATACTCGTCTTTAAATTTTAGATTAAAACCTCGTAAACTATTCAATACCATTTGACGTACCATATCCAAATTAGGCTTAACGTCAGCCTTATTTCTGGTCTGCACCATCAAGTTTGAAATTAATACTTGGTTTAAATCTACTAAAATCACAATGTACCTTGAAAATAGTTTAATGCTACTGCAAGTACAGCTATAAATCCACCAACTGCAACTACTCCAAGAAACATACGTCTTATTATTAATTTAAATTCTTTGCTAGGTCTCATAGATAATCACTCCAATGTTTTTCTTTAATTAATTTACCTTTTTCTTTTGCTCTTAATCTTCTCTTTAATACTTTTATTCTGTACTTGATACCATCAATGGTTGTGTACATCCAACCACAATCAGATGGTTCAATTTGTTTCCTAAACCATTTAGTAGTATCTTCTAACGTCTTAATCTGATTTTTTAATTGTGCTTTGCTGGCCATAAATCTCCGTTATTTAGTAGTAGTGGCGATTGCTCGCCACCACCAAAACTAATTATTAGTTTTTATATGCAAAAGGTGTTCCATATAATTTCTGTATACCAGCAGCTATGATAGCTTTAGTTGGTGTACCTACTCTGTATGAAGTACCTTTATTTGTTTTGTTGATATAGATCATATTACCTTGCGATCTTAATTTATCAACCATCGCTCTAGGCGATTTAAGGTCATATACATTTCTTAAAACTTTCCAAGAAACGGATTCACCTTTGTTCAAAAGATTTAATACCTTTTGAGTTTTTGATAACGCTGGTCTACCTGGACCAAACGCTCTTCTTATAGATTTAAACATAGTTTAAGTCTCCTTTATTATTATTAACTATTTTACAACCTGTGAAGGCGATTACCGTAGTAATTCTGTTATTTGTCCAAGTCATCATCTGGCTCAAACATTCCTGAACCCTTTGACAAGTCATCAAGTTCAGTTTTTAATTCTTTATTAAATGGTTTTGTAGTTTTTGTTTTCTCAACTACTCTGCCGTAATCTATGACAGCCGACCTATGACCATTTTTCATTGTCTTAACATCAACTATCTTATCAATTAGACTATGTGACGTATGTCTCATACCAAAGTCTCTGTAAATCAATCCTCTCATTGCGTCCACTACCATAGCTAGGTCTTTTGTAAATGTTATCTTATCTGTTTTGATTGCCATGTCTAGGAAACTGTTTATTAAATTCATTACAATATCATCAACTTGGTGTTCAATGTATTGTTTAGTTTGTACTTTCTTTATTTGTTCATTGAGTCTGTTTTGTACTTTTTGATGTTCGGTTAACGGTGTTGTATTAACTCTAACAATTTTATTTGTAGGAAATTGTATAATCTTACCGTTCTTATTTTCACCATCTTTATCCATGTTATCACTTCAATATTTCGCCTTTGAAGTTTACTTTTCCTTCTTCAACAAAATGCTCTATTAATTGATTATAACCACCGACTAGTTTATCGTCAATCTTAACTTGTGGCATTGACATTACTTTCTTACCAATGTCTTTTAACATAGCTTCAACTGACGGAAAAGATTCCATTTTCTTTTCTTCGTATTTCAGACCAAGGCCTTTTATCAAGGCCTTTGCCTTATCACAATACACACAATTTTTTTTACTATAAATTGTTATCTGCATTGTTATTTTCTTTCATTAAGTTATCATAAGCAATATCAGCTTTTTTCTTAACGTTATAAGAATCTACAGCTTCCTCAATTGTGAAGTTATACATTTTATTGTATTCGCCCATTGGTAATCTTAAACCAATCCAAGCTCTGTAATATCCTTGTTTTGTGATCGTGACATCTTTAGCAAAGATTTCATAACCTCTAACAGGTGTATCTTTAATTAAGTTTACAATTGTAGACTCAACCTCTGATACTGTTGTTTTGTTATGAGTTTTACCAAGTTCAGTGATGAATTGTTTGCTAGACTTATTCATTTCACCTTTAATAATGTCGGCCAACTCCGCCTTTGCTATCATCATGCCTTTTTCAATTGCAAGATTCAAGTCTGGCGATACTGCTGTACCTACACCAAAGATACACATCTTGTCTTTATCTTTACCAAAGACAGGTGTATCACACGCTTTACTTTCAGAGAAGTCAGCCATGTACCATTTTGGTACTTGATTTAATACTTTACCTTTCTCTGATTTCATCTGATAGGTAGCTGAACAATTAGATACTAATAGACCTAACGCTACAACTCCTACGAGTTTAGTTATTGTTTTCATCATATATTATTTACCTCACTTTTGATAGAATATACCATTTCTGATAATTTGTCAAGTCCCATTTGAACATGGTCTAAAAACTCACCAGCAGAAACACCAGTAATTATAACAAATAATAAGGCAACTATGATTATGTTTTTTATCATTATTTTACCTTCCATTCACCGTTCTTGTTTAAACACGTCTTTCCGAACGACTTAAAAACGTGGTTTTTTCTACTATATTTTCTACAGTACTCTGGAGTACTAATATCTCTATAGTAAAATTGAGCAAACAACTCCCAATAACTAGGACCGTCTACTTTCTTCCTACCATCAGCACATTCAAGGGTTTCCTCTTTGTAGATATTATCACCTACTTGCTTGATAGTAATCTTGACATAACAATATTGATCAGCGGCATTTTTTGGTTCAATGGTCGTGATCTTATCGTAATAAACTTTTCCTTTTTCTTTCTCAACTGCTTCAATCTTCTCTAGTACCTCAATTGTTTTATCAACTGTACTAGATACTGTTGAGACTTTTACAACTGGTACAGTATTACCTGATAGGTCATCTGTTAATCCAGGTGTATCGGCAAAACCTCTACCCATATTGGTAAGTAGTAATATGGCCAATGCCGTTATTGATATTGATAACCACTCTTTATATGTCATATTATAATTTCTTCATTAATGGTATCATTATATTTGGATCAGGAAATACTTTATCATTAAGTTTATTCACTGACATTGTTAACCAAAATAACATTCCAATTATAACTAATTTAGCTATTAAGTCTATTCGTTTCGTCATTTGCTCCTAACTTTTTTAATGTATCTTTTATTTCGTAGAGTTCATCTTCTAACGGTTTATTAGGCGTTAGGTCTAATTCTTCCTCTATTTCTTTTTTTCTTTTATTAAGGTTTTCTACAACGTGATTAGCCATTATAAACTCCCTTATCATTTGCAACAAGTCTACATTGTGATTGTATATCTGCTACCAAGTTATCCACTTCGGCGTCTCTCACCTGTGACTTTGGTTGATTGTATTTCATATCTCTTAATCTATCTGCAACTTTTTTAATACCATCAATCTTATTGCATAATTCACTTACTTTATGTATCATGGTTTTTCTATCCACCTTCCATCAGGCATTTGACAAGCAGTACCAAAGATTGTATTTCTATTGACACCTCCAACACCTATCAACGGCCATCTATTTGTTATGTCCACTGTAGCGTCATAATCTTTACACTTAATATCTTCAACTAGATATGACTTTGTAATCTTAATTATACCAGAGTTACCTGTCTCTTGATTGTACCAATTGGTATAAGAAGCTCCATTTGGACTTGTGTTTAAATGATCTACGAATACAGCATTGTGTACATCGTAATCACTATTATACATAATTTCTGCACCAGCAAACGCACCAACAACGGCACAACCAGCGATAGCATATGGGTCATTAACTCCCATTTCTACACACGCACCAGTGGTGGTTGTTGAACCTAAAACTGCGCCTACTTGTGATCTGTTAGAGGCACAGTTTGTAAGTAATATTCCTAGTACAATAATTAGTATAGTTCTCATTAGTCTTTTTTCTTATTGAACATAGTCCAAGGCCATTTTGTTTTCATTTCAGCCCAAGATTTTTTCTGGTACTCTTTTGTTTTCTCAACTTCACCACTAATAAAATTTACCAATTTAGCAGGAGTTTCAGCAATTGCATTACCAAACTCTTGTGGTGTAATTGTCTTCTCATCACTTTTAGCCATTGTCGCTGTCATCAATGCAACAATAGTAATCATCATTAACGTTCTCATGTTTTCCTTCCCATAGATTTAAAATCGGATTTATCAACTACTTGGTAATTACCCTTATTGTAGGCAATTCCGATTGTCTTGCCTTCGGGTAGCTGTACTTTCGGTAAACTACGTTTAGTACACGCACCAGGTATTCTATCACTTGTAGGTATAGAATCTCTTTTTAGACCATGAATATCTAGAGTATAATCAGGTAATTTAAAACCTAATAAAGTT
>MDTB01217950.1_pt1 | contig 12306 bp, 13 predicted proteins | sample 811161 | NCBI WGS metagenome assembly MDTB01 (sample SAMN05326650, study PRJNA326480) | marine metagenome | isolation source: seawater | place: Mediterranean Sea | collected 2009 | reverse complement strand
TCATCTAAAATATTAATAACAGGATTAACTAATACTTTTAGGGGTATAGCGGGAAAGTTTTTGTATCGATTATTATTAATCATTTCGATAACACATATTCTATATGGATAAAATATTTGATTGGCTGCTAAACCGGCTCCATTAAGACTTCTCATAGTATCTATTAATTCTTTAATTATATCTTGTATATATGATTTAATTATTTCGTTTTTCTCTACTGTTTTAGCTGTTTTACGTAATATAGGATCTCCTATTAAAGCTATTTTTTTTTCTTTTCGCATATTTTTTAACTAAATGATTATGTCTAATATAATATAAAAAATTTATTTAAATTTCATGTTAATAAGATAGTATATATAATAGAATTAATTTTTATATATGAAAGGTAAAAATGACTGAAAGAGTAAATAAATACGGGATGGAAATAGATATAAATCTTTATAACTTCATAAATGATGAGGTTATGCCAGGAACTGACATAAAAATTGATGAATTTTGGGAAGGTTTTTCTATACTTGTAAAAGATTTAAGCTCTAAAAATAAATCATTACTTCAAAAAAGGTTAGATTTTAAAAATAAAATAGATAATTGGCACTTAGCTCACAAAGGAAAGAATATAGACTATTCTGAATATAAAGCCTTTCTAGAAGACATAGGTTACCTTTTTCCTGAAGGCGAACAGTTTAAAATTGAAACAACTAATGTAGACGATGAAATATCTAATATTTCGGGGCCTCAATTAGTTGTTCCAATCACTAATGCTAGATATGCTTTAAATGCTGCTAACGCAAGATGGGGCAGTCTTTATGATGCATTGTATGGTACAGATGCTATGGGAACGTCTCCCGCTAAAGGTCCTTACAATGAGACTAGAGGAAATGAAGTGATCAGGTATGCTAAAAATCATTTAGATAAGATATTTCCACTAAATGAAGGCTCTTGGTTGAATGTTTCAAAAATAGATATTTCAGAAAATAAACTCAATCTACTGATTAAGGATAATCCTGTTTTCCTAAAAAATGATGCTTCTTATGAAGGCTATATCATGAAAAATGGTAAATTATCAGAAATCATACTAAAAAAGAATGGTTTAGGGGTAAGACTTATTATTGACCTAGAAAGTAGAATTGGAAAAAACGATATTGCTGGCATATCTGACATATTATTGGAGTCTGCTGTTTCTACAATTATGGATTGTGAAGATAGTGTAGCTACAGTCGATGGAGAGGATAAAGTTATAGCATATAAGAATTGGCTGGGTTTAATGAAAGGTAACCTGTCTACTAAATTCGAAAAAAATGGAGAGTTTTTAAATAGAAGCCTTAATAATGATGTTATGTTTACAAATGCTTTAGGTAAAAAAGATACTTTAAAAGGTAGGTCTTTGATGTTAATCAGAAATGTAGGACATTTAATGACTAATCCTGCAATAATTGATGCAAATGGTGAAGAAGTATACGAAGGTATAATCGATGCAATTTTCACTACATTAATAGCTATACATGATATAAAGGGACAAAATACTCTTAAGAATTCTGTTACAGGTTCTATTTATGTAGTAAAACCAAAAATGCATGGGCCAGAAGAAGTATCATTCTCAGACGAGATCTTTACTAAGGTAGAGGATTTTTTAAAAATCCCAAAATATTCAGTAAAGTTAGGTATTATGGATGAAGAAAGAAGAACTAGTGTAAACTTATATGAATGTATTAGAGCTGCAAAAAATAGAGTTGCTTTCATTAATACTGGTTTTTTAGATAGAACAGGAGACGAAATACATACTTCTACAGAAGCTGGTCCTTTCCTAGAGAAAGGGGCTATGAAATCAACTAGATGGATTAATTCATATGAAAATAGAAATGTCGACATAGGTTTAGAGTGTGGGCTTCAGAATAAAGCTCAAATAGGAAAAGGTATGTGGGCTATGCCAGATTTAATGTCAGAAATGGTTAATAAGAAAATAGAACACCCGCAGTCTGGGGCAAATTGCGCATGGGTACCTAGTCCTACCGCTGCAACCTTGCATAGTATGCATTACCACGAAGTAAATGTTAAAGAAGTTCAAAATAACATTATTAAACAAGGAAGAAGAGGAAAATTAGAAGACCTCCTAAATATCCCATTATCTAAAGATAATTGGAATAAAAATGATTTACTTAAAGAAGTAGATAATAATGCTCAGAGCATACTAGGATATGTCGTTCGATGGGTAGACCAGGGAGTAGGTTGCTCAAAAGTTCCAGATATAAATGATATAGGTCTTATGGAAGATAGAGCTACATGCAGAATATCTTCTCAAATACTTGCTAACTGGTTGAAACATGACCTAATTAGCAAGGAAGAAGTGATGGTATCTATGAAAAAAATGGCTGTAAAAGTAGATAAACAGAATGAAAGTGATAAAAACTACAAAAAAATGGCTCCAGAATACGACTCATTTTCCTTCCAGGCTGCGCTTAAATTAGTATTAGAGGGTTCTATTCAGCCGTCAGGGTATACAGAACCTATTCTACATGAAATGAGGTTGAAGCTAAAAAATCATAATTCGGCTTTATAGAAATCCTCTATAAGTCTTATAAGATGAAGTTATTTTATAAAAAGTTATATTGTTAATAAATAGGAGAAAATATGAAATATTTTATTATAAGTTTTATAACGTTAATGTTTACATTCAATGCCTTTACAAAAGAAATTGTAATTGAAATGCTAAATAAAAGAGATGATGGCGAAAAAATGGTCTACAGTCAGGATATTGCAAAAATAGATGTTGGCGATAGCATTAAGTGGGTACCTACTGCAAAAGGGCACAACGTTGAGTTTTTAGCTGCTCCAGAAGGAGCAGACCTGCCAGGCAAATCTGGTTTGAATAAAGAGGTAGTTGTAGTATTTGATAAACCTGGAGTTTATCTTTACGTTTGCACTCCTCACAAAGTTATGGGAATGATAGGTTTAGTAGTAGTAGGGGGAGATACTTCTAATAAAGATGCTGTGGCAAATACTAAAATGATAGGAAGAGGAAAGAAAAAAATGGCTTCTTTTTTAGAGCAAATCTAGCGTATCCTTAATTTTATTGCAATTTTTCTTGTATTATTGCCAGTTGAATTAACTGGCAATAACTTACAAGATACCAAAATTCTATTCCCACACTGTGAATACTTACTAGTTAAAGCCTCAAATATACAAAAATATGTTTCTAAAGCTAAAATTAGTAAGAGTATTGAGGAATGTCAGTATTATAATAAGTTAGCTCAATTTTACTATTTAGATATTGAAAGCAGTGTAAAACAATGTAGTTGTATTTCTAATCTAACTAAAAATTCTAAAAATTTATTTACAGAAAAGAAAAATTACTCTTTACCGCTATGTAGAAAAAAAACATTGAATAATTTAAAATGGCTAAACTCTGTTGTAAAAAAAATTATTGAATGTGAAAAAGTAAATTAAGATGTACCTGAAAATTCTTCTTTTTCCACAGCACCTTTAGAGCAGCTTAACGCACTTTTTATACAATTTAGTGCAATACTTTCCTTGATTTCATCATCTCCATAAGTCATTTTAACTCTTACGGCCATAGCCATAGATATGGCTTGAATTATATCACCATTAGATATATTTCTTAATTTTGTTTCTTTTGAAATAGAGGATAATATTTCATTTAATAATTGATGTACCGCCAATGGATTTGTTGTATTGCTAGACAAGTCAAATGAAAAATCTATGTGTTTTAGTGTATCTGTTATAACAGAATATGGTAACTTTTTAGCCATATTATATATATAATTAAAAAAATTAAAAAAACATAGAAAATTTTGCCCATGTAATATATCTTTTGTTTATGTGTAAAGAAAATAATTCATTAAATGTCTTGGGAGCTCCACTACATAATTGTTGCATGGACCCTTTGACAGGTTTTTTTAGAGATGGCTTTTGCAGAACTGATAGTTCAGATCAGGGCAGTCATATAGTTTGCGCTTTAATAAATGATGAGTTTTTAAGGTTTTCAAAATTAATGGGAAATGACTTAATAACCCCAGTACCAGAATATGACTTTAAAGGTCTTGCTAAAGGAGATAAATGGTGTGTATGTGCTGATAGGTGGATAGAAGCTTTAAGAAATGATTGTGCTCCTCAGATTTTATTAGAATGTACTGACAAAAAAATATTAGAAAAAGTAGAATACAACACATTAATTAAATACAGTGTAGAATATAAAAATCTAAACTAATTTTTTATGGTTAAATATTATAATATAAAGCTACTTTATTTAACTAAAGTACTTTTAATCGTTGCAAGCACGTCTTTCGCTCAAAATGATTATCAAAAATGGTTATTGGAAATTGAAAGTGATGCTATTAAATTTGGTATATCAAAAAAAACATATCACAATAGTATTTTAAAGTTATCTAATTATAATGAGAAAGTTCTATCAAACTACAATAATCAGCCAGAGGTAAAAATTACTTTCGACCAATATTTTAAAAGAAATATATCTGAAAAAAGAATAAGAAAAGGCAAACTTTTATTAAAAGAAAATTTAAGCTTACTTAAAAATATACAAAAAGAATTTAAAGTACCTCCAGAAATTGTTATTGCTGTATGGGGTATAGAAACTAACTATGGTACTTACACGGGTAATTATAATATATTAGACTCATTAAGTACATTAGCTTATAAAAGTCGAAGAAAAGAATTTTTCAGAAAAGAATTCTTTTACGCATTAAAAATTATAGAAGAACGTTATATAAATGAAAAAGCTTTATTGGGTTCATGGGCTGGAGCAATGGGTCAAAGCCAATTTATGCCATCAAGTTATGTTCATTATGCAGTAGATTATAATAAAGATAGTATAATAGATATTTGGAAAAGCTATGAAGATATATTTGCTTCAATAAGCAATTACTTGTATAAGCATGGATGGAATGAAAAAAAACCCTGGTTGCATGAAATAGATGGCCACGTTGCCAATAAGATTACTAGTGAAAAAAAGTTATCACTTGCAGAAATTTATAAAGATACCGAAAAGCCAAAAGCCTATTATTCTTATTATGATATTAAAGGAAAGTTATTAACGCTAGGGAAAAACAACAGTAAAAGATATTTTTTAGTATATCCAAACTTTTTCATATTGAAAAAATATAATAATTCTAATTATTATGCTTTAACACTAGGAGAATTAGCAAATAGGATTAACAAATAATGTTAAAAACTAAAATTATTTGTTGGATAGTTGTTATATCTCTAACATTTCTTACGTCTTGCTCAAATACTAGAATTTTCGTGGAAGGTACTAAAAAAATAATTTTAAAAGAAGAGGAAAAAGTAGAAAATAATAAAAAGAAGGTAAAAATACCTCAAGTAACCAAAGGCCACTATAAAATAGGCAAACCTTACAAAATAAATAATATAAAATATTATCCAAAGTTAGTCTCTTATTATGAAAAGAGTGGCATAGCTTCTTGGTATGGACCAAAATTTGATAAAAAGTTAACTGCAAATGGCGAGATTTTTGATCAAAACCTTGTTTCAGCTGCTCACAAAACCTTACCTTTGCCAAGTATTGTAAAAGTTACTAATCTTGTAAATAAAAAAAATCTATATATTCGTGTAAATGATAGAGGGCCATTTGTTAATGACAGGATAATTGATTTGTCTAAAGAAGCTGCTATTAGACTTAACATTTATAAGAAAGGAACAGAAAAAGTAACAGTAAAGCTTATTGATAGTGGTCCTCATTTACTTAATTATAAGTATCTGAATCAACAATTCTTAAAGGAGTATTCTGTTGAAAAGGAACAGGATATACTACAGTATAAATCAAATACTTTAGATAAATATTTCTTACAAATTGGCGCTTTTTCAAATTTAAAAAATGCTAATTATTTTATTAATAAAGTTAAAGAAAGTTTAATTATTAAAAAAGAAATAAAAATTCTGGAGAAAACTAAAAATAGTGAACTTTATAAAATTGTCATTGGACCATTTTCAAAAGATGATGAGCTTAAAATTCTAGCTGATAAACTATTAGAACTCGGATATAATTTCATAATAATTAATCAAAAGGAAAATATATGATTATTAATATAATTAAGAACCTAATAGCATCTGCATTTTTACTTGTATATTTATCCACTACTTTATATGCACTTCCAGCTTCTACCTCAGCTAAATACGCTCTTATAATAGATTATGATACTGGAAGTATTTTATTCGAAAAAGATGCAGATAAAAAAGTTTTTCCTGCATCAATGAGTAAGTTAATGACTTTATATATTCTTTTTGAAGCAATTAGTGCTGGTACAGTTAAGTTAGATGAAACATTCTTTGTTAGCAAAAAAGCTTGGAAAAAAGGAGGTTCCAAAATGTTTTTGGAGCCAGAGTCTCAAGTCAAAGTCGAAGAATTATTGAAAGGTATTATAGTACAGTCTGGTAATGATGCCTGTATTGTAGTCGCGGAAGCTTTATCAGGAAATGAAGAGTCTTTTGCAGAATTAATGAACCTGAAAGCAACACAATTAGGCTTAAAAAACAGTAATTTTACAAACTCTACCGGTTGGCCTGATAAAGACCATTACATGACTCCATATGATTTGGCAATATTATCTAAAAAAATAATATCTGACTTTCCAGAGTTTTTTCATTTATTTAAAGAAAAGAAATATAATTACAATTCTATAGAACAAAATAATAGGAACCCATTGTTGTTTTCTTATAATATATCTGATGGTCTTAAAACTGGCTATACAGAAGAGTCTGGATTCTCTCTAGCAGCGACTGCAAAAAAAGATTCTAAGAGATTAATATTAATTCTTAGTGGAATGAATTCTGCAAGGGAACGAAAAAAAGAAGCAATTAAATTGTTTGAATGGGCTTTTAGAGAGCATACTAATATAAGCTTATTCAGTAACCAAGATGTAGTTATAGAGTCTGATGTTTGGTTAGGGAAAAATGCAGTAGTTGAGTTATTTAGTAAAGAAAATATTATTTTTACTGTTCGAAAAAGAGATTTAAAAAAATATGAAGCAAAAGTAATTTACTCTAGTCCTATACCTGCACCAATTATAAAGGGTCAACAATATGCTAAGTTAAAAATTACAAATACAATAGGAGGTGAAATTGAGTATCCTTTATTTGCTAAAGAAGGTATCGAAAAAGCTGGTGTTTTTAAAAAGATTACCTCGGCATTAAGTTTTTTAATTTTTGGAGGATATGCTGAAAATAAATACTAGAAACAATGGCATATTTATAACTTTTGAGGGAATTGATGGCTCAGGGAAAACCTACCAAATTTCTAAACTTAAAAAAAAATTTAAAAATTATAATATTCATAATGTAATATATACTAAAGAGCCTGACGGTACAGAACTGGGTAAAAAAATAAAAAAACTATTAATGGTAGATGATTCAGTAAGAAATATTTCAAAAGAAACTGAATTATTATTAATGCTAGCTGCAAGGAATGAACATTATAATAATATAATAAAACCTTTTCTAGAGAAAAAATATATTGTAATTTGTGATAGATTTATTGACTCCACTTTTGCATATCAATGTGGAAACAACCAATATTTAAATGCTTTATATACCAAACTTAATAAATTAATTATTAATAATTTCTTACCTGATTTAACACTTTTAATGGATATAAATGCTAATGCTGCTATAGAAAGAATTAGAAAAAGAAAGCTTAACAACAAATATGATCATTTAAGCAAAGAATTCTTTACTAAAACCAGAAAAGCTTACTTAACCATTTCTAATAAAAATAAAAGGTTTCGCGTAATAGACGCATCAAAAGACAAAGACATAATACACCAAGAGGTACTAGGTATAATTTTTGATAAAATGAATGTTAAAATATGATTACTACTGAGAATTTAAATAGTTGTATTTTAGGCAACCAGGATAAAATAAAAAAATTTATGCGTATTCTTAATAAAAAACAAGATGGAAATGTTTGGCTAATACAAGGCCCAAAGGGCATTGGGAAAGCCACATTAATTACTGATTTATGTTCAAAAAGATTAAAAGTAAGTAAGTTTAACGGTAAAGACATCATAGATTCAGATTTTTTTTTAATAAATCAAAAAGATACTAAGAAAAAATTTATACCTGTGGAAGAAGTTAGAAAAATTAGTAAATTTTTTAGTACTACTTCTAGTAATAAGGAAAAAATAGCCTTAATAGACTCCGTATCAGAATTAAATAATTATGGACATAACTCTTTACTGAAGGTCCTTGAAAACTTTCCCTCTGATAGCTACATTTTTTTAATTGACCATATGACTCATAAATTACCTACAACTATAAAATCAAGATGTAAAACATTAAAATTACAAAACTTAGAAGAGAAAGATTTATATAAAGTACTGAAAACTAAAACCGATATAAAAGATCAGGACATGATTACTTTTTACTCAAAATTATCTAATGGAAGTGTAGGAGAGGCGCTCAATCTATATGAAAATGATAGTAAAAAAATATTTGATGCTTTATGTGCATTTATTATAAATATAAAGGCTGCAAATATAGCAATGCTTGATAAGCATATCATAACTTTAAAGGATATGAGTAATAAAACTAAATTCGTTAGTATTTTTTTTAAACTTTATATCTTGATACTGGTCAAATCTCTAAAATTAAAGTCTAATATAACACCTACATATTTATATGAGACTGAAAAAAATGCTGTTGAAAAAATTTGTACAGAAGTAAGTTTTGATAATATATTTTTAGTTTTAGAGTATGCACAAAACTTAAATTCTGATATTAATGATTACAACATAGAAATTAAAAATAGTATTTATACATCCTTAATAAAGTTAAAAAATATATTTAATTAAAATGAAAAATTTTTATCTAACTACACCTATTTATTATGTAAATGATAAACCTCACATAGGTCATGCATACACAAGTCTAGCAGCAGACTGTTTAGCACGCTTTAAAAGATTAGATAATCAAAAAGTTTTTTTTTCAACTGGTACAGATGAGCACGGTCAAAAAGTAGAGGAGTCTGCAATAAAAAAAAATCAATCTTTAAAAGATTTTACTAATAGTGTTTCTCAAGAATTTAAAAGATTATCTGATTTATTAAACTTGACAAATAGTGATTTTATACGAACAACTGAGCAAAGACATATAAGTAAAGTTAGGAATATTTGGACTAAATTAATTGATAAAGAACAGATTTATCTAGGAAGTTATAAGGGATGGTATTCAGTAAGAGATGAGGCATTTATATCAGAAACTGATATTAAAACTGATAATAAAAATAATAAAATTGGACCATCGAACGATATACTTAAATGGGTAGAAGAGCCAAGTTATTTTTTTAGGCTTTCAGATTGGCAAGAAAAATTATTAGATTTTTATAAACATAACCAAGACTTCATTTTACCCAAAAGCAGATATAATGAAGTAGTAAAGTTTGTTCAAGGAGGTTTAGAGGATTTATCTATATCAAGAACTAGTTTTAATTGGGGAATAAGCGTTCCTAGGAATGATAAACATGTCATATATGTTTGGCTAGATGCACTTTGTAACTATTTAAGTGTTTTAGATGAAAACAATAAGCAGTTTTGGCCTGCTGATATACATATAGTAGGGAAAGATATTTTAAGATTCCATGCTGTATATTGGCCAGCATTTCTTCTAGCTGCTGATATTGATTTACCGAAAAAAATTTTTGCACATGGCTGGTGGACTATTGATGGGGAAAAAATGTCAAAATCTAAAGGAAATGTTATAGACCCATATAAATTAGTAAAAAAGTATAACCCAGATTTAATAAGATATTTTCTTTTGAGAGAAATACCTTTTGGACAGGATGGTAATTTTTCTGAGTCTTTGTTAATTAGACGTATTAATAGCGAGTTATCAAATGGATATGGCAATTTAGTTCAAAGAGTTTTAGCAATGATTTTTAAATATTTTAATGGAAAAGTACCAAAGTTAGATAATATGAATGATAAAGACAAACAATTTTTAGCCATGCCATCTAAAAGCTTAGATAAAATTAGGAAGCTAATGGATGCTCTTCAATTTCATGCAGCTATTGAAGAAATATTAGTAATAATTAGAGCATCAAATCTATATGTGGATAACTCTGAACCATGGGTTTTGGCAAAAAAAGACATTGCTAGACTTTCTACAGTTCTGAGTTTACTAATTAATTTAATTTATAAAGTAAATATTCTTTTGCAGCCTTTTATTCCAAGCTCATCAGAAAAAGTATTTGAACAGTTATATCAACAAAATAATATTGGTTTTGAAAGAATTAATAATGATTTAATTGTAGAGAAACCTATAAAGAAACCCTATATTATATTTCCAAGGATAGTATAAATGATAATTATTGACAGTCACTGCCACCTTAGCATGAAAGAGTTTAGTAAAGACTTAGACCAAGTTATTTTAAATGCGAGAGATAATAATATTGGTGGAATGCTAACTATATGCACAAAAATGGATGAATTAAAAAATATTGAGATGATTTCAAGCAAATATAGCTTATGGTATAGCGGGGGAGTGCACCCCAATAATGTGTCAGAATTTGAATTAGAAAATCTTGATAAAATTTACGAACATGCTAGTAATTCCAACTTTATAGGGATAGGAGAAACTGGACTTGATTATTATTATAATAATGATAGCAGAAAGCTTCAAATTGAGTCATTTAGAAGACATATCAAACTTGCCAAAGAACTACATATTCCAGTTATAGTGCACACTAGAGAAGCAGATTTTGATACGCTAGATGTTTTAAAAGAGGAGTACTTAAAAGAAAAATTTAAATGTTTAATACATTGTTTTACTGCATCAGAGAAATTTGCAGAAGAAGTATTAGATATGGGTTTTTACATATCTATATCTGGTATAATAACTTTTAAAAATGCAGATAGGTTAAGAGAAGTGGTTAATATTGTACCATTGGATAGATTGCTTATTGAGACAGATGCTCCTTACTTAGCCCCTGTGCCTAATAGAGGAAAAAGAAATGAGCCAGCATTTGTAAAAGATACTGCTGAATATTTAGCAAAATTAAAGAATGTCTCCATAGAAAAATTAGTAAGTACTACAACTAATAACTTTTTATCACTTTTTGATAAAGCAAAGTTAAATATATGAAAATTACAATTTTAGGATCAGGGTCTTCAGGAGGAGTTCCTTTAATAGGAAATTATTGGGGAGAATGTAATCCTAAAAACAAAAAAAATTATAGGACTAGAGTATCAGTATTAGTAAGCTATGAGAATAAAAATATATTAATTGATACCTCCCCAGATTTGAGAGTACAGGCTTTAAATAACAATATAAAAAATATAGATGCAGTTTGCTGGACTCATGCTCATGCCGACCATGCCAATGGTATAGATGATTTAAGACAGTTTTTGTGGACAAAAAAAGAAAGACTTCCAGTTTATGCTTCGGAAGATACTTATAAATCTCTTAAAAAAAGATTTGATTATATTTTTGATGAAAAAAATAGCTATTTCCAACCTCCCTTAAATATTAATATAATAAAAAGCGGTCCAATCAAGATATTTAATAATACTTTTTTTTGTTTTGAACAAAATCATGGCAATGAAATAACATATGGTTATAGATTCAACGATTTTGTATATTCTACAGATGTAAAGTCTTTTCCAAAAGCATCAGAAAAGTATTTGCAGGATATAAAATTATGGATAGTAGACTGTGTAAGGTTTGAGCCACACTATAGTCATTCTCATTTTGAGCAAACTCTTTCATGGATAGATAAGTATAAACCTAAAAAAGCCATTTTGACACATTTAGGGGCATGGCTAGACTATGAAAAATTAAAAAAACTGTGTCCTGCAAATGTTTTTCCAGCTTATGATGGTCAAATCATAATTTTAACATAATATATGTTATGCGAACTAATGACACTAATAGTCTTATTAATAAAATCATAGTTTTGATATTAAATACAAATAAACATAGCTTGTCTGTTAACATAGATGAAAAAGATCAGAAAATTATACATAAATATTTGGAAAAAGAATTTTTTAAACTCAAAGATATAAAGTATTTTATCAGTTCTTTAAAATATAATAAGACAGAAGTTATTAGTATTCTATATCAATTTTTAACATTATATTTGAGTAATAATAATACTATATTAAGAAATACTAAACTTTTACAAAACAAAGCATCAAAAGAAGGTTTTGATTGGCCAGATATTTCAGCATGCTTTAAAAAAGTTGAAGAGGAAGTTTTAGAGCTTAAAGAAGCCATAAATAAAGGAAATAAAGCCAACATCGTTGAGGAATTAGGAGACATTCT
>MDTB01201136.1_pt1 | contig 12306 bp, 11 predicted proteins | sample 811161 | NCBI WGS metagenome assembly MDTB01 (sample SAMN05326650, study PRJNA326480) | marine metagenome | isolation source: seawater | place: Mediterranean Sea | collected 2009 | reverse complement strand
ATCTAATCATCTAACACTACCCATCATTACTAATATGCAAACATAAAAAAATGCAAACACAAAAACTGGTGCCGCATTTGAAATCTTTTTTGTAGTTTTTGGCTCTGTTTTTACATAATGGGAACCCATATAATCTCTATCCCAAGCATCTCTTCTTGTGTCTTGTTTACGTTGATCTGTGTGAATTGATCTAGGATCTACTTTATGTGGTACATTTTCTTTTGACATTAGTCTTCACCTACTAACCCTGCTTCAACTGCTTTAATATGTTTACATTTTCTATATGCAGGACAGGTACATTCCCAACCTCTATCCCACATAGCAACCTCATAATGGTCACCTTTAGAACCAATAATAGGCCATCTTACTCCTACTAAATGATGGTCTCTTGTGTTTATAACCTCAGATTCAAATGCCATTGTTATCTCTCTTTTGTTAACTATACATACATAATAACATAGTTATATATACTGTCAACCTAGTCTTGTCTTGTTCCTGTACCATAATCTATGACTACTGGAAATCTAGGAACTCCGTCGTTACTTAATTCAAAGTATCTACAAGTTGCCCAATTTATATCATCTTTTGTTTTTAGTAACTCTGCAAGTTTACTTTGTGAGCCTCTCACGCCTGAACTAAACTGTGTACCATCTGCAAGTTCAAGTATAAACCTTTTTGCATATCCTGCCCAATTGCCATTACCTTCTTGTATCTCTACAACTTTGTATTCTTCTGTAATAAACTCTTTTCTCTTCAACAAGTTTTTAGTTCTCTTAAACTGATATGGTGTATCTTGTCTAATCATCTGACCTTCATAGCCTGCAGTAGTATATTCTCCATACAACTTATCTATTTCAGCTGGTGTATTTGCAGTATCATATTTCACTAATACTAGACCATCTCCTGCAACATTTTCTTGTATCCATTTTGCTCTTTGTGTAAAAGTCATATTAGGATTTGCATTATCAAACATATCATATATATGATACTGTACTAACTGTTTGCTTTCTGCAATCTCCTCTGCTCCAATGTTTACAGTTTTTCTAACTAAACTTGTTATCTTTTGAAAGTTATCTTTAAGGTCATGATTGTATAGTTCTCCATCTAGTGTTACTGTAGGAAATGTTTTAATAAAATCAGCAAGTGCATCTGCAATGTGCGGCACTGCAACAATAGGCTTGTTGCTTCTACTGTAAAGTCCTCTACTGTTTACAACCATTCTAATACCGTCTAGTTTAGGTTGTGTGTATCCACTCTCAACAGGAGTTTTTGTAAAATCATGTGCTAACATAGGCTTAAATGCAGTATAACTATCTATAGCATTTATATCCTCAAAGTATTCTTTTTCAATTCTTTTATCAAATTCTGCTTGTGCTTCAAACTTTGCTTGTGTAATGTTTGTAGTAGCATTTGCTCTACCAACGTTTTTTGCCTCTGTAATAAACCATTCACTAGTTACTTTTTTACCATCCTGCAAACCTGATATTGTCCTAGTACCTGCTTGTGTTTCATCTAAATTCCAACCATACTGCATAGTCCACTCACGTACTTTGCCAGTTGTATCTCTTTTATATAATTTAGGTAAATTGTAAATTGTTTGCATAATTGGTCCTCTTCTCTTTTCTAACTATATAATTACTATAACATAGTTTAGAGAAGTGTCAACCTATTTTTTTAAGAAAAACTTTGAAACTTCCAGGATTATATGGAGTATTACTACAGGATTTAGCGTGTGGATGATTACTTACCCATACAGGAAATTCTTTCATTATTGCACCTTGTCCAGTAACAACAACTACATATTTTAATTTCTCATAGTAAGCATCTTGCATTCTAGCATTAAAAATGTTCCATGCATTATGAATCGGAAGCCCATGTAAATCTAGTTTCATACGTTTATTTAATACGATAAATAGTACTGAAGGAAAAAATATGCCACGTATATCACTATGGAAAGACGGTGCTCACACCAACGATTATAGATTCTTTGATAGAAGAATTAAAGAAATGTTTACTGTTGGAGGCACAGGACTAAACGTACACAAGTACCTTGGAATACAAAGTCAAGGACAGAGCGATGATCCTAGTCAGCCGAATTATACAGAACCTGATCCATTAGGAATACAAGATTTTTTATTTCTAGAAAACAGAGACAGAAAATACGAACAAGACATATACACTCTTAGAGGTATATACAGTGTCACTGATACAGACTTTGATTTATCACAGTTTGGATTATTTTTAGCAAATGACACACTGTTTATTACATTACATGAAAACGATATGGTTAACAATATTGGACGTAAACTTATGCCAGGTGATGTAATAGAACTGCCTCATCTAACAGATTTTAGTGCATTAGACGAAAGTGTAGAACTTAGTCTAAAACGTTACTATGTGGTACAAGAAGGTACAAGACCTAGCGAAGGTTTTAGTCCTACATGGTGGAGCCATCTATGGCGTGTTAAATGTACACCGTTAGTTGATTCACAAGAATATAACGATATACTTAATGTTCTACAAACAGACAAAGACGGAAACGAAACTACAAATACGCTACGTGATTTGCTTTCTACTTACAATAAAGAATTAGAAATTACAAACAAAGTTGTAGCTGCTGCGGAAGCAGAGGTTCCTGAAAGCGGATATAAAACTGATCAATATTATGTTGTACCTACAGGCCCTGATGGAACACCTTTAGAACCAAAAGGTGTAAATGCAGATGATACAGAACTTAATGCAGATAACACTGATGCAAGTGCAGATGCCAAAAGAATTACTGCACAAAACACAAAGACATATAGCGGTTATTTAGTAGGTGATGGACTTGCTCCTAACGGTGAAAACGTTACTATGGGAACAAGTTTTCCTAGTAACTCACAAGAAGGCGATTTTTTATTAAGATTAGACTTTTTGCCAAATAGACTGTTTAGATATAATGGATCACGCTGGGTAAAAATAGAAGATGATGTACGTAGTCCATTAACACCAGGTTCAGGAAATACACAAAGAGACGGATTTATCAACAATACTGGTACATTTATTGCAGATGACAACACTGTTAAAAATAGTAGACAGTCGTTAAGTGAAGCACTTAAACCTAGAGAAGATTAATGAGTTGTTGTACAAGGAAAAGAAGTAAAAAGGATTATTTGTTTTTGCCCAAAGCAATATTTTTCACAGTGATAGGATTCGGTCTATTACTCAGTGTTGAAATGGGCATTGCATATGCACTAGGATTTATATAATGCCACAACAATATTTCTATGATGAACAAATAAGAAGATTTCTATTACAGTTTATTCGTGCTTTTAGTAACTTTCAAGTGGAATTTGGAAAAGATCGAGATGGTTTGACAACTTTACAGACTGTACCTGTAAAATACGGTGATGCAACAAGAATGGTAAGTGCAATTGTAAGGGAAAACAGTGAAAATAAAATATTACCTACACCTATGATAAGTTGCTACATTACAGGGCTAGAGTATAATCCAGAACGTAGACAGGATCCAACTTTTGTAGACAAAAAACACATACGTATGAGAAAGTTTGACGCTAACACAAATAGTTATACTACGCAACAAGGAAATGCATTCACTATAGAAAGAATGATGCCTGTTCCTTATACGTTGCAAATGAGTGTTGATATATGGACAAGTAATACAAATCAAAAATTACAATTGTTAGAACAAATATTAGTTCTTTTTAATCCAGCATTAGAAATACAAAGCACAGATAATTATTTAGATTGGACAAGTTTAAGTTATATAGAACTTAGTGCCACACAGTTTAGTAGTAGATCTATTCCACAGGGTGTAGATGATCAAATAGATATTGCTACTCTACAATTTACAGTACCAATATTTTTAAGTGCACCTGCAAAAGTAAAAAAACTAGGTGTTATTAATAAAATTGTTGCAAGCATATATGACGATAATGGTGGCATAGCAGATGGTGTAATTGATGGAGAGATACTGTTAGGTACAAGGCAAAAGTTTACGCCAATGAACTTTGGAATCATACTATTAGGCAATACTGTACAAATATTAGACAGAAATGAAACCACAACAAATAAAGTAAATTATACACCGTTAAATGATCCACCACAAAAAGTAGGTACAGATGACGTAAGTTGGGCTGCACTTATAAACCAATATGGTGAATTACAAAGTGGCATAAGTCAATTACGTTTAGAAACTGGAGGCACTGCTGAAATTGTTGGCACTATAGGATTTCATCCTAGTGATCCTCACAAATTATTATGGACAGTACAAAGCGATACCATCCCAACAAATGACTTGCCTGCTATAACAAAAATAATAAATCCTTTAAAAAGTGGACCTAATGCAGGATTACCAACTGCAGCAACAGGACAAAGATACCTTATCTTAAATGCAATTGGTAGCATTTCTAACATAGATGGTCCTGATGCTTGGGGTAGTTTAGTTGCAAGTGCAAACGATATCATAGAATATAATGGCACCGATTGGCAAATTGCTTTTGATAGCAGTTCTGAAGAAGGTATACATTATGTAACTAATACTACTACAAACTTACAATATAAATGGACTGGCACTGAGTGGATCAAGTCCTATGAAGGCGAATATAAGGCAGGCGATTGGTCTATAGTATTATAATATCTGTATTACTTATTTTTACTCCTGTTACAATAGATGCAGGTGGTAAAATGTATCAGCCTAAAGACGATAAAAAAGTATATGGTAAAAAGAACAAATATACACGTAATCAAAAAATTAATCAAGGAATAACAAAAAAACCTCAAATGGTTACCTGTAGACTTAAAAAACGTATGAAAGCCAAAAACGGTGACGAAGTTTGTATATATCAAGGACAAAATAGAACTTATGAAATGGCAATAGAGAAAAACTGTCCTAGACAATATAAATGTAAGTATAATCCTTATGGAGAAGAACCTAATATCTATAGTGTGATAGAAGGCCTAAATGATGCAGTCAAGTAAACAGATTAATCAAAGTGTAGGCGCACTTTTTTTAAGTAAAAATACAAGTAGATACTTATTTGTGCTACGTAGTGGTGCTAGGTATGATAGCACCTGGGCGTTTGTCGGTGGAAAAGTTGAAAAGAACGAAACTGAATATACTGCTCTACAACGTGAAATAGTTGAAGAAATAGGTTTTATGCCGTTAGTTTTAAAAACTATTCCTGTTGAAAAATTTACTAACAGTAAAAATAATTTTACATATACTACATATGTATGTTTAATAGAAGAAGAATTTGTTCCAAAGTTAAATGAAGAACATAAAGGGTATGCTTGGAGTAAGTTAGATAGTTGGCCAAAGCCATTACATCCTGGTGTTTTTACAACATTTCAAGTAGATGAAATTATAAGCAAAATTAAAACAATAGAAGATACAATGTGTAACTTATAATTTACCTTGCAATTGCACCTAAACTTGCTAAACTGTAATATTGATTGTATGTTATTTCTTTCACATTAGGACACCAATTATATTCTTCTGGCATAAGTCCAGGATCTTTAGTAACATAAAAAAATTCTACATCGTTATAAGTTAAAAATATTTTTGTGATATCTGATATAAATTTACTATTTGCACCATCTGTATTCACTGCAGTGTATGCCTCATGTCTATCAAAATATATGTTATCTTCAGGCATACTATATGTTGTCATTCCTATCATATATATTTTCTTATGACCGTCAGCACACGCTAATCTTAGTGCTAAACTTCCTGTATTTCCTGTGAACAATTGCGGATATAGATAAAAATGACCTTCGTGATCTATAATATTTTTTACATTACTGTAAACTATGTTGTCTTTTGTGTATTCAGTGAGTGCTATATCAGCACATATTTTTTTATTAATACAAATTAAAAAAGTTGGTGAAAAATCTTCATATAATAAGTTGCAACCATATGATTGCCCTACACTTTGAACTCCATTTGCTCCACCAGTTTGTCCTGTTAGTAAATTAAGATCAAACCCTTGCCTACTAGTGCTATTTCCTATAACATGAGCAATACCGTTATGTGTTTCATTAATAATAGTTTTTTCAACCCAAATCATACTGTTTGGATCATTTCTATTTTTCCAACTTACATTATGCGATACAGTTTCACCAGTGTAATCCTTAGTGTAAAATTTACCTGCAGGCATTATGTTCTCCCTACAACAACTTCTATTACGTCTACGCTTGCGCCTGTTTTATTTTCTAATGCTTTGCCTATTACACTGCCAATATAAGGATTACTTTCATCACGCCAAGCTTCTGCATGTCCAGGTATATCACTAGCAACCATTAAATCACCTTTGCGTATTTCACCAATAACTTTACAAGGTACACGGCCTAATAGTGCCACAGTCACACCTTCGCCTTCACTGTTCATTAAATATGCAGGATCAGTACTTACAATACCAGCAATACGCTTATCGTATTTTCTAGTGCATTCAGTAACTTCTTCATCACCTCCAAAAACTAGCACAGTCCCTTCTTCATAGTCTGCATCACTAATATATTTTTCTGCTAAGTCAGCATATCTAGCGGATGTTGTTGTTGCACTTATAACGTTTGCACTAAAATTACCGCTACTATCACGGAATACTATTGTACTTCCTGTATTAGAATTTGTCGCATTTGATGTTACCGTAAACGTACCACCTTCACTTGATACTGATCCACTTATACCTGATCCTGAAGTAGCACCAGCTGCAACATAATTACCAGTTGTGTCTGTGCTAAGTGCAACACTATTAGCCGCGATTGTTGCAGTTAAGGTAGCGTTACCTAAATTTGTTAAGGTGGCACTACCACTTAGATCTCCGGCAAGAGTAATTGTTGGATCTGATGTAGCAGTTGTAGCAATAGAAATTCCTGCACTGCCATCAAAATTAGCAGTACCAGTGACTGCACCTGTAAGTGCAATTGCTCTTGCAGTTGTCAATGTCGCTGCCGAACCAGTTGTATTTTGATTCAATGTAGCAACTCTTTCTGCTGCCACAGTACCAGATGAAATATTACTTCCATTTAAAGATGTTAAAGAAGAACTTATATCACTTAATGTAGCTACAGTAGAGTCTATATTTAATGTAACTGTACCTGAACTTCCACCACCGCTTAAACCAGTTCCAGCTATTACTTCTGCTATGCTTCCGCTACTTGATTGACTATCGACATATGCTTTGGTAGCAGCATCTTGGTTCGCAGTAGGATCACCCATACCTGTAATTTTATTGGTGCCCATAGCAATAGCACCAGTCATTGTAACTCCTGAAGATTTAAACGTAGATACTTGTAAAGGTGCGTAACTTACAATAGTCACATTGCCGGAAGTAGTGCCAGTTTCGTTTGTATTAATTACAACAAATTCATTTGCACTTTCATCGTATATAATTGCGGCATTTGTATCACTGCCTCTTTCAATTACAAGGCCTGCGTCTTTATCCGCACTACCACTTTCGCCACTATTAAGACGTATAAGTGGATCAGTAATATTTGTAACGTCAAAATTAATTTGACTGGCTTTAGGTCTTGTAAACGCCATGAATATATCCTTATTAATGTAGTATTTATCAACTTAATATAGTCAAAAAAAATAGCACCCGAAGGTGCTACTTTTAAATTTGTTTTTGTAAATTACATCATTAATGCTAGTACTTCAATAACGCCTTCTCCGCCTGCGTGTGCTTCGATTGCCTTACCAATTACTGTACCAATTTTTGCATCGTTGTTAGCCATTGCCATACCGTTACCTGCACTTACCATTAAGTCACCTGCGGCTACTGCACCTGTCACTTTACATGGTACACGACCTGATATTGCTAGTGCTACACCGTCTGCTTCACTGTTCATTAAGTATGCTGGGTCAGTTGATATAATACCTGCTACTGATCTACAGTTTGCAGTATCACATGAAGCAACTTTTCCTTCACCTGCAAAGTGTACTACTGTGCCTGCTTCTATATCGCCGTCGGCTGCATATTTTTCAGCCAAATCCGCATATCTTGCTGCAGTTGTTGTTGCAGTTATTACGTTTGCACTAAAGTTACCTGAACCGTCTCTAAACACGATAGTTGAACCAGTATTTGCATTAGTTGCGTTGGATGTTACAGTAAATGTTCCACCTTCACTACTTACACTACCACTTATACCTGATCCTGATGTTGCGCCTGCGGCTACATAGTTACCTGTGGTATCAGTACCTAATGCAACACTGTTGGCTGCAATTGTTGCAGTCAATGTAGCGTTACCTAAGTTTGTTAGTGTGGCTGATCCGGATAAATCACCAGCAAGTGTTATAGTTGGATCTGACGTAGCAGTTGTACTAATACTAATACCTGCACTTCCATCAAAATTAGCAGTTCCTGTTACTGCACCTGTTAGTGCAATTGCTCTTGCAGTTGCAAGTTTTGTAGCTGTATCAGCATTACCTTCTAATGCGGCTACGACTGTTCCACTAGCGATTGTTAAGTTACCTGTACTTGCACCAGTTGCAGTTGTTGTACCAAATATGAACTTATCAGCTGATTCGTCCCAACCAATAAATGCATTGTCACCAGTTGATCCACGCTCAATAAGTATACCACTATCGTTAGCGTTTGAACTTACACCGTTGTTTAGTTCAATTAAGTTATCGCTTACTACAGTATTTGATGTATTAAGTGTAGTTGTTGTACCGTTTACTGTTAAGTCACCACTTAATGTTAAGTTTTCACCACTTGTGTTACCAGTAAATGTAGGACCTGCTAAACGTGCAAGTTGTGCAGTATCACTAAGTTGTGTACTTGCAATTGTAATATTTGCACTTCCATCAAAACTGTTACCAGCGATTGTTCTAGCAGTTGTTAATGTTGCTGCACTACCAGTTGTGTTCTGGTTACCTTCTGCGTTTACACCTGGTAAGTTAATGTTTCCACTTCCATCAAAACTTACACCACCAATTGTTCTAGCATTGGCAAGTACCGTTGCACTACTTGCTACTCCATTAAAGTTATCTGCAGTTAATGTACCAGTACTTGGATTATATGTAAATCCACTGTCTTGTGTAGCGGCTGTTAAAGCACCTGAAGTAACACTACCAACGTAAACTAATCTTTCAGCGTTTGTAGCTTCATCGTTTGTTATAACGGCACCTGCTGCACCAAATGATAAGTTTCCACTTGCATCTGTAATAAGTGCTTGTCCACTTGTTCCATCTGTTGCTGGTAATGTAAACGTTACATTTGTACCAACTGTTGCTGGAGCTTGTAGTGCAACATAGTGTGAACTATCACTGTCACCAAAGCGTACATCACCTTGTGCATTAACAGTTATACCATTTGCATCAATTGATGCTCTTTCAGTACCAGCAGTATCAAATCTAATGATATCTTCATCTGAACTTTCTTCAACTTGTACCTGTGTATCACCATCGGTATCTGATATACCTACAACAGTAGTAGTAGTTGTAAACTTACGTACCTCGATTAGATCACCACTTGCTGGAGCAGTTGTAAATGTCAGTGTGTTACCTGATATACCATAAACTACTGTTGGTTGTTGTACCACACCGTTTAGCATAACAAATACGCCAGCCACTGTATAACTATCTGAACCAGTTAAAGAAGTTAATGTAAATGCTACAGTACTATTATCACCGTTAAAAACTTGTGATGTAGCAAGTGTAAAGTCTGTACTTAAAGACTTAAATCCTGCGTTATCATAGTATTCTAACTGGTTAGTAGTTGTGTTATATCTAAACTGTCCTGTTACACCTGTTGGTCTTTGAGCAGTTGTACCTTTTGGTAATATCAATGCACTATTTGCTGAACCTAAGTCTAAGATTGCGTTAGCATTTGGTGCACCACCAATACCTATGTTATCTTGTGATCCATCTACAACAAATAAGTTAGCAACACTGTTACCTTCAATTCTAAAGTCAACGTTCGCAGCATTCTCATTTATAACAATACCGCCTGCACCATTAATTACTAATGAACCAGTTGCGTTTGCTACAGTTGTATCTGCACCATCGTGGTTTATTGTAAAGTCATTACCTGTACCAACTCTAAGTGAGCCAGCGTCTGCAATGTCTACGTTACTACTTGCTGTAATAGCACCTGTAACTGCTAGTGTGCTACCATCAAATGTTAAGTTACCACTGTCTTCTATTGCACCACTTGTGCCTGCTAGTACTACACGACCTGCAGTCAAGTCTTGGACTATAGCACTTGCAAGAGTTGCTTCACTAGATGTGCCTAATGTTGTTACACTTGCTGCTGCTGCTGTATTACTACCTAAAATACCATCTATATCTGTAGCAGTTATGTTACGAGCGGTAAAGTCACCATTACTGTCTAGTACCACTGCACGACTGGCTGTACCATCACTAGCAAATGTGGTAGTGTCTGTTAGGTCAACACTTAGAGAGTGTGCAATCCCTTCACCTGATGTAGCACCATCTGAAGCAATACCATTACCACCTGTTATTGTACCAACAAAGTTACCAGTTGTATCAGTTCCTAGTGCAACACTGTCTGCTTGAATAGTTGTACTAATACTAATACCAGCAGTTCCATCAAAGTTAGCTGTTCCTACAACATCACCACTTAATGCTATTGCTCTTGCTGTTGCAAGTTGTGTAGCTGTATCAGCATTACCTTCTAGTGCCGCTACTAATGTTCCACTAGCGATTGTTAAGTTACCAGTACTAGCGCCTGTTGCAGTTGTTGTACCAAGTGTAAACTTGTCTTCACTCTCGTCCCAAGCAAAGACTGCATTGTCGCCTGTGCTTCCACGTTCAAAAATAAGACCTAAGTCATTAGCATTTGAACTTGCACCGTTATTAAGTTCTATTAAACTGTCACTTACAACACTGTTTGTTGTTGATAGTGTTGTAGTTGTACCGTTTACTGTTAAGTTACCAGTAACTGTTAAATCACTGCCAATTGTAACATCATCTGGAAGTCCAATTTGTATTTGGTTGTCAGTGACTGTTGTATTAATTTCGTTACTAGTACCAGCAAAAGTTAGCGTATCAGTACCAACTGTAACAACATCATCTGATCCACTATCAGCTGCGATTGTTAATGATCTTGCATTACTAATATTTGTATCAACATATGATTTAGTAGCGGCATGTTGGTTTGCAGTTGGATCTGTAACGTTAATAATTTGACTTGTTGAAACGTCAAGAGCACCTGAACCTTTCATGTCAAGTGTTAAATTAATATTTGTATCACTACCTGTTGTGGTAATAGTTGGATGTCCACTTGCGGCGGCGTTTGCAAAAGTTATTTCGTTGACTGCACTTGCTGTTGTGGTAAAGATAATAAGTTCGTTACCGTTAGCATCAGCAATAAATCCAGCGTTAGCAATTTTTGGAGCAGTTAGTGTTTTGTTTGTTAGTGTTTCTGCACCTGCTAGTGTGGTAAAACTACCATCACTTAACGCAGTGTTGAATTGTGCAGTTGTACCTGTTAGTGTACCTTCACCTAAATTCAATGTAAGTGTGTTACTGTCACTGTTGATTGTTTTGTTTGTAAGTGTTTTTGTAGTTGCTGATAAAAATGTGTCTAGTGTAGCAACACTGGTTTGCTTCATAGTACCGTTATCATTTGTTACAATACCGTCACCAGCTGCAAAAGCATCTGTGCCTACAGTTGTATCACCATCCATGATGTTGAGTTCAGCCGCTGTAGCTGTAATTGCACTGCCAGCAATCTGTAGTGCGGTTGCATTAACTTCACCACCAGAACCGTATATAACTGCTTTACCGTTTGCAATTGTACCAGCACTTGAGCCATCTATTAAATTAAGTTCAGCGGCAGTTGCTGTTAATGCAGTTGTGCCATCATTAAGTGTTGCGTATGTAATTGTGCCTGCTTGAAAATTTGCATAACTGCTTATTGTAACGTTACCTGAAGTATCTCCATCTTCTGCACCAACGTTGGCAGCTACAAACTGATCTGCACTCTCGTCCCATATAAGGGCATAGTTGTCGTCACTTCCTCTGTTTATTAGTAGTCCTGAGTCAACACTTGCACTTCCTGTTGCTTCAGAACTTAGTGCAATTATTGCATCTTCAACTCTTGTATTTGTTGTACTAACACTAGTGGTTGTTCCACTAACTGTTAAGTTACCAGTAACTGTAAAGTTACTACCATATGAAATGTTATCTGCAAGTTTTGCAGCAGTCACCGACTTATTTGCTAACTTACCGGTAGTAACGTTTAAATCCGTTATCTGATTGGTTTTAATTCTTGTAATAGCCATTTAGTTTTTCTCCGTCCAAACGTGGTATTCTTTTATACAAAGTTATTTATTGAT
>MDTB01152034.1_pt1 | contig 12306 bp, 11 predicted proteins | sample 811161 | NCBI WGS metagenome assembly MDTB01 (sample SAMN05326650, study PRJNA326480) | marine metagenome | isolation source: seawater | place: Mediterranean Sea | collected 2009 | reverse complement strand
TTTTAAAACGAATGCGGCGAAAATATAGTTTAATTGAATATAGTAATTATATAAATAAAGTTAAAATGGAAATACCAGATATATGTATTGGGACAGACATCATTGTTGGCTTTCCCGGAGAAACAAAAGAATTGTTTGATAAAACAGAGGAATTTTTAAGGCAAAGTAATATTAACTATTTTCATGTATTTAGTTATTCAGAAAGAACAATGGCACATTCGCGGAAATTTGACCAAACAGTCTCAAACGATGTTATAAAATCACGGAGTTTAAAGTTAAGAGAACTTCATAACGAAAAATGGACAAGATACTTGGAAAATAAAATTGGGCAAGACAAATTAGTTTTGTTTGAACAAAAAAAGGGTGACGATTGGGTAGGCTCAACAGAAGACTTTATTAAAGTGCGCGTAAAAACAAAAAAACACTTAAAGAATCAATGTATATTAATTCGGTTAACCGATGTATCTAATAATGAGATGGCTGGGTGCATAAAGTGACGAAAGTATTTATTGAAACATATGGATGCCAAATGAATACGTATGATTCAGAATTAGTGAAAAGTATTTTAACCAAAAAGCAGTTTGAAATTACACCAGATATTATTTCAGCAAATGTAGCATTATTAAATACTTGCTCAGTAAGAGAAAATGCAAACAATAAGGTGTTAAATCGAATTCATGATCTTAAACAATTAAATTCCAAATTATTAATTGGTATTTTAGGCTGTATGGCAACAAATTTTAAAACAGAGTTGCTCGATAATAAACGACTAAAAATTGATCTTATTGCTGGCCCGGATAGCTATAAAGCATTGCCATCATTAATTCAAGATGCGATTGATGCGAATCATTCGACGAAACCATTCGATGTCACGTTGTCAGAATTTGAAACATATAGTGATATCCAAGCCACTCGCACTGAAGGAGCGAATGCATGGATTGCAATCATGCGAGGATGCAATAACTTCTGCACATTTTGTGTTGTTCCTTATACACGAGGACGAGAAAGAAGTCGATCCGTGGCATCCATCATTGACGAAGTCAATGAGCTAGTTGATAAAGGGTTTAAACAAGTAACTTTACTTGGTCAGAATGTAAACTCATATCGTTTTGGAGCAGACTCATTTACAGATTTATTAGATGCAATAAGTTCTAAAACTAACATTCAACGAATTCGATTTACTTCGCCTCATCCAAAAGATTTTCCATTAGATTTATTACAGTTGATAAATGAAAGAAATAATATTTGTAAACAAATTCATGTGCCATTACAAGCTGGAAATGATCGTGTTTTAAAAAAAATGAATCGAACTTACACTCAAAATGAATTTCTTGAGCTTATTTATGAAATGAAATCAGTAATTCCAGATGTCGCATTATCAACGGATATTATTGTTGGGTTTCCAACGGAAACAAATCAAGAATTTCTAGATACAATGAAAGTCTGTGAAAGCGTAAAGTTTGACCATTCATTTATCTTTAAGTACTCTGAACGTCCAAACACAAGAGCCGCGTTAAAATTCCCAGATAATGTGAGCGCAGAAGAAAAAAAAGAACGAATTATGGCATTAATTACCATGCAAAAAACACATTCAATTGAAAAAAATCAGCGGTGGGTTAATCAAGAACAAAAGGTGTTAATAGAAAGAAATGAATCAGAACAGTTCATTGGTCGAAATGATGCGAATGTACTAGTGTATATGAAAAAGGACGATAATTATAAAGTTAACGTCGGCGATATGGTATCAGCAATGATTACCACGGCTTCACCACATGGGTTAAAGGCGATCATTAAAGATTAACATTAGATATTCAATTAATTGGTTTGTAACCTCATTAAAAGAATATTGATTTAAATTAAATTGCACGTGGGCAATCTTCTGATAGAGGTCATGTCGCTCATAACATAACTCATCAAAAGATTTGTCATTTAAACCAACAATTCCTCTCGATTCAAGATTGGAAATTCTATTTATAATATTTTGAGGTTCATCAAATAAGTAAATGAACAATACATTATTACGAATTTTATCAATCACGTTTTGAGCATAAACAAAACTGCCACCAGGTGAAATAACAGCTAAATCAGCTAAACCTCGAACGACAAATTCCGATTCAATTTCATTAAATTTTTTATCACCAACCTTCAATATCAGGTTTTGAATAGACATATGATAATGATTAGAAATTAATTTATCTGTGTCTATAAAATTTAAATTAAAATGTTGCGCAATGGATTTTCCTATTGTGCTTTTTCCAACACCAGCCATACCAATAAAAATAAGTGATTTTGTCATGATTTAATTGTTTAAAATTTATAAAATATGGGTACATTATATCAGGGGGAAAGAAATGAAACAAAAGAAAACCCAAACAGGATCAAAATCGTTTAAAAAGCACTTAGCTGGTGATTTCTATATTAATGCGATTAATAATTTAGTTGAAACAAATGGGACAAAAGAAATAAGCCAAATTAAGTCGTTTATACAAGCAATAAATAATAATGAAAACAGAAATGAATTTAACGGATCATTTGATGATTTTTTTAATTTAAAAATAAAAAATAATGAACAAGAAAATGTTGAGAAGGTTATCCAATTACTCGGTAGAATTGGAACAAAATACCCACAACTAAGTGATGCAACGATTGATGCGTTAATTCATATTGTTGATGACCACATTGAACCAAATATCTGCCGTCCAGCATTAAAGGAAATGGGGAAAATAGGGCATGTTCGTGAAAATACGTGTAATAAAATAATAGATGAAATAAACAAAGTGACGCATGAGACAATGGATCATGAGATTACAATTGATGCAATCCACGCATTATATGAAATTGGACTTGCCTGGAAAAAGAAAAAGAAAATCTTTTTCCCCTTATTAGATATACTAAATCGTGGGGATAAAGAAGAAAAACTAGAAGCAATTCGAGCAATAAGAACACAATTGGAAGGCTATTGGGAAAAACCAATCCAAGCTTTAAAGGATTTAGTATTATATGATGTTGATTTTGAAGTTAGAAGAGTGGCGGCAATGAGCTTAGGCGAGGTTGGCGCGTATACATCATTTTCAGTACGTGAAGCTGTATTTGAAGTTACGAATAATGTGGCAAATCAAATTAAACGTTTAAAAATCTCATTAGAGAAAAACAGTATCAATAATTTCCATATAAAGTGTCGGTTACATGATTCAAAAGCAATTTTAAAGATTTTGTATCATTACATCAGAATATATAAATATGGTTTTTTAGAGTAGGAAATCTTTACAAGCATACAAGTAAATTCTATTATGATTCAATGTTGTCATTGTTTTTAATAGTTAAGAATTTCTTAAAATATCTAAATTCTAATGAGTCCATCGAAAACTTAGCGATTTCTTTTACATCAGCTATTATTTTCATGTTAATCCCATTTAATTATATTATTCACCCAATAATTGTTTTTTTAATGATTTTTTTAAACGGAAATATTTTAATCTTTTTATTTCTCACACCAATATTAAGTTTAATTAATCAGTATTCTTATGTTCATTTACACAAACTGGGAACCATTATTCTGACGTCAGAAAATTATTTGCCTTTATTTGAGTATATGAATAATCTGCCAATTATAAATTACACAAATTGGAATAACACCATTAGTATGGGTGGGTATGTTTTAAGCTTAATTCTTTTTTATCCATTATATGTGATAATCAAATTTATTATAAAAAATTATAGAGTTTATATTTTACCAAAACTAAAGAAGTCTAAATTATTTAAAATTTTTAAAATCCCTAAATGGGTTAAGTTTTTTGTAGGTAATTCATGAAAAAATTTATTAAATATTTAACACTCTTAGTTGTTTTTTTAATCCCAATTTGGATACTAATAGATGATTTAGTTGTTAAATCAATAATAATTAAAAGTGCCGAGAAATTAACGAAAAAAGAAACCTATATTAGCAAAGTTAAAGTAACCTATTTCCCGGTGTTAAAGTTAAGTTTATTTGATATTAAACTACCAAACCCTGCAGCAAATAATTTTCTTGTTAATTCTGAAGAAATTACCATATCAATTGATTTAAGTGGACTATTAAATAAATCGTTAATCATAGATGAAATCTCATCTAACAAAACAGTTATTTTCGATACTAGCATACCTGTTATATCAATTAAGACAAATCAATCACAAACCGAGCAAAAAGAAAACTCAAATTCAACAATTAAAGATGTCGTTAAAAAAAGCTTTAAAAATTCATTAAATATCTTTAATGGAACTCAGATTAAAAGTAATGTGCAAGAGTCACTTGATTTAAGTGTTGAAACGGCAAAGATTGATGCAATTATTGCTAGTTCAAATGTTGAAATTGATAATAAGAAAAATGAGATTTTAAAACAGACAACGAATATTCTTTATGAATTAAATTCCATTAAAATTGAAAATATAAATAACTTAGATCAAATCAGTGAAACAACGAAAACAATTGAAAATATTAGTAACGCTTATACCGAAATTGCAAATGAAATTAGTCGTGTTGAAGCAATTTATAATAAATCGAAAAATGAAATAAATAATATTAACGAAGAAGTATCACAAAAAGTGTCATCATCTTTTACATTTGAAGTGATAAATAATCAATTGTCTCCTGAAGATTCCTCATTAAATGAACCCGCAAAACAAATACTGTCGTATCTTATAAAAAGATTTAAATTGAAATCGAAATCAAATGAAAATATAGACGTAAGCAAAGACTTTTCTGGTACAACATATGAGTTTAGAAAAACAGCCTATCCAAAATTTTTGATTCGTAAAATAGATCTTAAGTCACAAAACGATGATTTTAATTTATATGGCGAAAATATAACGCTCAGTAATTTAGTTAAAGATAAAATGAATATATTCTTTGAAATAAAAAATGCAAAAACATTTAAAGAAAGTAGCTGTAAAATAAGCTCAATTGATAAGAAAGTCTTTAATATTAAGATGAAAGTTGATAGCATTTTAATTCAGAAAACAAGATTATTTGAAAACGATGAAATCATTGTTAATTTTCTTGAAAATAAATCAACATATTTAAAATTAGATGGCGAAATTTCGAGCAATTCTAATGCAAATCTTACATTCGATATCAGACAACCAAATTATAGAGTTATCAATAAAAAAACAACTAAAAATTTAATTAGTGAATTTATACCTTATCTTGATAATCAAGATTTAGAATTTAAATTAAGATTTAATGGTAATCTAGACGATTTTAATGTTGAAGCTTCGAGCAATTTAGATCCTTTAATCGCTAACATTCAAGCAACATTACTCCCTAGAAAATTAAAGCATTTAAAAAATGAATTAAATAAAATTAAAAACAATGAGCTTCAAAAAACAAACCAAAAGAAAAAAGAGTTTTCCAAGTCCTATTTAAAAGTGATCAATCAATTAAAATTTCAGGAAAATGAGATTTTAGCTCAACAAAAAGAGATCGAGCTCGGATTAAATAATAAAAAAAATGAGCTTGGAAAAGCCATTCAAAATGAACTGAAAAATCAATTTAAAGGGCTTAACTTCTAAGGATTTATCATTTAACTTAGTTAGTTTTAAGTTACTTGAACTATGGTATACTTTAAAAATGAATTTTAGAAAACTTTTTTTTATTAAAAAATCTCATTTTTTTACGCTTGTGTTTGTATCTCTGTTATTTTTTATAGGGAATGGGCAATTTGATTTATTTGATAACTCAGAGACTCATTACACAAGAGTTACACAAGAAATGGCAGCAACTGGCGATTTGCTAAACTTGTCATACAATGGTCAAAAATGGTTTGTTCATCCACCGCTTTATTTTTGGCAAACCACAATAACAACTAAAATATTTGGTTGGTCAGAGACGGTTCTAAGATTCCAAAGCGCATTATTTAGTTCCATTAGTGTTTGTTTAACCTATTTAATTGCAACCATGTTTTATGGACCATCAATTGCACTGGTATCCGCGATGATTTTTGGTAGTTCACTTTATATTTTGTGCCTTGGTAAATTAGCTATCTTTGATGCGCAATTATATAGTTTTATGCTGCTTAGTTTATATTTAATTTTGCAATTTATTCACCAAGAACATCCGCGATCTCGGTGGCTCATTATGGCGGGAATAGCGACTGGGATTGCTATATTTACAAAAGGGCCAATTGCTATTGTTCAGCAATTAATGTTTTTATTTTTCTATATTATTGCAATTAAAGAATACCGTTTCTTTAAATCTATTTGGGTTTGGTTAACAATCTTAATTGCTTTATTAATTCCAGCCCCCTGGTATGTTCATCAACTCATAAACCATGGCCAACCATTTTTTGATATTGCTCTGCGCGATTATACTTGGTATCGATTTTTTGGGGTCGTTGAAGGTCAAAGTGGGCCTTGGTATTATTATTTTACTGTTATATTAGCTTTTTTGCCTTTTATTTGTTGGTTACCACAATTAATTATCGATCATTTAAAAAACAAAATTGTCCCAAAAAACTCAACAGAAAATTTAGGGCGTATTTTTTGCTGGGTATGTATTTTAGTTACGTTTATTTTCTTTAGTTTTGCTCAAACAAAGTTGCCAAACTATATTTATTTAATCTTTCCCTTTTTATCAATATTAATATCAGAATGGCTAATAAGAAAAAAATCTAATGCACGAGCAATTTTATTGCCGCTATTGATTTTTTCTTTCACACTCATTGTTATTGGTGCAAGTATGAAAATATATGATATCGATGCAAATAGTCAATTTTTAATTAAACTAACATTTATTTTTATAACATTGCCAGGAATTGCTTTTATTATTGGTATCATTCAGAAAAGATCAATGAAATGGATAATGCTAGGGTTTACAGCAATTAGTTTTGTATCAATGACATGGCTAACATTTGTTATTTTTCCTAAAGTTAGTAAGTTTGACGATATTAAGAAAGCCGCAAGCGTTATTAAAGAAGATAGTAAAAATCAAGATTATGAAATGGTCCATTTTTATGGCATGCAACCTTCATTATTGGTCAGATTAGATAGAAATGCAAAACAAACACGCTCGATAAAAACAGTTGAAGAAAAATTGAACACTCACAATTTAGTCTATATTTTAGCTAAACAAGAACATGAGGAATCGTTAAATCAAATGACAAAAGAAGCAAGTGCTAAATGGTATGTAGGAAAATCGTTGGTCTTAAAGTTTAAACAATGAGCACTCTAGAAACGTGTTGTATTGTTATTCCCACGTTAAATGAAGCAAAAAATGTTTCGAAATTGATACCACAAATATTTAATTATCAGGATGAAATTACATCACATGAATTACATGTATTAATTGTTGATGGGAATTCAAGTGATGGGACACAAGATGTTGTAAATAGACTAAAGCAAGAATTTAAACAACTGCATTTAATCACATGTGAAAAAAGAGGGTTAGGCGAAGCATATAAGGCAGGATTTAAAACTGCTTTTGAAACATTGAATCCAGAATTAATATTTGAAATGGATGCCGATGGCCAACATGATCCTAAAATGATTCCTATATTTATTACATTAATCAGTTATGGGTTTGATTGTATTATTGGGTCTAGGTTTGCTTCAGGTGGACAACTGATCAATTTTTCCTTTAAACGTCGGTTAATCTCAAAGGTTGGTAATTTTTTAATTCGGGTTATTGGAGGAATTCCAAATATTTTAGATTGCACATCGGGCTATCGATGCATTAAGTCATCTTTTATTAAAAAATGTTCATATGAAAATTTGTTAACTAGTGGGTATGCTTTTCAGTCATCATTAATATCTGAATTAGTTCGAAATGATACTAAAATATTGGAATTTCCAATTATTTTTAATGAACGAAACTTTGGAGAATCAAAACTTAGATTGATTGATCAAATTGACTTCTTAATTAATTTATTTTTTATTCGAGTGAATAAATCGTTTTTATTTTTTAAATATGGAATCATTGGTCTTTCTGGTATTTTTATTAATTTAGGAACATATGTTATATTAACGCGATACATAAATCTGGATTACAATTTAGCCGTAATTCTTGCGATTGAAACATCAATAGTAACCAACTTTTTTGGGCATCATTTTTTTACATTTAAACAAAACGAAGTTGTTAACAAATCGATATCAAAACGATTTATTCAATACCATTTTAGTGTTCTTATAAGCTCTGCGATACAGTTCTCTGTATTCTTTGTATGCTTTAATATTGCGCAAATTGCCGATATTTTTTCTAATATAATTGGTATATTAAATGGATTTTTAGCAAATTACATTTTAAATACACAGTATACATGGAAGCGTAAAAGGAATGAAAAAGGTTAACGAATTAATAACTGTCTTGATTTTAAATGATCTTTAATCTCAGGTAATGAAACAATATTATAGTGAAGAAGTGATGCCAACAAAGCGGCATCGGAAACAGTTAACGCATCATAAATATGATCGATATTTCCAGCTCCTCCAGATGCAATAACAGGAATAGATACAAGCGATTTAACCATCGATAGAATGTCTAAATCATAACCATCTTTTGTTCCGTCACGGTCCATTGATGTTAGTAAGATTTCCCCAGCACCCAGTGATTCGCATAATTCAATCCATTTGAATGAATCAATCCCTAAATTATGACGACCACCATGAGAATATACCTCAGCAATTGATTCATGGGTACTTGCAATCGATGATAGTAAGTGGTGAGATGAAAATAAAGGGGCAGGGGATTCAAGACGCCGTTTAATATCAACCGCAACCACAATGCATTGCGATCCAAAATGATCGGACGCTTCTTTAATAAGTTCTGGTGAATGCAACGCCGCAGTATTTAATGAAACTTTATCAGCCCCCAAATCTAAAATCTCTTGAATCATTGCTATTGAGCTAATCCCGCCACCGACTGTAAACGGAATGAAAATTTCTTTTGCTACCCGTTGAACAATATTTTTTAATATAACCCGTTTATCAGAAGATGCTGTAATATCTAAAAACACCAATTCGTCAGCACCTTCATCCGCATATTTTTTTGCTAATTCAACAGGATCGCCAGCATCTTTAATATCGACAAAATTAGTCCCCTTTACAACTCTTCCCTTATCAATATCCAAACAAGGGATAATCCGTTTAGTGACCATCTAAATCAACTCCCTTTGGGTTTCCTAATAAATAATCAGTGTATAACATTGGCGGTTTTCCTTCCGGTTGAATTTTTTTTAATCTTAACTGGCGGTCAACCAATGTTGCTTCTAATAATTTAAATCGTTGATTACCCTGAAAATAGATTGCACCTGGTTTTGGGGAAAAGGCACGAATACGTAAATAAATATCATGGGGTGACATCGATTGATCGACGATTAACTCATCTTTTGATATTTTTTTGCAATAGGTAGCATCGGACTCATTTTGGGGAGTTATATTAAATGATTGTAACAAAAACTGTTGCTTAATAAATTCTGTAAGTAATGAGGCCCCAAGCTGACTAAGTTTAGTCTCTAAACTTCCAAAATTATCAAAATCAGTAATAGGACACGCATCGATTGCAAGCATATCGCCAGCATCCATAAATTCATTTAGCTTAATTAACGTAATCCCTGTTGTTTTATCATTATTTAAGAGTGCAGCTTGAATAGGGGATGCCCCCCGGTATTTAGGCAATAAAGAGGCATGAACATTAATACAAAAATAAGTGTCAACGATTGCTTTTTCAATAATCATTCCGTAAGCGACGACAACGACTAAATCTGGAGATAATTTATTAATTTGATGTGTAAGATCTGATTTGGATGATGGTGTATAAACTGGTAAATTATGATCGATTGCGGATTGTTTAACAGGTGAAAAAGAAACTGATTTACCTCTACCTCTCACTTTATCAGGCATGGATATTACACTAATCTTAAAATCCGGAAAATGATTAATAATTCTTTCAAGGCAAGGAACGGAAAATTCAGGCGTTCCTAAAAAAAGTAGATGCGTTGTCATAATACAATCTTACTTAAGGATAAAAATGCGAGCAAGAAAAATCATTGTAAGAGAAGTTTGTAGGCTATATTAGACGATTCTTCAAAAAATTTAAATCCAATGGATTCAATCATATCATCTAATTTTTTATTATCAGCGATCGGTACTTCAAGACCAATAAGAACACGGCCATAAGCTGCACCATGATTACGATAATGAAATAGAGAAATATTCCACTTTGATAACAACTGATTTAAAAATTCCATTAATGCACCAGGGCGCTCTGGAAATTGACAGCGAAATAGTCGTTCATTTGTTAATGCTGTATGTGGAACCCCACCAATCATATGACGCACGTGTATTTTAGCTAATTCATTTTGAGTGAGATCGGTTGCCTGGTAGCCATTCGCATTGATAGTGTCAATCAATGTTTCAGAATCCAATCCACTTTCAATACGAAATCCAAGAAAAATAACGGCATCCTTATGTTGTTGAAAACGATAATTGAATTCTGTAATTGTTCGTTTTCCAATAACCTTACAAAAACGCTTTAAACTACCCGGCTTTTCAGGAATTTCGACAGCAAATAACGCTTCTTTTTGTTCGCCTATTTCAGTTCGCTCTGCAACATGGCGAAGACGATCAAAGTTCATATTTGCACCACAGTTTATAGTAACGATGTTTTGGTTTTCTATATGATGCTGCTTTAAGTATTGTTTCATGCCAGCTAAAGATAATGCGCCAGCAGGTTCTACAATGGATCGTGTTTCTTCATAAATATCTTTAATAGCAGCACAGATATCATCAATACCAACCAAAATAGAATCATCAACATAAGGTTGAATAATATCGAACGTCAGTTCACCAATTTGTTTAACAGCAACCCCATCAGCAAAAATACCAACCGAACCCAATTGAACCCGCTCATTTGCATCAAGGGCCATTTTCAAACATGCTGAATTTTCAGGTTCACAAGCAATAACTTTAGTATTGGGTGAAACTGTTTTAAACACAGCTAATATGCCAGCTAGTAAACCACCCCCACCAACGGCAACAAAAACATAATCAATCGGCTCTGATAATTGATCTAATATTTCGGTTGCAATGGTGCCTTGTCCAGCAATAACAGCTGGATCATCATAAGGGTGAATGAACGTATACCCCTCTGATTCTGATAAATGTTGCGCATGTAAATATGCATCGTCATATGAATCACCATATAAAATAACCGATGCATTTAAACGTTTTACAGCATCAACTTTAATTGATGGTGTTGTTACTGGCATCACAATAATTGCATCGATCTCTAACTGATTCGCAGAGAGTGCCACGCCTTGTGCATGGTTCCCAGCAGAGGCTGCAATAATTCCCGCCGAACGATCATGATTCGATAGTTGTCTTATTTTATTATAAGCACCTCGGCATTTAAACGAAAAAACTGACTGCATGTCCTCACGCTTCATGAAAATTGAATTGTTAAATCGTTCTGAAAGTTGTTTTGCGCGTTGCATTGGAGATTCAATCGCAACCCCGGAAACGTCTGCATTTAATACCTGTTCATAAATCTGATGAATGACTGTCATTCTTCTATCATGGTTAAATTTAGAAAAAAAAACAAGTCAAGGCAAATTTCTTAGGTTGCAATCATACGATTTTACCCAAAACTTAAAACAATAATCGGTCGCCTCCAATGCATTAATGAGTATCATTTTGTTTCAATAATATATAACAAAAAAGAAAATAAAAAATCTGACCAAATAAATATATTGGATATGTAAATTAATAATAACTTGCAAATAAAAATATTGTTCTATAAATTGAATGAATGAAAAAAGTTGTAATCATCGGTCGACCGAATGTCGGTAAATCATCGTTTATAAATCGTTTATTGGGGAAAAAAACAGCAATAACAGCACGTGAAGAAGGGGTAACGAGAGACGTAAGATATTATGACCAAGAGTGGAATGGGAAACCATTTAGAATATGTGATACCGGTGGGGTAATCTATTCAAAAGTTAAAGATAATCCATACCAAAATCAAATTAATGAAATGATTGAATCTGAACTTGATAATGCCCATAAAATTTTGTTTATGGTGGATTTTAATCATCCCAATCACCCAGAAGATATGCAAATTAGACATCATTTAAAAACAATGAATGATAAAGTTTTATTAATCATAAATAAAGTGGATAACTTTGATCGACAATCGGAATTGCATCCATTCTATACATATGGAATCAATCAATTATTTCCAGTTTCAGCTCTTCAAGGCAATGGTATTGGGGATGTACTAGACGAGATAACAAATGAATTAGTGAACACGTCAAACGAAATCACAGACGAAATAATAAA
>MDTB01088613.1_pt1 | contig 12306 bp, 12 predicted proteins | sample 811161 | NCBI WGS metagenome assembly MDTB01 (sample SAMN05326650, study PRJNA326480) | marine metagenome | isolation source: seawater | place: Mediterranean Sea | collected 2009 | reverse complement strand
TCGTCACGGTCTGTATATTCTTTATCATAGATAAATTCTGGAATCTCCAAGAGCTTATCTTTATATGGCAGACCAATCTCTGCAGTAACAGCCCTACCAGATTTTGGGGAGATATACCTTAAATCAATTTTAGATTTAGTAACCGCGCATTCAGACATATCAATACCATAGCCAATTTCCCTCAAATATAATAATTCCCACAAGATAAATGTTTTAACTAACTCATAATTTTCGTGCGACCGGTCAAGCACTTCTACAGTTTGGTTATAAATCTCTGGAACCTTCTCTCTCTCTGGGAGGAGTCTTAAATGTGAAATCAAATTTTGTAACACAAGAATAGCAAATTTATTTTTCATTAGATTTAAGGATCGCGATGTATGCAATTCAAAGGTAAAGACACCAAGATGTTCTGAGAGTCGCGACCTCCAATTAAAATTAATTGTGCTTCCAGGCTGTAAAATTGATTTATTATTTTTAGACTGGTAGCCTCGAACTAGCCCCAAGTGGCGCCCATGATCCTTTGTGATGAGTTCAAGTATGCCCGAGCTCTCTCCATGCCTTCTCACAGACATAACTATACCAATGTCTTCAAAATTCACTATCGCTTCCTATGTATTTTTCTTATGAATATTTAGTAACCCTATTCCATGAATTCTGTGGCTGTATTTTTCTTTTTTTGCTTTATAAAGATATAAAGGTGTATTTTTTTCCCGAGGCACTTTTCGATTTCTTGTCTTGCTTGTATTGAGATTTGTTTTATTTTGTCTCCATTCTTACCAAGTAATATTTTTTTATGATTGCTATTATTTACATAAATATTTTGATGTATTTGAACTTCATTCTTTTTTTTCTCATCCCATTTTTCAGTCTCAATGAAAACTGAGTATGGTATCTCTTTATGTACATGATGCAATATCTTCTCCCGTGTAAATTCTTCTGCGAGAAATTTATCAGATATATTTGTAGCTTGATTAGCAGGGTACTCCCATTTTCTTTCTGGTATTTTAGCCATTAGGCCATCCAAAAAAACTCTTACCCCATCATGTTTCAAAGCTGAGAGTAAATAGATATCATTTTGATTGACGCTATCCTTAATATCATCCATTAATTTCAATAAATCTGGTTTTTTTACAAGATCAATCTTATTAATTATGATCACGATTTGCTGGGCCCCAATCATTTTATTAAGACGCAAATAAGCGTCCCTATCAAAGCCCTTATTAGCCTCTACCATGTAGACAATAATATCTGAGTGTTCCAAACTTGAGATGGCCTCTTTAATATAAGACCTGTCCTTAAATCTTTTTGGATTAAAGATACCTGGCGTATCTATCAAGATCAGCTGTACGTCTTCTTTTGTCAATATTGCCTGAATACGTGTTCTCGTAGTCTGGACTTTGCGGGATACGATTGATAGTTTTTTACCAAGTATTGCATTTAATAATGTTGATTTTCCAGCGTTTGTTGGGCCAACGATTGCCACGTACCCACATTTTTGATTGCCTTTACGGTTTGACATATTTACTACCAAGGGCTTTCATTGCCGCATTGCGTTCTGCTTGTTTTTTTGTATTTCCAACTGCTTTAACTTCAAATTCACCATTCAATATTACATTGATCGTGAATTCAGGACTGTGATCAGGACCTTTCTTTTCAAGCTCAACATACACGGGTAATCCTATTCCTTTAGCATGGCACCATTCTTGCAGTTCTGTTTTTGGGTCGATTGGTGGTACTTCATCATAATTTAAATAATCCGCCCAATGCATTGATATAAAATTATACGCACATTGGTAATTGCCATCCAGAAATATTGCAGCTATAAGTGCCTCGATGGCATCTGATAGAATTGCACTTTTGTCTCTGCCGCCTGTCTTTTCTTCATTATAGCTCAACCTAATATAATCATTAAGTGATATATCCCTTGCTATCTTGACAAGCGTACCCTCATTTACCAAGTGATGCATTCTCCGCGTAAGGTCACCCTCGGATTCGTTTGGAAATTTATTATACAAAATATCAGCAATAATCAAACCAAGGATTCTATCACCAAGAAATTCTAGCCTTTGAAAGTTTGAATTCTTTCGTCTTGTTTTTGTCGTGTGTGTTATAGCATCAAGGAGAATTTTTTCGTCATTAAACTCATACGATATATTTTTATAAAATATTTTTATATCGGGCATTATTATTCAATCTTATTAAAAATTCTGTCTACTCTGAATTTTCTATGCCATTTCCATACCTTCCAAAGTGGAATTGATTTATCCGATGAAAAAAATAAAAATTCAGCTCTTCCAATTAGGTTCTCAAACGGAACATAGCCGACTTGATCCAAGAAACGTGAGTCGAGTGAGTTATCCCTATTATCACCCATAAAAAAATAATGGTTTTCGGGGACAATATAAACGCCCGTATTATCGCCGATACCATTTTCCTCTAAATTTAGTATTGAGTATGATTTCCCAGGAATTTGTTCCATTACTAGGCTTCTTTTTGGATAAATCGAAGTGTATTTATCTGTATCTTTATTTTGATACTGCGCTATAAAATTGTCATTAATATGTATGGTGCCATTTATTATGATAACTTCGTCACCTGGTAACCCTATAATTCGTTTTATATAATCAATGGATGGATCCTTTGGGAGCCTGAACACAACCACATCGCCTCTTTCAGGTAATTTTTTAAATATGCGATCTTGAAAAATATTAGGGGAGAAGGGGAGTGAATAACGAGAATAACCATAAGAATATTTTGATACAAATAAGTAGTCACCGACAAGTAGATTCGGCAACATTGATCCTGATGGTATTGTAAATGGTTGGATGATGAAAGTTCTGATGAAGAAAGCAATTAAAATCGCATAAATTAGCGTCTTCACATTATCAATTATATTTGTTTTTTTCTTTGATCTCATATCTTCAATCTGTGCAAGTAATTATGACAGTTGCCTGGGCGTAAGGATACTCATCTGTAATACTTAAGTCAATTTGACCAATGGTATTTTTTGGTAATAAATTCTCTAACATTGTTTTTGCACCATTATGAAGAAACAGCTCAGGCTTTCCATATTTGTTATTGACAACCTCAATGTCTTTCCAATACACGCTGTTACTAAATCCGGTACCGAGGGCCTTTGAGCATGCCTCTTTTGCAGCGTATCTTTTGGCATATGAATTTACACTAAGTTTTCGAGCCTCGCACTTGTAAATTTCCTTTGGTGTGAACACCCTCTTTTTGAAGCGATCTCCAAATTTATTGATGACCTTCTCAATTCTTGTAATATCAATGATATCTGTCCCTATTCCAATGATCACAAAAACTATGACCTCTCATTATTTAAGATAGCTCTAAATTTTTTTATAACACAGTCTAATCCTTCAAATACCGCTTCACCTATTATGAAGTGCCCAATATTTAATTCCTTGAGGACGGTAATTCTTGAAATCACTTTTGCAGTATCAAATGTTAACCCATGACCTGCGTGAACCTCGAGTCCTATCTCATTCGCAAAACTTGAAATATTGCTTATTTGATTAAATTCTTTATCACGAATTTTTTTAGTATTATGGAAATTATTTGCGAAACTTCCCGTATGAATTTCAACAATATCTGCACCCAATTCCTTTGCTTTCTCAATATCTTCTTTTTGAGGATCAATAAAAAGTGATACTTTAATTGCATTTTCTTTGAGTTTCTTAATGCAATCTTCTAATTTATGTGAGTTTACGTTCAGGTTTAAGCCACCCTCGGTTGTGATTTCTTGTCTTTTTTCAGGCACTATACAACAAGCATTTGGTTTGTGTTTAATTGCGATGTCAAGCATCTCTTGGGTGGCGGCCATTTCCAGATTTAAAGGTAAATCAATCTCTTTGATTAATCTCTCTATGTCATGATCACTGATGTGCCTTCTATCCTCCCTAAGATGAGCTGTAATTCCATCTGCTCCAGCCTGATAAGCGATATTTGCAGCTCTGAGCGGGTCTGGATGCAATCCCCCTCTCGCGTTTCGGATTGTTGCGACATGATCAATGTTGACCCCTAGCCTAAGATAATTATCTTCCGTAATCATTTTAAATTTCTGCTACCGGGTTTTGAGATTGGGATGTCGTTGAGCCATGCTGGTACATTAATCTCTTCGTACGTCTCAATTGTTATCTCAGATAGAGACACAAGATTAACTCCGACATTTGCATTGCCCGATGATCTATCAATCAAGCAAGCTGCACCCATTACATTACCATCATGACTGGTAATTGCAGATATGCATTCCCGAGAAGATAACCCCGTTGTTACTATATCTTCTACCATGACACACTTCGTTTGTTTCTCAATTTGGAATCCTCTTCGTAATTGAAATTGCCCTTCCACTCTCTCGAAAAAAATTGAAGGAACTCCGAGTTGTTTTGCAACCTCGTAACCAACTATTACTCCGCCCATCGCTGGTGACACAATTAAATCTATCTTACCGAATGTTTCTGTAATTTTTTTTGCAAGTTCTTTACAGAGGAATTGCGCAATCTTTGGAAACATCATTACCCTTGCACACTGAATATATTTTGCTGAATGCAACCCGGAGCTAAGCACGAAATGACCATCTAATAGCGCGCCCGCTTCAATAAATTTTCCAAGTATATCGTCCTGACTCATGTAAATACCTTATTCCATAATTCTTACAACTCGATGCACTACACCAATCTTCCGTATTGAACTTATTACTAAATTCAGATGCGATAGATGAAAGACGCCAATATCAATATCTAATTTATAAAAGTCCCTGGATCTCGACACCAGCTTTAAATTCTCAATATTTGCATTAGAAAGTCCAATAGCCCTTGTGATCTTTGCCAATGCACCAACTTCATTCTTGCAATCAATCATAACCCTTGCAATATATCTTTCAGTCAAATTATTTTCGATATCCCATGTAAGGTCAATGAAAGATGAAGCCTTCTCAGAGTATTTTACGAGATTTTTGGATTGTTTAGAATAGATAGTTATACCCTCATCCCCATCTCTTACACCAAAGATTTTATCGCCAGGCACCACCCTGCTATTGTCTGCAAATTTAAACGGAATATTTTTATCAAAGCCACGGACAGGTATGCTCACTGCATTTATAGTTGGATCACCTGCGGAGCTTGGATCGTCATTATCTTTTATTATTTTCATTTTAATAAAGGCTTTACGTATGGCCTCGGGGGTGATTTCACCTCGACCAATCTTGCTGTAGAGATCGCCTGAAGACTTAAGACCAAATCTTTTACAGAATTCCTTCATATTTGGTATCTTCTTAGCATCAGTCGCGGACTTCAATAGCTTGTCAAGAATTTGCTTACCTAATTCTGCATATTGATTTTTTATTTTTTCCTTGTTAATCCGCCTGATAGCTATTTTAGCTTTCCCTGTAAGCGCTATTTTTTCCCATGCCATAGGGGGAAGTGACTTATCGTCTGTAATTATTTCTATTTCATCCCCATTATCAAGTTCTGCATATAAAGGAGAATTTAAACCATTTACTCTACAACCTATACATTTCATCCCAACATCGGTATGAACCTCGAATGCGAAGTCAATTGGGGTGGCACCAATTGGTAAAGCAATTATTCGACCTTTAGGCGTAAAGCAAAATACTTGGTCTTGAAATAGCTCCAATTTTGTACTTTCAAAGAAATCCTGAGAACTCTCACCTTGCTCAAGCATCTCGAGTAAGTCATCAAGCCAAGGGTAATTTTGTCTCTCATTTTCAATGGATTTATCTTTATAGTTTCGGTGCGCGGCAACACCCCTTTCTGCTAAATCATTCATTGATGACGTTCTTATCTGTAGCTCAATCCTATTGTTATCTGGCCCTAATATTGTTGTATGTATCGATTGATAATCATTTATTTTTGGAGTAGAAATGTAATCCTTAAATCTTCCTGGTATCGCATTCCACTTTTGATGAACAATCCCAATTATACGATAGCAATCATCAATGGAATTAACAATAATTCTGAAGCCATATATATCAGAAAGTTGTTCGAGTGATATCGACTTTCTGTTCATCTTTCTCCAAATGGAAAATGGCTTCTTTTCTCTGCCTTCGATTGTAAAATTGATTTTATGTCTTCTTATTTCGCTCGATAAATCAGCATTTATACTGTCAATAAGCTCATTTGAGTCTGAGCTAATTGACAAAAGCTTATCTAGAATAATCTTTCTTGCTTTTGGATTGATAACGTCAAATGCAAGCTCTTCGAGTTCTTCTTTTAGGGAATGAATTCCAAGCCTACCCGATAATGGTGCATAAACTTCGATTGTTTCTTTAGCTATTATTTGTTGCTTATCATGAGGTAGATAATTTATGGTACGCATATTATGAAGTCTATCTGCGAGCTTTACAATTAACACACGTACATCATTTGACATTGCTAAAATTAATTTTCTGAAGTTTTCTGCTTGTTCTGCTTCTTTTGTGAATAAGTCTAACTTACCTATTTTTGTCAGACCATCTACTAATCTTGCAATTTCATCCCCAAATTCACCCCGCACTTCTTTTAAAGTTAGTTTTGTATCTTCAATTGTATCATGTAAAAGTGCTGTGATTATCGTAGAGTCATCCAATCTGTATTCTGTGAGTATCTTTGCAACCTCAAGCGGATGAGAAATATAGGGGTCACCTGACCTTCGTTTTTGATTCTGATGGGCAATCTCAGCAATTACAAATGCTCTGTTAATAAGGTCCTTGTTGGTAGCTGGATTATATTTTGTGATAGTATCTATGAGAAGGTTTTCATTTAGCATAATTCACCATTAACTATATTATATAAGAATAGTGAATACAATATATGATTGTCAATTAACTTGATGAAGTCTTGCAAAATTTTGAAGTATTTTATTCAGATTAAATTCGCGGTGGTTTATATCCGCTGTCGGCTGCGATAGCCTTTTCCATACCTCGCAAGAGCTCCTCCTCAGACATTCTTTCGTTATCGTCTTCGATTTGCTCAATAGCATCGCCAAATATCTTTGTGTCAAGCGGTTCAACGGATGGTGCGGCATCCTCTTCGGGCTCGTCCACTTCAACGTGTTTTTGGAGTGAATGAATTAGTTCTTCCCTCAAGTCCTCAGGCGTGACTTGATTATCAGCAATTTCTCTTAATGCAACAACTGGATTTTTGTCATTATCTCTTGCAACAGTAATCTGCGCGCCCCCAGCAATCATTCGAGCCCTGTGACTTGCAACCAACACAAGATCGAACCTGTTTGCAACTTTTTCAATACAATCTTCAACCGTTACTCTTGCCATTCATATACTCCTTTTTTTTAATTTATATATTTTTTTTGCTAAATATCAATTACAAAATATAATTTATCCTTCTTTCTTTAATAATCTTTGCTTGTTTCTATCCCAGTCTCTTTTTTTCTCAACCTCTCTCTTATCATAGAGTTTCTTGCCACGCGCTACTGCGATTTCTAACTTTGCACGCCCCTGCGCATTAAAATATATCTTGAGTGGGATAATGGTCAGCCCTTTCTGATCTATGTAGCCTTGTATTTTTTTTATTTCTCTTTTGTGTAGGAGAAGCGTTCTTATTCTTCTTGGGCTTTGAGCTTTTGTGGATGCATTTTTGTATCCATCTATATGCAGGTTATGTATTTGCATCTCGCCGTTATTTTGCGCAGCATATGTATCGGTAATATTAATTTTACTCATACGCAAAGATTTCACTTCGGATCCAGTGAGAACTATACCAGCCTCCATCGTATCGATTATTTCGTAATTAAATCTTGCCTTTCTATTTTGGGCAATAATCCTACTATTCTTTTCTGGCATTGAACCTAATTCTATAAAATACCTGCATGGATCATGGCGTCTTTGATTGCGACCTGCGTTTCAGGAGTAACACTCACCAGTGGCAGTCTGACAATATCTTCACAATAACTCAATAGACTTAACGCATACTTCACTGGAGCTGGGCTAGTTTCTATGAAGAGGGCTTTATGCAGAGGTATCAATTTATCCTGTATTTCTAATGCTTTTTTATAATCATAAGATTGACAGGCCAACTGTAGATGAGCGCAGAGTTCTGGTGCAACATTTGATGTCACCGATATACAGCCACAACCGCCGTGTGCCATCAACGCAAGTGCTGTCATATCTTCTCCCGATAGTTGAATAAAATCTTTTCCAATTAGATGTCTTTGCAGGCTTGTCTTTGATAAATCAGCTGTTGCGTCTTTAACGCCGATAATTTTATCAAGTTTTGACAGCCGAACCATAGTTTCAACAGACATATCAATTACACACCGACCAGGGATGTTATATATTACAATCGGTATACTCGATACATCATTGAGCTTTTTGAAGTGTTGATACATTCCCTCTTGGGTTGGCTTATTATAATATGGAGTTACAACAAGTGCGGCATCAGCACCTACCGCTGAGGCATGCTGGATAAAGTCAATAGCTTCACTTGTATTATTTGAACCTGCGCCTGCAATAACAGGAACCTTTTTATTCACGGCTTTAACGCATGTTTCTATAACATTTTTATGTTCATCGTGTGATAATGTTGGAGATTCACCTGTTGTTCCAACAGGCACGAAACCATTTGTCCCGCTGAGTATCTGCCAATTTATATGCTTAACAAAACTATCTTCATCAAATGCTCCGTCCTTATTAAAAGGAGTTACAAGTGCTGTTATGGAACCGCTCAACATAATTTTTTCCGTTATAATAATTTAATAGTATAATATTAACACAATATACAATTTTAATTACATAAATCAATGATATCAAATTTAAGATATAAAATTAAAAGATTTCATTATTCACCTTTAAGCATACGCCATTTTACATTCATATGGCTGTTATTTCTATTTATTTTTGTGAACTTTAATTTTCCAAAGGCTAAAGTTATCATTCCAGAACAAAAACCCTCGATTTTTGATCTCACGGGAGAGAAATTTTTTATTCCTGTCCTCACGAAGCCTGATCTCAATCTGGCAGGCATAGAATCTACAGAATATGTCAATTTCTATAAATACTTTAGTAATAATATTCAGCCAACGAAAGATGAATATGGATATGATATTGTACCAGAGCAATATAAGAAATTTGACTCAGAATTATTAAATAAAATAATTACCTGGTATCATCTGCGCTCACCAAACACAAATCCAAATATTAGTGATATGCATCAATTCATAAAGAATAACCAGGATTGGCCTGATATTGAAATAATAAGAAAGAAAATTGAAAAAATTTTTTTTAAAAAAGTCCATGATATTGATTTTATGAGTAACTATTTTGATAGCTATCCGCCACTTAGTGGAGATGGAATGCTCGCTTTTTCTATAATAAAGTTTGAACTTGGTCAGTATAAGCTTGCAAAAATTTATTATGACAAAGCTTGGCATAAAATGAAAATATCGCAAGAATCCAAGGATATTTTTATAAAATACTGCGAGATATGTATCTCGGAAAAAGACCAAATTCTTAGATTTAATAGGATGCTATACCTCGGAGATTTGGAAGAGCTGCAAAATACCGCAAGCCAGTTAAGTAATCAATATCAGCTCCTAGCCAATATTGCTTATAAGCTCAATAATAATCAGCGTATATCCAACCAAGACTTTTCAAAAATTGAGCCAAATATTGGAAGTAATTCGTCTTTCCATTACCTGAAAATAAAATGGCTTGTGGATAGAGGCTCAAGCAAGAATGCCTACGAATACTTTAATAAATATAAAAATACATTGAATATCTCTAACCCCATATTGTGGGCGGTTGAGTCAGAGAAGCTAGGACGTCGTTTAATTTATGAAAAAAAATATCGCGAAGCATATGAGGTAATGACTATTGATCAAAAATTAGATAATCAAATATTTGCAAACTTGGAGTTTCTAAAAGGTTGGATTGCGCTAAAAATATTCGGAGACAACCCGAGAGCGATTGGACATTTTAGTTCCTTCAGTCAACTTAGTAATAGTGATGAAGATAAGTCTTCGGCACTTTATTGGACAGCAAAGAGCTATGAAGCAAATGATAAAAAAAATGAATTTGCAGAATATCTAATTGAGGCCTCAAAGTTTTCCAACACATACTATGGGCTGTTATCTATTAGCGAAATTGAGAAGTATGAAATCAAGAATATTAGCCAAGATAACTCTGGGTTTACCCAGGGCTATGAAAATAACATCGATAGTGAGCAACTATTTGCGATTGATTTACTTTGCGCAGTGAATAAAAAGTATTTCGCAGCTAAATTTATATATAATATAAATGAAAAATCAAAAGATCTTATTGATCCAAATATTTTAATTAGAATTGCAAATAGCAAGCATCTTCCTCAAACATCACTGAGAATAGCAAAAGAGCTGAACATAAATAGTATTGCGCTTGAATACTTATACCCAACTATTGACTTCCCAGTAGAAATACATCCCGAGAATAAGGGCTATGAGATAAGAGATCTGCTTTATTCTGTTGTTAGACAGGAGAGTGAATTTTCTTCAGAGGCGGTAAGCTATTCAGGCGCAGTTGGTTTAATGCAAATTATGCCAAATACAGCAAGGATGCTCTCACGGCTAGAAAAAATAGATTATAATGAAGAGCAGTTGCTTGAGGACACTCATTACAATATCCAACTTGGTACCAGGTATTTGCTTGATCTCATCACTAAATTTAAAGGGTCATATATCTATGCAATTAGCTCATATAATGCTGGACCAGCCCGCGTGAAGTCTTGGATCAGGAATAATCCAGATATAGAAATGATTGACTGGATTGAACTGATCCCATACAGAGAAACCCGAAATTATGTGAAAAGTGTTTTAAGAAACAGGTATTATTACAAAATTTTGTTGTACACAGATGATAATAATACTAAATTCTTTTTGATCTGATCAGTGATCATGCTTATTTAGGTACAGCACAATGGAGAGGTGGCCGAGTGGCTGAAGGCGCTCCCCTGCTAAGGGAGTATACGAGAGATCGTATCGTGGGTTCGAATCCCACTCTCTCCGCCATATAATTCTATTAATTAATTCAGCAAAATAGGATGATTTGAAAAAACTAAGGACTACTACCTCAATGCCTTCAAATAGTTTGCTTAAAAATAAAAACTTCATTTTATTCCTAACGATTCGCTGGTTTTATTCGCTCGCTATCCAATCAATCACGCTGACCGTCGGCTGGCAAGTTTATGTATTAACTGGTAACCCACTTGATCTTGGGTTGATCGGGCTCGCGCAAGTTTTACCAATATTTTTGTTTATATTACCATCAGGTGTGATTGCGGATAAGTTTGATAGAAAATCCGTAATTACCCTATGTACAATTGTTCATTTATTGGTAGCGATTTATTTATTATACTATTCGCTCGGACAGCCGGACAGTATATGGCCAATTTTGGCAGCACTGCTTGTGCATGGTACAGCAAGGGCAATGTATCAACCAAGCCTGAATGCTATATTACCTAACATTGTAGAGAAGAAACTTTTTCCTAACGCTACAGCTTATAATTCCTCAGTCGGAAAGCTCGGACATCTCATAGGACCTCTTGCAAGTGGAATAATAATAGCTTTTTACGATACCAAGGTTTATATTTTTGCCATTTTTTGCCTTGGTATTTCAACCCTCTCAACGTTCTTATTAAAAAATCCAAAAAATTCTAATTACCTAAAATCAATCTCTTTATCAGTGGTCATAAGTGGTTTTGTTTATGTCTGGAAAACAAAGCTTATTCTAGGAACTATGTCTATTGATTTGTTTGCGGTTTTATTTGGAGGAATAATGGGAATGCTCCCTATCTTTGCAATTGATATTTTAAAGATTGGGCCAGAAGGACTAGGGTTACTAAGAACAATGCCCGCGGTTGGAGGTGTATTAACAGGTATTCTTCTCACACAGCTACCTCCGATCAACAATGCAGGGAAAAATTTGATTATATCAATGATTGTGTTTGGCATAGCGACAACAATATTTGCACTATCATCTATTCTATGGCTTTCTCTTTTAATGCTATTTATTTATGGTTCTGCAGATATGGTAAGCGTGTACATTAGACAAACTATAATACCCATCATCACGCCAGACGATATGAGGGGACGAGTTGGGTCGGTGCATTCTGTTGCAACAAATAGCTCCAATGAAATTGGCGATCTTCGAGCGGGGATAACTGCAAGCTTTATTGGGATTGTTCCATCGGTATTTATTGGCGGGGTAATAACAATTGGGGTTAGTTTGCTGTGGTCAGTTATATTTCCTGAGCTAAAAAAAGTAAAAAAAATGGAAAATTTGGAGACCAAGAAGTAGTG
>MDTB01223049.1_pt1 | contig 12307 bp, 8 predicted proteins | sample 811161 | NCBI WGS metagenome assembly MDTB01 (sample SAMN05326650, study PRJNA326480) | marine metagenome | isolation source: seawater | place: Mediterranean Sea | collected 2009 | reverse complement strand
CTCTTTAAAGTCACTAGAGTCGCTGCCGCTTGTTACGCTATCTACATAGCTTTTGTTGGCTACATCTGTTGCGTTGCTAGGTGTATTTGCTTGTAAAGTTACACTTGAAAAGTCAAAAGTGCCCGAATCTAGTTTTAGTTCTCTCGAAGTAATAGTACTGTCTGCAAGTTGTTTACCTTTAATTAAAGCCATAGTTTCCTCGTTCTGAGTTTTGAAGTTGATACATAATATAGAGTAAGTGCATTATAATCTATCAAAGATCTAGTCTCCAAATAATTAACATTTAGTAGTGTTACGCATATAGTATAACTTGCACTAAGTCGCCTTCTAATTTTTGTTCTTCAAGAACTTCGGGAGCTATCCAACCTTGACCTTTTGACACAGTAGGCAAAACATAACCATTGCGGAAAGTACACCTTGTTAATTTGCCATCCCATTCTACGCCAAGTTTGACTTGGACTCCTGGCCCACCCGCTACATATATAACATTCTCGTAGGTATTTGTTTCGTTCTTAAAAGTTGAAGAAACGCAAACTCCATGTGCAGGACTATTTCCTTGAACCGATAAAACACCATTTAAAGATAGTGAAACGGCCATATTTGGAGTTAAGGCTTCATCTGTGTAATCTGTATATTGAAACATAAGTCAATTCCTAAGATAAGGTGTAGAGGGGGAATTTTTGAAATTTTAAATCGTATGAAGTGCCTCTAGTATAAACTGTGTAACTCCCCCAATTAAAATTAGTCCATTTCGGTACTATGGGATTACCTTCTACCCTAAATTTAAACTTTTTCTCAATGTTTAACGTATAAGTGCTCACCTTAGTTTGTGCATGAGATATATCCAAACCAATTTGTGTATATGTGCCATTGCATAAAAAGCTATAAGCTGTATTAGAAGTAAAAGTGGAATTCGTATCTTTCCCTAAAGCTAAACTCGGTGCATTTGCATTAGTTCCGTAATAATCTGTAATTGCGCTGTAGCCCCCTTGATTTTGAAACCTCCAAATATATTCTATCTCTAGGATATAGTCACCCTCTGTAATTGCAAGAACTCCCGTATCATGGATTTTATATTCACTATCCCCTGCACTGTAAGAGTCTCTAAATTCTGTAGAAGAATTAAAGGGATTTTTTAATGTAAATCCATAATTTGCAACATAATAAGATTGGTTACCGCTGGTAGTCCATGTATGTTCGCCATCTGTTTTAATTCTAAAGTCTTTAGACCTAGCTGAAAGTGGCATTTGTTTATAAGACATATTTCTCCTCCTAAATTAAGAGCCAAGAAGCAGTTGGGCTTGTTCCATTTGCTACTAAGGTGATTGAATCATATTGAAAATCAATGGTGAGACTCGTTTGACCCGAATGATCAATGAACTCTGAACCACCACATTGAATAGTAACCCCACCTGTCCCCAATCGTTTAATTTGATACTTAAATCCTTCGGTTACTGTAGCAGAGAGTGCTAAAGTAATAGTAACTGCACTAGAAGATGAGACTGTATGTATTTCTTCAGTAACGCCACTGGCGGGATTGCTTAATGTAATCGTTGCAGTCTGCTCAGTAACTACGGGCAGAGAACCACCGCCACCGCCACCACCACTTTGTGCGACCCATGACAAGTTTCCATTAGAGTCTGTTGATAGTACATCGCTGGGATTACCAATACTACCTGGAAGAGTTAATGTATAGCTGCCACCTGTGTTAATTGCCGAATGGGTGGGCGCTGCAATTGTTACAGAATGACTGTTGTTCTCACAGTTTAGTTGTAAGTGGCCTGTATTTATTGCACTTGCTGCTGTATTTCCTTTAACAATCAATGAACCCGTACCATTAGGTGCAATCTCAATATCACCATCAGATGAACTGATTATATCTTTCCCATCTACATCAAGATTTCCACCAAGTGAAGCAGAACCAATAGCACTCAAGAAGTCCGTAGCATTAGCGGTAGCCGCAGTTCCAAAAGAGGGTAAACCACTAGTAGGAGTGTAATCACCGAGTTTATGCGTTAAACCTGCGGGGGTTACTGCCCTTGCTGAATCCGTACCAATTGCAGTTTCGCCATTTGTTGCTAACTCTACAATTCCCTGAACTGTATCTGAAGCAACGTCAGTTGTCCTAACTAAGTCTGTAGTATCTTCCAAGTCTGTAGAGTTTAAAGGGGTTGGACGACTAACTTGCCACCACCCTACACCATCTCGACTTAGGAATGTTGCGGTATCATATCGATTCCCCAAGCTAACACCAGCAGCACTACCGTCAATAGTCTCTGCTCCGCTTTGACCACCTTTGACAGTCAAAGTACCTGTACCTTGTCTCTGAACGGTTATTCTATAACCTTCTTTTTTTGCGCTTACATTAGTAGCGTTATTAACATCGGGCAAGAAAACATTTATGTTGTTAGAACCATTATTTACAAGAAGGATCTTGTGAAATTCTGCGCCACTCGTAACGGTATAGTCTGAGTTAGGAGTAACAGCCTGTTGCTTTACTAAGCCCTTGTGAACGGGTGTGCAATGATAACGTGAGTAATGATTACTATTAACAAGTGAGTAATCTACTGTTATTTGATAACGCTCTCCCGAGTAGATAACCAAAGAACTGCCTTGAGCATTATCCTCGGTTACAAAATATGTGCGATAATAATAAGGATTACTGTAGTTATTCTCACCCGTAGAACGGTTTAATGTGATGAGATCAGAACCCTTATTTTCAACAAAAAATGTACTGCCACTTAAAGCTGTTACTTCTGTTTCGTTAGCCCTTGCTCCTGGTACTTCCATAGTTAAAGCTGAACTATGTCCTGTGGGGGCTATATAATCAAAACTCTTTAATGTCGTTGGTAGGATATTTGAGGTTAAGTCAAATAGAGGTAATATTTTACCTTCCACAGTAAATGACCGCTTTGTAGAATCGTAAAATAATGCACCACTTGAGTAGATATTATCAAGATCCCATTCTACTGCGCTTGAATGATGAACCCACCACTCAACTAAAGTAGTATCAGAAGAATTTTGAACTAGTGTAATTTCACCTCGTCCTTCAATCACTATTTCTTGTTTATTACCGCCCACATTGGGTGCGGTGTCACCAGTCCAATATTTTAAAGGATTGTAGTTATTTTGACCTATACCAGCCGCCCTACGAATAACTACGTCTTGATCACTTAAATTCCTAACTCTTATTATCTCCCCTTGAGTTGACAAATAACCCGAAACCCCACCGCCATAACTCTGTGTAAGCGGAACATTCAACGTTAAAGTAGAAGAGACAGAACTAGGAATTACATATTCTGTGTTTGGAACTAAAGTCGTGTCTGCTGTTAAAGCTGTAGGTGTAGTGCCACTTGGTGTATTAGTAAGATCATTATAATCACCACTAGTTGCCACAGCTGCCAATCCACTAGTGGCAGTGTAATCACCTAGTTTATGTGTTAAACCTGCGGGAGTTACTGCCAAGTCTGTACTTGTACCCTGTGCGGTTTCGGTATTATCTGCTAACTCCACGATACCCTGAACTGTATCTGACGCAGTGGGTACATTCGATAAGTCTGCAAAACTACCACTCGTTGCTACTGTAGCAAGTGCGGTACTCTCTGTATAATCACCAAGTTGATTACCTACATAGTCCTCAGTAGCCAAGTTTACACTTTTATACTTTAGGTGAGTACTCGTTGCGCTTACTGTACCTGTAATTGCATTAGAGTTGGAAGCACCAAACTGAAGAGAGTTATCTGATAGGAATAGGTGACGAACCTTCTTATCAGCTTTACCAATATCATAGGTAGCATTAACATCGGGAATAAGATGTCCATCCTTATCAAACTCCCAAATCTTTTCGCTTGTACCATCATTATTTACATCAGCCCAAAATTGAATAGTAGCGTCATCAGTACCTGCGGTATCAACAACCTCTACCTTAGCTTGCCCCTCTTCAATTTTGTCTGACGTGCCACCCAGTGCGTTAGCGATTGCTTGATCAATACCCGATAGGTGTGTAGTGATACTGGCATTTTGAGCACCCGTATAGTTTGTGCCCGTATGATCAGAAGTTATATCATCAGAAGATGTGGGTATAGTAGGTTTATTAGTAAGGTCTTGGTAATCACCACTAGTTGCGACTGCATGGTTTGCAGTTTCAAAGATCCACCAACTATTCGCATTAGAACCAAATCGGATAAACAGTTCTTGGCCATTATTGCTAATTGTGTGCGAGGTAGAGCTTACCCCCGTACTATAGTTTACTAAGCTGCCACTATCGTTGCCGTCCTGTTGGATAACAAGATCACCACTATGTTTTCGAGTGACGACAATCACATCGCCCGTATTTGCTGAAGAAACAGAGGGTAAGGTCAGTGTGACTGCTGTACCTTGAGCAGCGGTCACGTAGTAAGCCTTATTGATGACTGCTGTAGTATTACTAGCAATGGGCATTACTACCAAGTTTTGTGAGTAATCACCCAAAACACTACTTAAACCTGCGGGAGTTACTGCCCTTGTTGAATCTGTACCCGTTGCAGTTTCGGTATTTGTCGCTAACTCCACAATACCTTGTGCAGTGGTAGAAGCAACGTCAGTTGTCCTAATTAAGTCAGTAGTATCACCAAGATCTGTAGAGTTTGTTGGTATAGTAGGTTTATTGGTAAGATCATTATAGCTACCACTCGTTGCTACAGTTGCTAAATTAGGAGTATTAGACAAGTCATTATAGCTACCTGTTACAGCAACAGTTGCTAAATCTGCGTCTGTACTATCAATTTTATCGATTTTAGCAGCGTCAAATGTACCACCCATGTCCGTATTAACGATAAGGTTATCACCAATATCCCAATCAGTGCCCGCTACACTCGCATTGGCTACACTGATCTTATAAAAGTCACCTTGGTTAGCATTAAGTAATGCAGTGGGGATGTTAGCAGCGTCAATAGATCCTTTGTACTGAATACCACCAACAACCGCACTGTTAATTTGTGCATTAAGAGCTTTTGGCGTAACCGCAAGGGTTTCGTTGTTTACGTCTTGAGCTTCTGCGGTAGTAGCTAAACGTACAGTGCCTTCTGAACCCGTAGTTCCTGAAGATACGTTAGCTGCGCCCCCGCCCGATGGTGGTGTTAAATAAATAGTCATATACGCGCCCCCTATGGTAGATCAACAAATCCGCAAATTATCTGTGCGGTCGTGTTAGCATTAGTTTTTTTGTATGAGATAGTTTTGACAGTGCCACCATGTAAGTTTACAGGATTATCCAAGTAGCCACTGTGAACTTTAATCACACCATCTGTGTAGTTAGTCCCATCGTTTGGCCCCGTACGAGGTCTAAACTTAATAAACAAAGGGTCTGTACCTTCGATGGCAATATTTATTGTGACCATGACTTTACCAGCAGCAATCGCTTGACCCGATACAATACTGTAGAAGTCGTCTGAAGAAATATCTGTCCAATCGGTAGAAGCATTTGCAGTAATATCGTGTACTGCTCTATAACGACCCTCTTGAGTAGGGTAACTGACTTTATTAGCGGGCATAACTGTCCTCCATTATTTTAGCGCATAGTATAACATAAGTTGTGATTATATCACTTGAAACCAACCGATGGTGGGATCAGCATATCTCAAAACAACACTAGTCAGATTTGCGATTACTAAATCTGAAGGTGCTCCATTAATATTGTGCCCATTTCTACCCACAGTTAAGTTTTCAACACCAAACCTAGATATTTGGATAGTGTCTCCTAAGACAGCATTATTAGGCAAAGTAACTGTTAATGCCGAAGCAGAAGTATTGATTAGATACGAGTTCTGCACAGCAGCAGTTACATGGGTAGTCAATAAAGACATAGGTAGAGTTGGGTTACTCCTTAGAGTCACAGCATTTGCGTCAGAAGTGATTGATACATTACTGCCCGCAGTTAGGAAACGATTCACAAATTGACCATTCCCATCTTTTATAAGAAGTTGACCCGCTAAACCACCAGTGATAGTCACATCGTTTAGGTGAGTTAAAGAGGTAACCTCTCCCGATCCAGGCACACTACCATATGCGCTTTTTGGAGAGTACCAAACGACTAGTTCCTCGTTGGCCTCTAGTGGTACGGGGCTTGTCCATGTAATGACTGTATTTAAAAACGTAAAGTCGTCACCATACTCAGCACTTACACCATTTAAGGCTACTTGAAGCACAAAGTCTCCATCACGATCAGTTGCGACTTCTCGACCAAGATCAAATGTGTTTACCACTGGATTAGGCACTGTAAAGGTAACCTTCTCCCATGTGGCTTCTACGGGTACAGAGATTGGATTCTCATATACTTCTACGTTAGTTATATTTGGATATACGTCTACTCTCATCGTGTGACTTCTCCCTCAATTCTACATCGACCTTTTAATAGTTTAGTTCGCACTCCTTCAGGTGAGGTGACCTCAAGGTCATAAACTGCTACTGAGGGTGGTAAATTTTGTGTTTGGGCATAACCAATCGTTAAGTTAATTGCCCCTTGATTCCCATAGATCTGAATCTGATCCGAGTCAGAACTAGACAACTCTAATAAAGTAACACTTGCACCCGTTGAAGCCCTAATCTGCATTTTGGCAGTGTAGTTCGTCAGAGGTACAACTTGGTTAGCACTATTCTTCCAGTGCAAAGCTAGTTTGAAAGTCGAGCCTTGCTCAATCGTCATGTTATAGATACCTGAGATCATTCTTGCTCTCCTTCTATACACATATTCAAAGCTTCGCCCAGCTTGCGCTCCATCTCCATGCGCTTAATCATCCAACCCTTCGACACAGTAAATGTGCCATCAGGGTTAGCTACCATACTATTGTTTTCAATAACTATTACGTTATCGTCTACGTTTGGTTTTGGCTTTAAGCAACAAGCGCTCAAGCTCATTATCATGGCGCTTCCAACTAACAGCAACTTGGGTAACTGTTTTTGCTCTATAGAGTTGTTTGATTTCATTCTGTTTCTCCTCAACACTCGGAGTCTCTATTCTATCAGATAAATACTTCAATAGAATAGGGATTAGTGTAGAGAAGATACTAGTTAGTATAGTAATCAAACGTCTAGCCCTTGTTCGCCACTTGAGCCTACGCCCTTAATCGAGCCTAACTCTTCATCGATTAGAAGATCTAACTCATCACTCGCTAAGTTAGGGAAGGCTTTCTGAACTCGGTTATGTACCCACAGGGCTTTCTCTGCACCATTCACTGAACGGTCTTCGATCTTACCCTTACGGTATGCCCATTCTTCAGCACCACTTATGGCCTTACGTACTGCGATTCGAGTGAGCACCTTATGTTCTTCACTTAGTTGAATCTTAAAACGCTTAGTCAATAAAGATACACCATAGGTGGCTAAAGCTGTAAGAAGCGCACCCAACACTGGGATGACTTCACTAATGATATGTTTCATTATCTCTTCCATAATAAACTCCTTATGAAGATGACTTGGTGCTAGGGATAGCATAAGTTTTAATGGGTGAAGGATTCGGTTGGGTGGAATCCATAAACACACCATAATGGTGTTCATCATTTACATCAGAATCTACTCTCTCAGAAGGTCTGTTCACCTCAAGAGTTGCAGTTAAGTGACAGCCCGCAACAGGAGGTATATGTGACAGACTTACTTCGCCAAGAGTATCAAACATCTTAGCCCCATAATGACCTGTATAAAGAACAAAGACTAACTCATGGTCGCCTGGAAGGGTAAGTTCGTTAGCAGTCGGCAAAGTCTGTGCTAAACCAACTTTGTCTGCGGAAGGGTTCAAGTCAACCAGTGCGTCTACGTTGTAAGCCGATTTATTATTATGAATCATATTTAACTCAGTCAAAAGCTCAATTTCTAACCCTGAGTTTGTCTCTAAGTTCTCTGCTTCTCTATTTGGTGAGTTTCCACCAAATACCGCACTGTTGATCATAGTATCAAAGGGATCTACTGCAAAGGTGTCACCCATAGAAGAAGTTTGAACAACAGCTTGATCATAATCATATTTACCCGCAGTTAAAGTCATTGAATGACTGCCACCTGTAGAGTCACTTACAAGGGGATATAAGTGAGCCATATGGGTTGCATTTGGATTAGACGCGCTCTGTTTTGGGTGCGTAGATAATAAGTGAATAAAGGGCTTTTTAAAGGCACTAGATGGAGAAGGGAATTGCATTTTTTCCATAGATCCCGTAGATCGATCATGGCTCATAATCACTTCAGTTAGAGACTTAGGTGCAGTCGATGTATTAACAATTCCGCCAGGTCTTGTATGAAGAACTCTGAAAGAACAATTCCACATTAACTTCTGTTGTAAGCCCATCTTATTAAAGGCTAAAAATGTATCTGTCAATTTACTACTGCTAGTAGACATTCTATATTCGGCTAACTCAAAAGAATCCCTAACGCTTAGGTCATTAAAATTCATATCGTTCGGCATAATGCCTGTACCAACACGCATAGGTATACCTAAGTTCAATGGGCTTATGAATCCAGCTCGATCAGTAAATCCGCCTAGCGCTGTACCTAGATCGCCTACAAATAAAGTATCAAGATTAAGGTCAGGTCCTACAGCAGGAGCTTGATTCATTGAATACCTATGTGAGGGATTAGGATTATCGTAGTGAGTAGATAAGTTAGTAGGCATAGTAAAGTCAGTATAGTTGCCTGTAGTTAGGTTCTGATCATCTAAGGCAGTACCACCAAATTTAGTTCTTACGAGATCTACGATACCAGCTACCGTATGTGTATTAATAGCAGCTCTTAACACAGGAGTAGACCAAGCGTCATATGCTTGTTGAAAGTCTGTTGGTACATTGACAAGACCACCTGCTTCCACAGTGTAACTCTCAACCAATTCATCATAAGGGAAGTTGTCTTCGTTTGAAGATATGTCATTCCAAGCAAGAATGCTTCCCGAATTCATGTATTGATTGAACCCTACAAATGGTTTAGTATTTGAACCTGTTTGAGAAGCATAAACTCGACTCGCAGGTATAAATACGGGGCCAGGCGCTAATTCATCACTAATTGTTCCAATTGCGGGGAAGCTTATCTGATTGTTACGAATACTTAGAAGCCCACTATTATCAGTAGTTATATTGGTCGTTCCCTTATTACTGTCTGTCTTAGAAGCGTGTAGCTCGTAAGGGAAAGTAGAATACCCCGAGACTTGTATATCATCGTCATTTGTAACGTCACTTACATCTACAACATAACCTGAGTCCACTTGACTTTGAGTCATGTTGCCTATGAGTTCAGGGAAAACCGCAAGGTCTGGAGTACTCGCGCCTTGATCCTCTTCAGTAATCACTACGTCATCACCTGTTCCTATCTGCTTGCTCTTTAGTTTGAATGGTACTAATGCGGGAGTGATTAAGCTGCGCCTTCCAAACTTAGGGTAAACAGTTAGCTTGAAGGTGGAAGTATTATCTGTCTGTTTTGTATAGGTATCAGTAGTACCATCAGGATGTGGCGCTTTAATCTTATGCATAGCTGGGTGATACCAATGCACAAAAGGGTGCTTATAATGATCAAAAGGTAAGTTCAAAGGATCTACAGCCCCTTCGGGAAGAGGGTCTTTAGATGGGGATTCCGATTGTATCAAAGGTTCGTTTGAACCGTTTACCAACTTCTGAGTATCTCCCAAACCATGCGCAACCTTGAGTAAGGCTTCAATACCCTCTGCAAAAGTAAAGCTACCTTCTAATACACTATGCTGGTGCTTAGGCATAGTCATCCAGTGCGTAAGGCTCAAAGGCTCTACCTTCATAAAGAGATTCAATGAATCAACCAACTCGTTACTTGGTACACCATTACTATCTACAGCCCCAGGATAGAAGTCTCCTATGTGGTATCTCAATCTCATGGCAGTACATCTATTAGACCACAAGTCAAACGAATAAAGAGGATCGTTTGCGTTGGCTAATAAACCATTAGCTTCCCATAAAGCCACACTATGAAGACCTCCTGTTGAAGTAACAAATCTATTCCAAGGCCCGTAGCTTAGAGATACAGTTCCATCTCTACTTGAAGCACTTACAGACTTGTTAAAGGCTTTTATACCACCTGTAGCTTGGTATTGTGAAAGCAAAGTTTTTGGATCAAATTCACTTCTTTGTGCAGGTATAAATTCGTTTGAGTTAAAGTTTGCTAAAGCACTAGCTTCATTTACAGCACCACTATATGAGTCAAGGAATAGATTTCCATTCTTGACTTCAGATTGGCCATCAGGAATTTGAAATGCTGTGCTTGCAGCGTCCCTATTAGGGAAAGCACTTTCACTAGGTTGGTTATTTACTAAGTTAGGTGTTTCACTAATTGTAAATAAGTCCATGCTCTTATGAGCAGTTGTCTTAATTGCTAATTTTCTAAAGTTTAAGCCCTTTGAAAAAGCAATAGCTTGAGCTAACCCTTCATCCCAACCACGTACAGAGAAGTCACTTGTTGCATAACCTTCTGCGTCTTGACTTACTAAAGTGTTGTTTTCTTTTTTATATAAAGACCAACCTAGAGTCTCATCATCTACATTAACCGTATGACTAGCTCTACTGCCTTTTTCTCTTAGTAGATATGAAGACGTACCTGTCAAGAACCCAGCATTTGCAGTCGCACTTGCTATGGGATCGATAGGTTTAATTGCACCAACATCATAACCTGATTGACTAAAGCTTGTATTGGTATTTGGTAGTGTATAATCAATACTAGAGCCAATGATTCCATTTGCCGATGTTTGGCCTTGAGAAGATCCCAAACCACTCATACCTAAGAGTATTTGATCTATGAAAGACAAGTGAGAACTAACTGAAGAGAATACTAGTGGTGCATGATCTCCATAGATCACCCCACCACGTAAACCATGAAGTGTTCTACTCTTCATATTGTCTACACTAAGGTCTACTTGATTGTGGAATACTCTAGGTGGTGCTTTAAAGAAAGCAGGTACTGCATTAGTATCATCCTGTTTTCTTTGAAAGGCACTACCCGTAGATAAGAAAGCGTGTGTGATAGGTATTCCCGAAGTGTCAGTTTGCATACCTGGAACAAACAATGGACTAAGTGTTTCAACATTGTTTGCACCTGCACTACTAGACTTGCTCTCTGCATTGAAGACATTCAACATCACAAAGTCATTGAGATCTGTTGTATTATCAAGAGACTCCGAGTGTTTTAGGAAAACACCTTTTAAGAAAGCCCAATATAAACGGTCTAAGTTATTTTCTTCTGCACTAAAGAAGTGTGCGGGAGTAAGCCCTAGCTCTTTGTAGGGAGACTCTTGATCGCCAATAGTAGTATCACTCATAACACCCAAGTGATTTGTCTGTTGCCAAAAATAAGATTGTTGATAACCATTGTGATTGCTGGCGGTACTATCCGTAGCGTCTACTATAGCTTGGTAATCTACATACTTGTTATCGGATAACAACTCAAATATATGAGATCCTTTAAGAGATGTAACGTCTACACCTTCATGCTGTTCGCCATCTACTGAACCCCAAACCATAGCCACACGTACACACCATCTCAACTGTGTTCTATGGGTGGTTTCAAAACCAAGGGCATTAGATTGAATGTCACCATCTTCAGTAGAAGATATATCTTCATCAAATACTTGGACATAAGTTACTAGTTGTGGAAGGTTACTTAGCCCATTTACGATACTATCTGCTTGAGTAGTGGCTGCGTCATATAAAGCTCGATAATCGGTCAATGTATTAGGCGGTAGTATGTAATACTCAGTATCTACTGCTTTGGCAGCACCTAAAGCAGCAAACTCTATGTTGCTTCCATTAATACTAGTGATTCCAGTTTCAGTACCATCTGCAAATCTTATTCTACACGCACCTTCTTTAATACGGACAACGTGATCTTTTACATTGTTATTTTGATCATCATTTTTAACGGTTGGATTAACATCTGTATATGCAGCGCTTATGACTTCATGGTGGTCATAAGCTTGGATTTTGTGAGCAACCTCAAAGAATTTCTCATTGTCAGTAATACTAGTAGTCGTACTGCTTGAGATAGTTCCTTTAAACAAGTAGTTAGCAAAGGGCCTATCTGTGGCAGCTTCAAGGTTATTAACATCGATTAATTGATAGTCAAAGATAATATTAGGTGCAAGCCCATCATTTGCTCGATAACACGCAGTATCTACAACACCTTTACGACTATCTAATCGACCTAAAGACAAGGCAAAGTTATCGTTGTTACGACCATTTGTGGGCGCAGCAGCATTTACAGCGGTCATTGCCCATTCTCTGTAATCTAGCTGGCTTGGGCTATACCCCATCTTTTCAATTAAAGCAGAAGTCGCTTG
>MDTB01193251.1_pt1 | contig 12307 bp, 16 predicted proteins | sample 811161 | NCBI WGS metagenome assembly MDTB01 (sample SAMN05326650, study PRJNA326480) | marine metagenome | isolation source: seawater | place: Mediterranean Sea | collected 2009 | reverse complement strand
TTTTAATCCCTGTTGCACCTGAAAGCCACATGGTAGCCCTTCTAGTATCGCCACTATCAAGAGCTTTAGAAATTTTATCTTTTAATCTAGGGTTGATTTTTTCTTTGTGTTTTTCAAATTTTTCTCTTATCTTCTCTACTTTTTTCTCGTATTCAATCTCAACAGCTGTAGTTTCTTCTTTTGCAGCTTTGTTAGACTCGGAAATGCTGTCTAAAGCTTTTAAACCAGATTCGGTAGATTTTTCTATTATTTCTCCAGAATCGTCTTTCCTGAACAAAAGCATGCCTCCAATAATCGCAACTACAATACCTAAGAAAAACTTCCAGGTCTTTTTAAGAAATTCCATCTTTATTCCTTTTTTGCTATCTTTCCATGCTTCCATTGCACAGCTAAATCAACTAAAGCTTGAGAACCTATGTACGCTAAAGTAACAGCAACCCAATCACCGCTGGTCACAGTCCCTACGAAACACAAGACTGTAGCTGTAAGCCATGCTAAAAATTTTCTTGATATAAATCTTTCCAAATGTTTATCTGCGAAAGCTTTTGCTATTTGAGTCATATTAGCACCTCCATGATAGTAATAATTATCACTTCGAGCTTAAGAACAACATTTTATTCTATTTATTTTTTTCCCAAGGATTTCCTGAGCTTATTTGGTCAAAAATGTCTGAAGATTCTGTGTTAGTGATTTTCTTAAGATCTTTATTCTTTTTATCTTCTTTCATTTTTTTAATTAAATCTTCGAGGTATGGATCTTTGTCTACTAAGCTTGTCACAAAACTGGAAATTATTTCCTGCATTGAAAGCTTGTTTTTAAAAGCAAGAATTCTGAATTCAGAATGAACACTTTCACTTAAGTTAATATGGACAGATTTTCTATTCAACCTCCGCCGCCTTCGCCTCCAGAAGCGCCGACTGCAATTGGAGTTGGTATATCGGAAATATCATCTTGCTTTTCAGATTCAGTTCTGCTATCTATATTAAACCTAGTCATCATAATATCAAGAAATTTTTTCTCTAACTCTTCATCGTATTTGTTGAGAAGGTAATCCCTAGCTTTAGACATAATAATCTCTTCTATGTCGAGCAAAACATCAGCATTTTTGATTATTCTAGCTGTTTCTGAAGCGAATTTTTCAACGTCTAAATCCGGATGATCTGACTCTGAAAGTAGAGCAGCTTTAAGGGAATATGATTCTTCTTGTTTCTGGACGACAGCGCTCTTTAAAGCATCGGTTTCTATGTCAATAAAAAGAGCGTTCAAAGAATCGTCTAAGCTTTTGCTTAATTCAATCTCTTCTTCTTTACTGACATCTACTTCTTCCTCTTCTTCCTCTTCCTCAGTATCCCCACCTTCATCTCCGCCTTCATCTCCAGCATCATCAGCAGCTTCATCGTCTCCGCCTTCATCGCCTCCGCCTTCATCGTCTCCAAAAAGATCTTCTCCCTCTTCTTCAACTAACATTCTGCTGCTTTTTTTAAGACCAGCTGCTAATTCTAAAAATTCTTTAATATCGTCGCGATTCATGAAGGGGCTCCTTGTTTTGCTTTAGACATAGATTCGACTTTTTTAATTCTCTCTTCTATCCTTGACCACTTTAACTCTTTCATCATGGCAAAAACGTAAGATCTCTTATCTCCAAGATAATCTCTGAAATACGCATGCTCCCAGCAATCTAAGACAACAACTGGATAGCACGCGAAGGGAACTCCATCGCTATGAAGATTTACAACTACATTCATATAGCGATTTAGAAAGAAATTGTAAACAGTTACTGCCCACCCGTTTCTAGAACTTAGCGCGCAAGCAATGAAATCTTTTTGCCACTCATCAAATGAACCAAAATCTCTTTCTAGCCTCATGAAAGCAATCGAGTCCATATTGATAACTGAATTTTGATCACCTATGTTTTCAAAATAATACGCATGCAGAAAAGAAGCGTTAAGATTATACACTTCATCTTCCTTAAGAGAACGAAGTTTAGAGTTATTAATATCTGCTAACTCTCTTTCAGCAGTGTCTAAAAAAGCAGAAACTTCATTTAGTTTTTTAACGTGAGCTTCAAGAATATCTTGATGGCTATCCTTAGTTTTTTCGCTTAAAAGTTCTGTATTTACTTCATACCTTTTAGCTTGAGTCACATAGGCCTCATTTATCTTGTCGCCTAGCGACTTTTTAATCTCATTACGAACTTTTTTTTCTAAATCTTTCATCAATCGACCTCGTAGCTCTTTTCAAACTCTTCTTTTTCTACAGCAAATTCTTCATTATCAAATTCTTTTTTAGGAATATCTTCTTTCTCTACGGTGCCGGCTAGCACCTTAGAACTGGTAGGAGAAGCTTGAACCCTTGGAGAGTCTGGAGTTCTTAAAACTATATTAATAATACCATGCGTATCTACAACTTTTTTAATAGTATACTCAAAGCCAGAATCTTTATGACGAACTTTAAGGTCGGGTTCTAAGATAATTTTTCCGTCTTTGTCGGTAACTGAAACTTCTTTTAAGAGGGAAACACTTTTCAAGCGATCTTCATATTCTTTTAACAACATGGCTTTTAAAAAAGACTCTGCTTTCTTCATATTAATCTCCGTCGATAAATAAATATCTTCTGCATCTCACTCCTGCTTCTGATAAAATATCTAATCCCGTTTTATCTCTATAATCTTCTAAATAAACTAACTCTGATATTCCTGCGTTAACTATTGCTTTTGCGCACATCCTACAGGGGCTTAGAGTCAGATACATAACTTTTTCTTTTGGGTTATTATAATCCATCTTTAGCAAGCAGTTTATCTCAGCGTGAATCATTCCTGATTCTCCAGGAACATCTGACTCTGCCCTGTTTGGACCTCCAGCATAGTTGCCATTGTACCCAACTGATAAAACCTGAGTATTGTCAGAAGTTACTACAATGGCCCCGACTTGATGCCTTGCGTCATAAGATCTCTTAGAAATAGAAACTACAACTTCTGCCCAAATTCTATCCCACGACGGTCTCGAAAAATTCATTTCAATCTTTCAGCAATCCAGCGTTTTTCTGCCACTTTTCGTAGAGAACTCCAGCTGGAAAGTATTTTTGGTTTAATTTCCTGTGAACGAACTTATCAATTTGTTTTATAGAAATCTTTTTCTGATTGTTTTCATTAGCTTGAGATAATACTTGAGCAGCTAACTGAGGTATCATAGATTCTAAAGAATCAAAATTCTTCTTGGCAAACCTTTTTGACTTCAAAAGAGTTTCTTCGTGCTCAGCTCTCCATTTTTTGACAGCTTTAGTTACTGCGCTTTGAACTGCCTTTTTACCTTTATCTATTCCAGAAAACACAGCATCTTTTAAAGCTTGATTTCTCTTTTTAGCTTGCAAAGACTTTCTGCTAGATGCTGACATTGAAGCTTCCCAGTCATCTAAAGCTTTTGATATAGCATCTTTAGGAGTCATAGGGGTGGAAGAAGCAGCACTTAGAGTCGCTTGTATCTCTTCATCAGGGCTAGATTCTTCTTCAGGGGACTGAGCTTCTTCATCTTTTTCCTCAGCTTTTTCCTCAGCTTTTTCTTCAGTTTTTTCTTCGCCTTCACTTTCCGGATTTTCTTGAGAAACTTCAGCGTCGGGGGAAGTTATATCTTTAACAGCATCAGAAGGAACTGATGAGTCTTGAGCAACATCGGCTGAATCTTCTGCAGTTTCACCCACCTTTTTCAATTGGCCAAAAGTCAAAGAAAGCAACTCATCGCCAAGTTTTTCAACAGGCATATCTTCGACATCTTCAGCGCCAGGAATTTTAGGAAGCTTTGCTTTACTTAAAAAACCACCAAGCTTAGCCATAAAACCTTTCGGTTTAGATGCTTTGAAAGCTTTAGAAAGACCTGCCCTTAGCTGATCAGCGGTGACTCCGTGCTTTTCTTTAGATAGATCGCTTAGTTTGACATCATCTTCGACTCTGTCCGAAAGGTTACGAGTCATTAAAGATAAAGCTCGACCTATGGTATTAACAGCTACATTTGTTTTGTTTTGAAGCTGAATCACTGCTTGCATAGCACGGGGAATATCTATTTTTTTGCCAAAAAAACCTTTAAGTTTTGCCCCCATGCCTTCTGAATCTGATAAGTCAAACTTAGTAACTAATTCACTGGCTTTCCCTAAGGAAGATTTAATAGAAGAAAAATAACTTACAAGCGAAGTTAAATTAGAACCTGAAGCCGCTTTTATGTTTGCGTCTACAGCTTTTAAAGTATTATTTACAGCTTTCCTTAATTTTTCAACATCGGGTTCATCTATGGCACCATCACCAGCTTCTGTTATAGCACCAATCATAGTGCCTTCAGACAGTGAGTGTTCTATTAACATGTCATTATCAGATAGCTTTAAAGCTAACTCGTACATAATTTCAGAATTTTTCTTCTTCATTCTATCCTCCACACCGATTAATTATGAAGATTCTTCCTTTTTTTCTGGCTCTAGAGTAAATAAATCATCTATGTGTTTATCTTTTGGTAAAGTAAAACCTGAAGCTTTTTTATGGCCTCCACCGCCAAATTTCTTAGCAAACTCACTAACATCTACATTATCATGGAAAGATCTTAGACTGACTTTAGTAATCCCAGCGTCATGATCAAAGTACCATATAACAGCAAAATCACATTCGGGAGACAGTCTTGATCCAATTTCAGACATCCAGTGAGAAGCATTTACTATCATAATCTTTTTATCTTCGAAGTAACGGACAACTGCTTTTTCACAGATTTTTTTAATCACAGTCTTCGAATAAGCCAGTATATAACTTCCTCTCTTGACGGCATCATCAAACACTGAATCGTCTTCAAACTTCTCAAACTCTTCGAATTCAAAAGGTACCATATCAAAGGCAGCACTGAACTCCTTAGAATATTCGAGTTCCCATGTCCACAGATCTCTATCTTGGATATACCTAATAAACTTAGGCGGCTCTTTGCCAGGGTGAAAAAACTCCCAAGCCAACATTGCTCCTGATTTTGTCATATCGAAGTGTGTGTTTGATATGTCGTGCAATTCGACCATAGCCGACTTGTGGTGATCAATCACGATCAATCCATCAGCATCTTCAATCATTTGCTTAGTCGTTGCGTTGTTGAAAGAAAAATCTAGTACAGCAACAACTTTACCCTCTACGTCTGGAGGAGTTTGACCATGCTTACAAGCGTGGTACTCCGCTCTATTACCTAACAGCTTCCATGCTGAATAAGCTGCACCAAAGCCGTCTGTACAGTCTGCGTGATAAATTACGCAGTTTACTTGACTGGGTTCAACCATTTTAAAATCCCTACCTTTTCTAATCTCTGAACTATTTCTGTCCAGGAACTTACAAAATAATTATAATGTTAAAAGCGTATAGTGATAACTCAAGTTTAGCCATTCATGTAGTGAGAAAAACACCTAGGCTGATATAACTCAGAACCACCCACTTCGATTTTACTTTCATCACCACCAGCAATCTTTTTTGTAAAATAAGCATCTTCTCCGCAAACAGAACAAACCGCTGGGCATATTTGGATATTAGTTGCCCATGGAAGAATCTTAAGCATTTCTTTGTACGGCTCTCCTAAAGAAGATAATTGCAAACTTGAAACTAAAACTGTTTTTCCTGTTTTATAAATATCGATCAAAACATCTGCAGAATTTTCTATCATAAAGACTTCATCTACCGCTACTATATCAATATCATAATCGGAATTATATAAGTTAAAATAATATAGCAATTCAGAACTTGATTTTACCCTAACTACTCTATTAAAGTTTTTGCCTTTATCATTCTTCCATTTTATGCCGCTATGAGTTACAATAGAGTCTTCCGAATATCTTACATCTATTTTTGGCTTAAAAAGAATAACGTTCTTATTTTGATATTGATACCTTTCTAAAGCTGACAATAATCTTGTAGTCTTTCCTCCAAACATTGGACCAGTAAAAACTTCAAAGCTAGGATTTGTCTTCATTTAGTCCCCACCAAGAAATTGTTTCATCTAAGCCAGATTCAAAGTCCCAACTAGCTTTAAAGCCTAATTCATCTCTGGATTTTCTAATATCCGAAAGCGTGTGTCTAACATCTCCAACCCTAGATGGAGCTTTCTCAACAGTTATAGCGCCAACTCTTTCTCTTATCATTTCTAAAACTTGATTGTTTGTGTAACTTTTGCCAGTACCAACATTATAAACATTTCCCTTCATAACTTCAGAAGAGTTTGCAGCTAGTAAATTAACATCTACAACGTCTTTTATGTAAACAATATCTCGAGTCTGCTCTCCGTCACCATCACTTCTTAGAGGAGAACCCTCATAAAGCTTATGCATCCACGCCGAAACTGCTGTAGAGTATGGGCTATCTCCCGGTTGGCCCGGGCCAAAAACGTTGAAGTAACGAAGGCAGACAGATTCTAGTTCATAAAGTTTATAAAACAAACGACAATAATCTTCAACAACTTTCTTTTGAAGAGCGTAAGGAGAAGCTGGTTCAAAGTCGCCAGACTCTCTAGAGGGAAAATTGCTTTCAACGTCTCCATAAATAGAGGAAGAGCTGCTGAATATGAACCTTTTTATATTTCCGATGCTGGCTGTCATTAGGGATATAGTTTTCATCACATTTTGCTCAGAAGTTAAAACAGGATTTTTAACTGAGAACTCTACGCGGGGCATTGCTGCTAGGTGAAATATAAAGTCATATCTTTTTTCAGCTATTCTCGATAAAACCTGAGGTGCTGCAAAATCTCCAGTGATCACTAAAGTTTTATTTTCTTCAATAGAAAGGGACTCGTAACTGTTTAAAAGTTCGGGAGTAACAATACGTTTTGGCATTTCCCCTAAAGCAGAAATGTCCCCAGAAGACAAATCGTCAACTATTTCTATTTCCCAACCTTGAATTAACAGCTCCTTTGCTAAATTGGAACCTATAAAACCGCAACCGCCGGTAACTAAAGCTTTCATAATTCTCCTAACTGATTTTTCATATTGTCTTGTTTATAGTTTTTAAAGCCTGAACTTTCTAATTCTCCCTTAAGGTACTTAATAACTTCCAGTGTCATGTCCCTTGCTGTACAAGTTGGGACGTTCTGAGCAACGTCATTCAGCCTTTTGGTTTGTAAATTAAAGTCAGATGGAAGTCCCATTAGATGCATAATCTCTCTATGACTCATTCCACGAGGTTGTTCAGGATGCATAATCATTTGTAATGTTCTACCGACTATCGCATTAGTACAGTCGTTATAAAAGGCCGGGGAATGATCTAAGAAACTCTTCCCCATTGAAAGCTTATTTTTAATGTGTTCAAATTTTCTAATTTCTTTGTGCTCAGGGTTCTTGCTATTTAACCACTCTAAGCATTCGTCAATAAGTTCATTTCTTACGATAAATTGATGAACTGAATGTGCTGGACCAGAGCCAAATTTTTCTATAAACCCTTTATGATCTAATCCATACTTTTCAAGTAAAAATATGTAAGAGGGAAACTTATCAAAAATATCATTTAAGTTATAAATGTCTTGCTGCTCAGATTTTGAAGGTATCTTTTTCAGATAATCTATTAGGTTATCTCTCTTCCTGTCGTACCAACTCATAATAGGAGCATTCTCTGCATCCCAGAAAAAATAAAAAGTTCTTAAACGCTTTTGCGGGATGCCGTGCTTGAAAGTAGAAGTTCTATATATTGAAAAAGAATAACCAGCATCTGAAGCTATTTCTTTCAATTGTTCTCTAACTGATTCTCCGGATTTAGTATAAAGAGCCGGGGCATTCTCACCCCAGTAAACCCTAGGTCTAACTTGTTCTAAAACAATCCTAGAAGTTTTCATCATCCAAGCATTTTTACTGTCTCTTGTAGATTGGTCTTGACTCGTGTTTAGCTGGCTTAAACCAGCGCAAGGGCAGACAGAATTGACAAAATCGAGCTGAGCTTGTGGTAACGCAGCTTCATCTAAGTCTATTCTTTTGACATTTGGCCAGTAACTAGTTAAGTGATTTTCGTTTTGTTCAAAAGCGCCGAAGCTTAAGTGAAATTTTGGTAAATTTTTTGTAGCTTGGCTGCAGCCAATTGCGGAGCCTCCAATCAAGGGAATCATAGTTGCCCAGGAAATGTCGCTCATTTCTTTCTCCTAACTCTCTTCTTTTTGTAAGATGCATATTCTCTACGAGCTTTCTTTTCGAAAAAACATAAAGATTGATTTGTAATTTGTTTAATTCCAACAGACGGAACTTTACCTTGTTCTAAAATTTCAAGGTAATCAATAAAAGCTTTGTCATCCTTAAACAAGTGGGTAATCAGATCTTTATCGTTAAAAAACTTTCCATTATCTTTACCAATTTTCAAAATGTAATCAAACATCTCTGGCAAAACGTTATCAGCATTAAACTCCCTATCGATGAAATTAAAACTAGAATCTCTGTACTTTTGTTGCTCAGAGGGGCTATTAGCAATCGATATTAGTTTATCTGCTGTTTCTCCTAAGTCATCACGAGAAGACCAAACTGCTAGGTAGTCGTTGTCAATATACCTATCTCCATTAGAATCAATATTATTTTCACCATAATGCTTATCAAAGACTGGGATAGTTCCGCAACCAATAATCTCAATTTGAGTATATTCCATCCTGTCACCGTAATTGTGCGGCTCTTTCGGAAGCCTATAAAAAGAGCAGCCAAACAAAGAAGTAGAAATTAACTCCATACCATCAGCATAATCATATGGACCAAATGTAGGAACGCCATCAATTTCCCAATCATAATCCTCAAACTTTAAATTGTAGACAGAGTTAGGATGATCAATAATGTCGAACTTAGCTCCAATCGATCTTTCAATACCGTGAAGGGCCAAACGAAAATTTGGATCTTTCTTCTTCATAATAGGGTACAGGTCTAAAACCCTACGCGGGTCTTTCATTGAGGTCCAACGACCTACGTAGGTTAATTTGCGATCTTTTTTATCTAAAGTAAACTTGTCTCTATAGTTCTTTTTAAGCTCGCTTAAATCTACCCACATCTTAAATCTTTTAGTCCTCTCCCCTAAGGCTTTGTTTGGAAAATAGGACGCAAATTCATTAGAGAAGAAAGTTTTCTCTGAAAAATTATAAACAATATCGCAGTAATTCAAAATAGGAATAATCATGGGGATAGCATCGATATTCGCTTTTTTGATTTCATGCATCATGCCGACTAAAACGGGGCTTTTTATTTTCTTAACTAAATTCTCATAAAAAGCCATCACTGCTTGCGGAGAATGTTTAGAAGATGGATAAGAGTTGAGAATTACTATATCGTAATCTTCGTTAAGCTTTTCAACTAATTCAGGAATTTCTGTATGTTTAAATTCAACCGGATCAGTTGGCATTGAATGACCTTTTGCTCGAGCAAAGCTTCTACCTTTCATAGAAAAAATGTCAAACTTGACTTGGTTTCTTTGAGCCCAAGTAGCAATCTCTACTGCGCCACGTTGAACTCCACAACCATCTAGGCCTTTTCCAAAAATCATTGCAATTTTCATCGTTAATTAACCTTTGCTTTCAAAATTCTCTCTCTTAACTGAGTTGTTGAAAAAGAATGTCTTCTCTTGTTGTAATGTATTGGACAAAGCCCGACACCAGTATGATCGATGCCTTTATACTCTTCACCAACTATTCTGATGTCTGGATTTATAGTTAGTATCAAATCAACCAAATCTTTTTCTGATTCAAAAGGAACTATTTCATCAACATATTGACACGCTGAAACCTGCAGATATCTCTCCATTGCACTTTGAACCGGTTTATTTTTAGTCTCTGGACGATCTGTCGTTGGGTCAGTAAGCAAACCAACGACAAGATAGTCACAAAGCTCTCTACTCTCTTGCAGCATTACAACATGACCAGCATGAAACAAATCAAAAGTAGAGCAAGTAAAACCAACTATAGGTTTTCTACCGAGCTTTTCTTCTAGTTTTTTCCTATCTAAAAACAATTTGAACTTCCTTGAAAATATCCCTAATTCTTTTTCTCACTAATTTTTTTTGATTTTCCGGCTTGTATTTTAGCATCCGAATATAATGGATCATTTCGCTTAACAAAAAATATCTTGAAAATTTCATTTGAAATTTTCCGCGAAGATGATTGAACAGCTCTTCTTTGTCAACTAAAGGTTTAAAACCAGAAAAATTTTCTTCATAAGAATAATGCAAAGATTGATATATTTTTCCAACATCTAATATCCAAGAACTGTAAACGTTTCTTGGCATGTTTGGATCTATGAGATATATCTTGTTATCGCGTACGATGCAATTTTCAAACGTTAAATCCCCATGAGCAAAACTAGAGTGCTCTTCCATGAAACTTACAACTTGAGAGCTTTTTAAAAGCTTGGTGATTGCTACCTCGTTGTAGACAGAGTTTAAAGCCATATGATCTTTAATTCGGTCTACCATTGTCAACCAATCACTGCACGGTGCTTTTATATCACTGAATCTGATTACTTGTTCTACAAGATCGTCAACATGCTGCTTATTGCAAACATTATTTAAAATATCTCCGTCTATGTATTCCATATCTAAAGTGTTTCCATAATAAGTGTTTATTTTAGGAACATGACATAAACTGCTAGCAGATTCATACCAGACAGCTTGCTCTTTTGCATTAAAAGCTTTTTTGACAATTCTATCACCGACTCTCTCAACCGAACTCCCAGAACCTCCTTTGAGTTTTTCGTAGTCTAGTTCCATAAATTCGTCAGGGCGCATTGCTTTATCATCAATATAATAAACACCTAGCGGTTTTCCAAAAAGTAATTCGTGATACTTTACGTTATGCTTTTGCATCCAATTCTCTAAAGTTGGTCGACGGTATTCATTTATTAAATCTATATCTCCGCCACAAGAAACTTGGCCTCTAGCTGTGAAATAAACGATCCTCCAACCTGATTCATACATTTTGTTTAATTTTTCAATTATTGCTGTATGCGGTTTAGCATTTTCATAATCACGGTTTGTGTGAGTAGATATTGTGTCATCAACATCGACTACTAATGTTCTTGTCTCTACCCCCATCAGTAATTACCCGTACTTCCAAAGCCTCCAGAACCACGCTCAGATTCAGAATCATATAGAGTTTTTTCATCAACTTCTTCAACATTATCATAGTTGACAGGAAGTAAGACTAATTGAATTATCTTTTCTCCAGATGAAATAGAAACTTCTTCTAGTCCAACGTTCGTAAGGTTGATATGAATTTCGCCTTGGTAGTCTTCATCTACTACGCAAGCTCCAACATAAAGACTTTTCTTTACCGCAACTCCACTTTTATTAAAAGCAACTAATGCATATCCCTTAGGTATTTGAGCTTTTATCCCGCTTGGGATCAAACAAGATTCTCCTGGGTTTAATCTTTGTTCATAACCTTCGGGTATATAAAAATCTATTCCAGCGCTTTTAGCTGTTCCTCTAGTTGGAGTTTTTACTTTTCTAACTTTAGCTATCCGCATCTTTTTCCTCTTCAATAAAGTTTTGCCAAGCACCAAGATAAGCAACTGCATCTAGTAAATTATCGTCTTTGAAATTATAAGATTGACGACTAAGCTTTAGAGCAACTAGAGAAATGTACATATCATGAGCTGACACTTCTTTACCGGACATTCCGCTGGCAATTTTAGCAGCCCTTCTCATCCCTTCATTAAAAGGCCCATATTCTCTCTCTTTTTCTTCAGAGCGATGATTTACTATTTCGTTAGCTAACTCTAAGATAGTTTTTTTATTCATAATTTTCAAATATTTCCTTGGCGCAATTATTAACATAATCGTAGATATCAGATTTTTCAACATCCGAAACTGGGAATTTAAATTTTGTCATTAAATCCCAGCAAACTTCATCTCTTAATATACAGGTTTCTTGCTTATTGTCAATTAAAAATTGACTTTTTCCTATATTTTCAATCATTCCAAAATGACGTTCGTAAACGTGCAGACTTCCTGCATGATGAAAGTAGCTTCCAAGTTGCAAATTTAAACCTTCTTGATTTAATTCGTTTAGCATCATTTGTTGAAAAAGAGAGAAAGTAAAAACATCATTACACAAGCCGAATATCAAATCATTAGATCTCATGTTGACGCCTAGATGAAGTTTGTTATTTCTTACAAAAAATTGAATATAATGAGTGCAAGGATAATCTTTGGGATTTTTGTATTTATGATGAATTTGATTTATGACGAATGTTGCTCTTCGAGAGTCAATATCTCTTTTTATCTCTTCCTTAACCCATTCCCATTGCGGTTTTAAATACACACCGTAATTAGATTCGGCATCACCATTTTCATCAGAAA
>MDTB01164141.1_pt1 | contig 12307 bp, 12 predicted proteins | sample 811161 | NCBI WGS metagenome assembly MDTB01 (sample SAMN05326650, study PRJNA326480) | marine metagenome | isolation source: seawater | place: Mediterranean Sea | collected 2009 | reverse complement strand
TCCAACCATAAATAAAGGTATCTGTAATCCAAAGTTTGTAAGAATTGCTTTATCTTTTGATAAAAAACCAGCTACAGTCCATCCTACAACTCCAGCTCCATGAAACATTATATTAATGGGATACATATTTAAGTTAGTTAATAAAATTCCTGTAAGAACTAAAAAAGTACTTAACCATTTAAGGTATTTTTTTAAAAAAAACATAACTTTTAGTTGAGTTATCCTGCTGATTTAATTTTCTTTTCAAGAAATGCTGGCATTTCTTCATCTTTATCAAGTAAATCTTCTTTTTGGCCTTTTGGTTGAAAAGCAAACAAAACATGAAGTTTGCAATAAGGAAAATCTATTTCTGGTGTTCTTCCACAAAAATAAAAATTTTCTTCATCTGGATGACCAATTGGCCATTTACATGTTTTTTCAGTTAGGTTCTCCAAAGATGTTGGTTTTTCTGGCTCAAAATTTTTATCTAATAAAATCGATTTAAATCTACTCTTCCTACTTATTGGTTGACTATTTCTTTTAACTGGATTGGCATCTTTCTTCCCTGGATTTATGTTTCTGCTTGAAGTAGCTCTGGCCTCTAAATTTAACCTATGAGCCTTTCCTATTACAGCGTTACGTGTTGTGTCCCCTAAGATATTTGCTATTTGGCTAGCAGTATGTCCTTTTGTCCAAAGCTCTTTTAATTTCTTGATCTTTTCTTCTGTCCAGCTCATAAATTCAACTTTTACTATATGTAGTATTAAAAATTAGTCTAATACATTATATAGTAATGTAAAACCATAAAAGTTTGTAAAATCAAGTAGCTAACTAGTTTTGCACAGATTTTTATTAAATTAGAGTTATAAGACTATTCATGGTTGAAATAATTACAAGATATAAAATTGGTAGTAGAAGATTTGGTAAAATAAATTGGATTGGTTTATGGACTCTTTACAAAAAAGAAGTTTTAAGATTTCTAATTGTATGGGCCCAAACTATTTTTTCTCCAATCATAACTTCACTATTATTTTTGCTTGTTTTATCACTTGCAATAGGCAACGATAGAGGTGAAGTTCTAGGGGTTTCCTTTGTAAGTTTTTTAGCACCCGGTTTAATTGCAATGCAAATAATCCAACAGGCTTTTTCTCATTCTTCCTCTTCATTTATGATTAAAAAAATAGACGGGTCAATAGTTGATATTCTTTATGCACCACTATCTCCTGGAGAAGTAACATTTGCAGTAATAATGTCAGCGGTAACAAGAAGCATAATAATAGCTTTGATATCGATTCTTATTTTTAGTTTTCTTATAAAAATTAAGGTAACAAGTTATATTTTTCTAGCAATTTTTACTTTACTATCTTCTTTTATCCTTGGAGCTATAGGAATGATTGCAGGTCTTTGGGCCGAAAAGTTTGATCATATGGCTACTGTAACAAACTTTATTATTGTCCCGTTATCGTTTCTCTCAGGGACTTTTTACAGTATTGATAGGTTGCCTCACTTTTTAAAAGTAGTTAGCGAAGTAAATCCGTTCTTTTATATGATTGACGGTTTTAGGTTTGCTTTCATAAATCAATCAGACGGATCAATTTTAACAGGTGCTATTTACTTATTTATTTTAGGTATTATACTCTATTTTATTTCCTATATACTTTTTAAAAAAGGATACAAAATTAAATCTTAAAATGACTTCACTATTAAAAAATTATAATAGAAGAAAAATCTCTTTTAAAAAAGGTAAAGGCAGCTATTTATATTCTCATAAAGGTATAAAATATTTAGATTTTGTTCAAGGAATAGCAGTAAATAGCCTTGGTCACTCTCATAAATATCTAATAAATGCTATGAACAAACAAGCTAAAAAAGTTTGGCATGTTTCTAACTCTTTTATTATTCCAGAGGGAGAAAAACTGGCAAAAAGATTGACTCAAAAAACTTTTGCTGATTCCGTAGTTTTTCAGAATTCAGGAGCGGAAGCCACTGAAGTCGCTATAAAAGTTGCTAGAAAATATTTTTATTCAAAAGGTCAGCCGAAAAAAAATAGAATTTTATGTATAAATAATAGTTTTCACGGTAGAACACTTGCTAATATCGCCGCGAGTAATAATAAAAAAATGTTAGAAGGTTTTGGACCGAAAGCTGATGGATTTGATCATTTTAACTTCGGTGATCATGAATCTCTTAATAAAAAAATCACAAAAAAAACTGCAGCTATTATGGTCGAAACTGTTATGGGCGAGGGTGGGATAAAAGTTATTCCAGACTATTGTATAAGACATTTGAGAAAACTTTGTAATAAAAAGAAAATTTTACTTATTTTAGACGAGGTACAATGTGGAATTGGAAGAACTGGAAAGTTTTTTGCTTTTGAGCATGCTAAAGTAAAGCCTGATATTGTGCCTATAGCCAAAGGTATCGGAGGAGGTTTTCCTTTAGGAGCTTGCTTAATGACAAAAAAAGTAGGATCGGCAATGACTTTTGGAAGCCACGGGTCAACATTTGGAGGCAATCCATTAGCAATGAGTGTTGGCAACGCTGTTTTAGATTTAATTTTTAAAAAGAATTTTTTAAAGAACGTACAAAAAATTTCTAAATATTTTCATGATCAATTAGAAGAATTACACCAAAAATATCCACACGTAATAAAAGAGGTCAGAGGTTTGGGGCTATTGATAGGTTTACAGCTTTTTGAAGATCCAACGAAATTTATAGACAAATTAATGAAAAATAAACTTTTGACTATAAAGGCATCTGATAATGTCGTTAGAATTCTTCCCCCATTAAATGTCAAAAAACAAGAGATAGATCAAGCGGTGACAATCTTGAATAAAGTATGTAAAACTTACAAATGAAAAATTTTTTGAATATATCTGATCTTCCTTCACAAGATCTTAAAACAATAATTCAAGAGGCAAAAAATAGAAAACTTAAAAGAGAAGATTTTAATAAATCGTCGCCTGATATTGATAAGCCGTTTGAGGGCAAAACAATGGTCATGATATTTGAAAAACCTTCTACAAGAACAAGAATATCATTTGATATAGCAGTAAAACAACTTGGTGGCTCCACAATAACTTTAAACCCGGAAGGTATCCATTATGGAAAAGGAGAAGAGAGCATTAAAGATACTGCTAAAGTTTTATCGGAGTATGCTGATATTGTTATGCTAAGAACTTCAGCACATAAAAATTTAATTGAATTTAGTAAACATCTAAAGATTCCAATTATTAATGGACTTTCAGATTTAAGTCACCCATGTCAGATTCTTTCAGACATTTTAACTTTCGAAGAAAAAAAAGGAAGTATTGAGGGTAAGGTAGTTTCTTGGATAGGAGATGGTAGCAATAACATGTGTTATTCACTAATAGAAGCAGCAGGAAAATTTGATTTTCATCTTAAGATCGGCTGTCCCAACAAATATAAACCAAATGACAAAATAATCACTTGGGCAAAAAAAAATAAGATTAATCTTGAAATTACCAAAAAACCTATTGATGCGGTTAAAGACTCCGACTGTATAATGACTGACAAATGGGTTTCAATGAACGATAAAGTAGATAAAAAAAATAAAAAAAAAGCTCTTAAAGAATATCAAGTTAATAAAAAACTTATGAAGTCAGCAAAACCAGACTCAATTTTTATGCACTGTTTACCTGTTGGTAGAGGTGAGGAAGTTACCGATGAAGTTATCGATGGAAAACAATCAGTCGTATGGCTTCAAGCTTCTAATAGAGTGCATGCACAAAAAAGTATTATTAATTGGTGTTTAAACTAAGGTAAAGGTTTAGGGCTGCTACTTTTAGAGTTCATATATAAAATTACTGAGGCCCTATCTTTTTCTTTCCGCAAGCCTGCAAAAGCCATCTTTGTTCCCTTGATATAAGCTTGAGGTTTTATTAAATAGCTATTCATTTCTTCATAAGTCCATTCTTTTCCATAAGCTATCATTGCTTTAGAATATTTGTAATCATCTATTGAACCCGCTAGTCTTCCAATCACTCCCCATAAATTTGGTCCAATCATATTTTTTCCATCACTTGCTATCATATGACAAGCGCTACATTTTTTAAAAACTTTCTCTCCATGTGTTAAATCTCCCATAGCTAACAATTGAGCGATATCAACTTTTTCTTCAGTTTTTGCTTTAACTTCCGATGTAGAATCTTTTGATACTTCAATACCCTCAATTTTGTATGCTGACACTTCGGGTTTATCTATATGGAATAAATAGTCAGTAAATTTACCGATTCCTATAATTATTAGTGCAGCGAGAAGCACTGCTGCTATGATTTTATTTAATTCAAAACTATCCATAAATTTGATAACTACTATTTGACGTATAACACGACTTAAAAAAAAAACTATAAATAACTTTATTTTTTTTGCGTCTATGAGACGCACAGATATGAACGAAATAGCAATAATTATACCATCTAGATTAGCCGCAGAAAGGTTTCCCAATAAACCTTTGAAACTAATTGATAAAAAAGAAATGATACTTCATGTTTATGACTCAGCAGTAAAAGCTGATGAAAATGTCTATGTTGCTACGCCTGATGAATTAATAATCGAGGCTATAAAAAAGTATGGAGGAAAAGCTGTCAGAACAAGCTTAGATCACAAAACTGGAACAGACAGAATTTTTGAAGTTTTTGATAAAATTCTAAAAAGAAAGCCAAAGATAATTATTAATCTTCAAGGGGACATGCCAAATATTGATCCAAATGAGATTAAAAAACTGATTTCATATATGAAAAGAGACCTTTGTGACATAGCAACTTTAGCTAGCACCATAAGAGAAAGTAATGATATTCAAAACTCTAACATCGTTAAAGTTGTCACAAAAAAAAAAATTGAGGAAGGAAATTTTTGTAGAGCTCTTGATTTTTTTAGATCAACTAATAACAAAACAATTGATCAAATATATCATCATGTAGGAATTTATGCCTTTACTAATGAAGCTTTAATAAGGTATGTAGATTTAAAAAGATCAAAATTAGAATTAGAGAGAAAACTTGAACAATTGAGAGCTTTAGAAAACAATATGACAATTGATGTAGGATTTATTAATTCTTATCCATTGAGCGTTGATACTGAAAATGATTTTAAAAAAATAAAAAAATAATGGAAAAAAATGGCTAAAATGAAAATTGCATTTCAAGGAGAGTTGGGAGCATATTCACATATCGCTGTAAATGAAATATTTCAAGACCCTGAAATTAAAACCTGTTCAACATTTGAGGAGACTTTTAAAGTTGCCTTTGAAGACGATACTCATAAGATTATTATACCCTTAGAAAACTCATTAGCGGGCAGAGTTGCAGATATACATTATTTACTTCCAAAATATAAACTCCAAATTCACGGCGAACACTTTCAAAAAGTAGAGCACAATTTATTAGCTAACCCAAATAGTGAAATGAAAGATATTAAATTTGTTCGAAGTCACGCTCAAGCGATAGGCCAATGTCAAAAAATTATAATGGACAACAATTTTAAAACTATTATTTCTGCAGATACAGCCGGTTCTGCAAAAGATCTTGCAGACAGTAAAGATAAAACTATAGCTGCTATTGCTTCAAAATTATCTGCAAAAATTTATAAATTGAAAATTTTAAAAGAAAATATTGAAGATGAAAAAGGAAATGTGACAAGATTCCTTATTATGGGAAAAAAAATTCAACAACCAGAATTTAGTAAGGAAAAAAAATTTGTTACTACTTGTATTTTTAGATTAAAAAGTGAGCCTTCTGCATTATATAAGTCTTTGGGAGGTTTTGCCACCAACCAAATTAATATGACTAAACTTGAAAGTTTTTCTGTAAAAAATACTTTTGCTCAAACTAACTTTTATTTAGATTTCGAAGGCCATTTAGATGAGAAACCAGTCCAAAACGCTATGGAGGAACTCGGGTTTCACACTCAAAGTTTAGATATATTGGGGGTATATGAAGCCTCTAAATTTAGACAAAAATAGTCCACAAAATTTGATTCTAGTCTTGTGGTAATCAAATCGATCTTGATATAATCATTTTGAGGTTGGCATCAGGTGGAGGTTTCATAAACCCGGTCAGGTCTGAAAAGAAGCAGCCGTAGTGAAAATTTTTCAGGTTGTTGCCTGCCTCTAAAAAAATGATAGATAATAAAATATTAGCTTTAAAATATAGACCGCAAGATTTCAAAGATCTTATAGGCCAAGAAGTTATTGCTCAAACTATTACTAATGCCATAAAACTTGGCAAAACTCCAAATGCATATTTACTCACTGGCATAAGAGGTGTTGGAAAAACTACAACAGCTAGATTAATTGCAAAGGCCCTAAACTGTCTTAAAAATTCTGGTGAAGATAAAAATTGCACAAAAGAAAAATTTTGTGAATCGTGCACTGATATTATTAATTCAAACCATATTGACGTTCTTGAAATGGACGCAGCATCTAAGACAGGAATAGATGATGTTAGAGAGCTTATAGAAAATTCTAAATATAGCCCCACTAGTGCAAAATATAAAATTTTTATAATTGATGAAGTTCATATGCTTTCGAAGCAAGCATTTAATGGTTTGTTAAAAACTTTAGAAGAGCCTCCACCAAGACTCAAATTTATTTTAGCAACCACGGAGGTAAGAAAAATTCCTGTAACGATTCTTTCTAGATGTCAAAGGTTTGATTTAAAGAGAGTTAGTTCAGAAGAATTAAATGCTCATTTGCAAAATATTTCAAAAAAAGAAAACGGAAATATTAATGAAGAATCTATAAAATTAATCTCAAAAGCTTCTGAAGGATCAGTCAGGGACGCTGTATCACTATTAGATAGAGCTTTAATAGTTCAATCGATTAAAAAAAACAAAGAAGTGGAACCCGATGATATACGTCAGATGTTGGGATTAGCTGATCGAAGTAAGTTATTGGTTTTATTCAAGGAGATTCTTGAAGGCAACCAAGAAAAGTCTTTGTTGACTTTGAAGGAACTAATAAATAATGGCTTAGAAGCTAATAACTTTTTAAACGATATTCTTGAAATACTATATCTTTTCAGTAGAAGAATTAATCTTGGACCAATCACAAAAGATCTGAGTGTTTCAGAAACAGAAATTAAACTTATTGATGAGTATGGCAAAAATTTAGATGCTCAAGATATTGGAATTTTTTGGCAACTTACCATAAAAACGATTGAGGATATAAAAATTGTTTCAAACGAAAATCTAGCTCTCGAAATGTACGTAATGCAACTTATTCATCTCAAACATATTGATGAAGGAAACGAGTTAAATTTAGAAAAAAATTTAAATATAGAAAGAAAAAATCTAAGTCAAGTAAGTGATAATAAAGAGGATATGAAGAATGAAAAAATTAAAGGTAAAATTACCAGTCAATTAAAAAATACTGAACAAATTGAGTCCAAAATAATTCTTGAAGATAAAGAGGTTAAAATTAAAAAGGATAATTATAATCAAATTAATAGTTTTAAAGATATCATTGAACTAGCTAGCAAAGAAAAAGAAGTAGAATTAAAATATGATTTAGAAAGAAACGTAAAACTAGTTAAGTTTAGTAAAAACAAAATAGATATTAGCTTTAATGAAAAACTACATAAAAACTTTATTAAGATTCTAACAGAAAAATTATTGAACTGGACAGGTGAGAGATGGATAATTTCTTTAAGCAGAAATGAGAGTGCAAAAACTATCTATGAAAAAAATCTACAAGAAAAATCAGATAAAATACAAAAAGAAAAAAATAGTGAGGTTTCAAAAAAACTGCTATCCATTTTTCCAGACGCTAAACTAATTGACGTTAAAGGCGAGAACGATGAATAATTTTTCAGACATGCTTTTAAAAGCAAAAGAGATGCAAAAAAAAATGCAAGAAGCACAAGAGTCTATAAAAAAAATTGAAGTTGAAGGTACAGCTGGAGGCAATCTGGTAAAAGTTATATTAAGTGGTGATTATGAATTAAAATCAATTATTATAAGTGATAATGCTAAAAAAGAAGATCAAACAATTATAAATGATTTGATTAAAGCAGCTTATAATAATGCAAAAGATAATTTAAAAAAGAAGACAACCGAAGAATTTTCCAAGTTAACAGGCGGACTTAATTTACCTCCAGATTTTAAAGTTCCATTTTAAATGCAAAATAATATTCCAGCAATTGAAGAGCTAATAAAACATTTTTCTAAACTTCCTGGTTTAGGACCAAAGTCAGCAAAAAGAATTATTTTACGATTAATAAACAATAAAGAAAATATGATTAAACCGTTGGCTCAATCTCTAGCTCAAGTTTATAAAAAAGTGACTAGATGCGTCAATTGTGGAAATTTGAAAGTTATTGATGAGAACTGTGTTTGCGAGGGACCTAATAAATTTGATAAAATTTGTGTAGTTGAGAATTTAGCTGATATGTGGGTAATTGAGTCTGCAAATATTTTTAAAGGTTATTATCATATTCTAGGAGGAACACTCAACTCTAATGAAAATTACGAACAAAAAAACCTTTTAATAGACTCTTTGATCAAAAGAATAAAAAAGAATAGCTTGAAAGAAGTTATAATTGCAACTAGTGCAACAATAGAGGGTCAAACTACTGCACATTATATAGAAGATACAATCAAAGATAATAATATTAAAATTACAAAACTTGCCCAAGGTCTTCCTGTAGGTGGTGAAATTGAACAATTAGACGATGGAACTTTACTTTCAGCGTTTAAAAATAGATTACCTGTTACTGGAGATTGATTTCTTTTGTAATCTTCTCAGGTGAAGTAGAGGCTCGGTGTATCCTGACGGCTGAGATTTTCCCTTAAAAATTAGGTCACATGCTGCTTTAAAAGCTATGGATTTATCAAAATCTTTTGACATCGGAGAATAATTTTGATCATTTTTATTTTGGAAGTCTACAACTGCTGCCATTTTTTTCATAATTTTCATCACTTTTTCTTCTGAGCAAATTTTATGGTGAAGCCAATTTGCCATATGTTGTGAAGAAATTCTTAAAGTTGCTCTGTCTTCCATTAACCCGACATTGTTTATATCAGGCACTTTTGAACAACCAATTCCTTGATCTATCCATCTAACAACGTATCCCAAAATACTTTGTGCGTTATTTTCAAGTTCTTTATTAATTTTATCCTCAGGCCAATTTGGTCTATCAATTTTTGGAATTTCTAAAATTTGATCTAATTTTGCTTTGTTCCTCGATTTAATTTCATCTTGTTTTTTAAAAACATCAACTAAATGATAATGTACAGCATGTAAAGTAGCAGCTGTTGGTGATGGAACCCAAGCACAATTAGCTCCAGATTTGGGGTGATTGATTTTTTGCTCCATCATGTCCGCCATCTTATCTGGCATTGCCCACATACCCTTTCCAATTTGCGCTTTTCCGGAGAAACCACAAGCTAAACCTATGTCTACATTCCAATCTTCATAAGTATTAAGCCAAATACTTTTTTTCATATCACTTTTAAAGATCATAGGTCCTGCTTCAAAAGATGTATGCATTTCATCTCCTGTACGGTCGAGAAATCCAGTATTAATAAAAACAATCCTTTCTTTTACTTTTCTTATACATTCTTTTAAATTCACCGTTGTTCTTCTTTCTTCATCCATTATCCCAACTTTAATTGTAAATTTTTTCAAACCTAAAACTTCTTCAACTTTTGAGAATAAGTTGTTAGTAAAATCTACTTCATCTGGTCCATGCATTTTTGGTTTAACAATATAAACTGATCCAGTTCTTGAATTTTTTTTATTCTTTAAATCATGCAAGGCACACATAGTTGAAAAGAAGGCATCCATAATGCCTTCAGGAATTTCAGAATCATCCTTTAAAATAATTGCAGGATTAGTCATTAAATGTCCAACATTTCTATTTAAAAGTAGAGCTCTTCCATGCAAAGTAAATTTAGATCCATCAAGACTAACATAATTACGATCTGGATTTAATTTTCTTGTAAATTTTTTTCCATTTTTTTCTACCTGCGTTTCAAGAGAACCTTTCATTATGTTTAACCAATTTCTGTAACAATTAATTTTATCTTCTGTATCTACGGCAGCAACAGAGTCTTCATTGTCAACAATTGTTGAAACAGCCGACTCTAAAATGACATCTGAAATATTTGCTTTATCTTTTTTTCCAATTCTATTTTCTGGATTTATAATTATATCTATATGTAAATTATTATTTTTAAATAAGACCGATGTTGGTCTGTTTTTTTCACCATTATAACCTAAGAATTTTTTTTTATCTTTTAAATGTATTTTTTTATCACCAATTAATAAAGTAAGCTCATTATTATCTATAACGATTTTTGTGATTTCTTTCCAACTATTCACTTCCAGTGGAAGTGTCTTGTCTAATAAGTTTCTTACATAAGTTATTACCTTATCTTCAAGATCTTTATTTTTTTCTTTACCAATGGCATCCGTTCCATATAAAGAATCATATAAACTTCCCCATCTGGCGTTAGCTGCATTTAAAGCATATCTCGCGTTATCTACCGGAACTACAAGCTGGGGACCAGCTATAGATTTAATTTCTTCATCCACATTTGAAGTTGAAATTTTAAAGTCTTCTCCTTCTTCAATTAAATACCCTATTGATTTTAAGAAGTTCTCATATTTTTTTTTATCAAATGTCTTTTCATTATTTAACTTATGCCAGTCGTCTATTTTCTTTTGAATTTCTTCTCTTTTTTTTAACAAATTTTTGTTAATAATTGATAATTCATGTACAGCATCATCAAACTTTTCCCAAAAGTCCCCAGGACCAATATTTGTCCCCGGCAATACCTCATTTTCTATAAAATTAAGAAGAGAAGTGTTAATTTTCAAATTTTGTTTATTAGTAATTTTCATGCTTTATAACAATTTTTTACCACAATTAAATTTTATTAAAACATATATAATTAAATTCTATTAAAAGTAGAATTATGATAATTAGATTATATGAAAAACTATTTAGAGTTTGAAAAAGAAATAAAGTCCCTAGAAGAAGAGGTAGATGCGTTAAAAAGTCCATTTGGTTCAGAGGGAATCTCAGAAGTTAATACCACTAAGATACAGGAGATAGAGGAACAAATTAATATTAAACTCCAAGAGACTTATGCAAGTCTCAATAGTTGGCAAAGAACTTTAGTTGCAAGACATGAAGATCGACCGAGAGCTAATTTTTATATTAATAAAATATTTTCAAATTTCACTGCTTTGTCCGGAGATAGATATTTTGGAGATGATAAATCGATAATTGCTGGATTCGGTTTGATAGACAGCAAATCAGTGTTAGTTCTTGGCCAAGAAAAAGGTGAAGATTTGAATTCAAGAATTGAGAGAAATTTTGGAATGATGAGACCTGAAGGTTATAGAAAATGTATAAGATTAATGCAGTTAGCAAATAGATTTAAAATACCTGTAATAACTTTTATCGATACTCCTGGTGCTTATCCTGGAATAGGTGCCGAGCAACGAGGTCAAGCTTCAGCAATCGCAAATTCAATCGAGTGCTCTATGTCTCTAAAGGTACCTAATATTTCTATAATAATTGGTGAAGGTGGATCAGGTGGTGCGGTTGCTCTTGCTTCTTCAAATAAAGTTATTATGCTTGAGAATTCAATTTATTCAGTTATTTCTCCAGAAGGATGTGCATCTATTCTTTGGAGAGATCCTGGAAAATCACTTGAAGCTGCAGAAGCTATGAAGCTTACAGCAAAAGATTTATTAAAATTTGGAGTGATCGATGAAGTTATAAGTGAGCCAATTGGAGGTGCGCATAGAGATAATGAAAATATTGCTGAGAAAGTTAAAAGATCTATAAAATCCAATCTTGATTTCTTTGAAAACCTTTCACCAGATGAAATATATGATCACAGAAAGAATAAATTTTTAAAAATTGGAAGAGGAAAAGGTTTTGCCAAATCATCTAATTTAAGTTCAAAAGGTCTAGGCTATGAAGAGACATATTTTGCAAAATTTAAGAGACAATTTTTAAATAACAAGTATATTTATTTAGCTCTCGGAGTGGTAATTTTAACCTTAATTATTGCTATATTTAATTAAAATTTGTGACAAAAAAGACCCTTAAAGAGTTTTTATCAATTTTTTTTTAATCATCACTTGACATTAATCAATCTAATATATTAAAGGGCATTATTAGTAATTATGTTACTAATTTAAGTTAATAAAAATAAGGAAAAGTAAATAATGAGTACACTAAAAGGTAAAGTAAAGTGGTTCAATGGTACCAAAGGTTATGGTTTCATTGAAAGAGAAGACAAAGAAAAAGACGTGTTCGTTCACTCTTCAGCTGTTAGAGAAGCTGGTTTA
>MDTB01154438.1_pt1 | contig 12307 bp, 14 predicted proteins | sample 811161 | NCBI WGS metagenome assembly MDTB01 (sample SAMN05326650, study PRJNA326480) | marine metagenome | isolation source: seawater | place: Mediterranean Sea | collected 2009 | reverse complement strand
TTCATCATCATAATAAATGATTTCAAATTTATAACTTTTTCCTCCAACTTTTACACCGCCCATTTTATTAATTCTTTCAACGGCCATATTGTAACCATTTTGAGTGTGTACTCCATTAGAAGAATATTTCCCTGTAAGAGATATCGCAGATCCTAACACTATGTACTCGCCTTCAACTTTTGCAAAAGAAGAAGAGATACTAGCTAGTGATAAAGTGATAGCAGAAAGAAATGTAATAAATAGTTTTGTTAATTTATTCATTCTTTTTCCCCTTTGTTAATTAATTAATTAATAATTTATTAAAGCAACTTTTGACTTTTTTAACAACAGGTTAAAATATAAAATTACGTTCTAATTGCCACGGTAACTGCAATGATTACAAGAACACACGCTGAGATTGTATTTAGTGTTCTCGGATTCCCTTTTAACCATTCTGATATTCTTCCAGCAGCAAGACCATAAATCATTAAACTTAGAAAATCTAAAACGAGCCAGGTAATTGTTAGAATTAAAAATTGTGAGATAACATTATTATCAAAATTAATAAATTGAATAAAAACAGTTGAAAAAAAAACTAAAGCTTTGGGACTTAATCCAGCTACTAAAAATCCATCCCTATACATTGCTAAATTACTTTTTAGTTCTTTTTTTTCTGAACTCAAGTCTTTGATCTTTAAAGTAACAGTTTCATAAGCAAGATACAAAATATACAGAATCCCTGCCCATTTTAAAAATACATAAATTTCCGGTTTTTCAATAAGCAAAGTGCCAATAACAAATGTAACCAAAGTTGCTTGAACAGCGTTTGCAGAAATATCTCCAAAAGCAGTCCAAACAGATTTTTTTAAACCATAATTAATAGTATTTGAAACAATCACAACTCTTGGAGGTCCAGGTGTGATAAAAAGAAACAGCAACAACTGGACATATATAAAGTAATTTTCAGGTAACATAACAACGTAAAGTATATATTTTTTAATGAATAAAAGAAGCCTAATTCCTGAAACCAGAGTTAAAAATCCTGAGCCAAAAAAAAAGGATGATAATTGGATTATCTGGGCTGCATGGGCAGACAGGATTACATTTGAAGAGATTAAAAAAAAGACTGGAAAAAATGAATCACAAGTTATTAAAATAATGCGTAGAAATCTTAAGCCTGGATCTTTTAGATTGTGGAGAAAAAGAGTGCATAACACAAGTATAAAACATAGAAAAAAATTTAAACTTTTAAGAAAAAAAATAAGAGAAAAAATTAAAATGAGTGATATATATTAGTTATGAAAAAAGTTACCATGTATTCAGGGACTCCTTGCTCATATTGTGAAGCTGCAAAGGCTTTATTGACAAGTAAAAAAATTCCATTTGATGAAATTGATGTGTGGAAAAACAAAGACAAAGCCAAAGAAATGTTGCAAAGAACAAATGGTGCAAGAAGTATTCCTCAAATATTTATTGGAGATCAATATGTTGGAGGCAACCAAGAACTTCAAGAAGCAAATCGAAATGGTTTGTTAGAAAAACTTTTAAAAGATTAAATAAGTGAATTTAGTCTACAAATCATTAAAATTTTTAAAATCTTTAAGTATAATCCTTATAATCTCATTCTTTCTTTCTTTAATTATCGACTTTTTTTTTGGTAAATATATTTTAAAAAGTTTAGACAGTTATCTACAAAAAACTGAATTTTATGAAAGAATACTAAGAACAGATCATCCAGTTTTTCATCATTCATTTCTATCGAATGTAAACTATAAAAAATCAAAAGGTTTTGAAGGCATATATACATTTTGTACTGATAATCATGGATTTCGTTCAGAGTGTGGAAAAATTAATTCTAAAAATTTTGATATTGGGTTTATGGGAGACTCATTTGTCGAAGGTGTTTCATTGAATTATGAAGATACTTTTGTAGGTCTTTTCGCTAAAAGTAAAAAAAAATTTAAAGTTGCAAATCTTGGTATTTCTTCTTACGCTCCAAGTATTTATTTTTCTAAATTAAAATATCTCTTAGAAAATAATTATAATTTTAAACATATTATTTTTTTTATAGATATAAGTGATTTATACGATGATAGTGTTCTTTATAAGTTAAATGAAGATGGCACAGTCTTTGAAAGATACGAGAAAGAAAAAGGTCTTAAAAGAAGAAAATTCTTAAGAAGTAATTTTCCCCTAACAAACTACTACATGTATGTAATCAAAAAAAATTCACAATTAAAAAATGATAAAAAAAAAATAGAAAAATTTTCAGATGTTCCGCTGTTTAATAAAAAAGCTTCTATAAAAGCAGAGTGGACATTTTATGGAAATAACGATCATCCGGATTATAATATTGGAATTAAAGAATCTCAAAAAGTTTTAATAAATAACATGAAAAAAGCTTACAAGCTCTTGAATAGTAAGAATATCAAAATGAGTGTAGCCGTTTACCCTTGGCCGCAACAAATTCAAAATGACGTGATTAATTCAAAACACGTAAAAATGTGGAAAGATTTTTGCTATAAAAAATGTGAGAAATTTATAAATTTTTTTCCATTCTTTTTTGAAGAAAAAGAAAAAAGCTCTTTTTTAGATGTTTATAAAAAATATTTCTTTTGGAATGATGTTCATTTTAACTCCATGGGTAATAAAATGATTGCTAAAAAACTTCTAGAAATTTTCTAAATAGCCTAACCTAAATTTGTAAGAAAAGTAAAATTAGTCAAAATAAAATAACTAATTACCTGAATTTGGTTAGTCAAAATTAAAAGTCCAGTGACAAGAAGTATTGATCCTCCAATCTTCGTTACTTTTCCGTAGTGTTTGCTAAAGCTTTTTTTTGAACTTAAAAATATGCTCATGAAATAACCTGATAAAATAAATGGAACAGCAAGACCTAATGAATAAAACAATAATAAGATAAAGCCTTTGTTGATTGTTGCTTCAGTTGCAGACAGTGCAAGAATTGATCCTAAAACTGGACCTATACAAGGCGTCCATCCAAATGCAAAAGCTGCGCCTACTATAAAAGGAAAAATATAATTATCTTTGTAAGAATTTGTTTGAATTCTTTTTTCTTGATTAAGAAAACTTATATTTAGAATTCCAAGCAATTGAAGTGAAAAAAGTATTATAATTAAACCTGCAACTATCCTAAGTTCATTTGAGAAAAATAATAATATATTTCCTATGAAGGAGGCTGCAACTCCAAGAGAGACAAAAATTGCGGAAAACCCTAAACAAAAAAGAATAGTTTTTATTAAAACAACTCTTTTATCTTTCTCTATTTCATCTAATTTTTTTCCAGTGATATAAGAAATATATCCAGGAATAATTGGAAGTACACAGGGAGATAAGAAGCTTATAAGCCCAGCACCAAAAGCAATGAACAATTTAGCAGTCATATAACCTTTATATTTGCCTTTGTTCCTACTGGCAATTACAATAATGTCATGGTCTTCAAATATATCGGATTTATATTCACTCTACTTTGGGCTTATACTTTCATTAGAGCTCAGGGAATTTTTGGTAAAAAGGCTGGAATTCTTTTTACAATCTTTATCTCTAAAATTTCTTGGATTACTTTCATAATCGCCTGTTACTATGGAATAAAAAACTTTTCTTTTTATTATGCTCTTGGAGGCATAGCGTTTAGCATAATTGCTGTTCATTTAGTTTTTAATAAGCTTGCTACATACATCAAAGATAAAATAAATGATGATGAAAAATTGCTGAAAATAAAAACTGTGGCAGAGTACTTAATTATTGGTTTAATTGTTTATTATATTTTTATTTAACTCTTGAAGCGATGTATTCAAGAATAAAAAGTTCTATTTATTCTTTGGCTTAAAAATGAGACAAACGCCGTTATTACAGTATCTCTTACCTGTAGGTTGTGGTCCATCATCAAATATGTGCCCGTGATGACCGCCACATTTTTTGCAATGATATTCTGTTCTTGGATATCCAATGTGTGTGTCAGTCTTTGTTTCAAAAACATCTGGTAAAGACTGAAAAAAAGATGGCCAGCCCGATCCACTTTCATACTTAGTTTTAGATTCAAAAAGTTTAGTTCCGCAACCTACACAATGATAAGAGCCTTCCCTCTTTTCATGATTTAAAGTGCTTGAACCGGGAGGCTCTGTGCCCTCCTCTTTAAGTATGTGATATTGTTCTGACGTTAACTTTTTATCCATTGTCTTAATTTATATCACTTATAGTTGCTTTAAAATGAAGCAAATTGTTATTGACTTATAGGTTTGAAGTCTAATATAATTCCCTCTATTAGCGCTGATTTAAAACAAATTGCGAGCGCTTTATAAAATCCGCTAAAGCGACTAAGTCTTTGACCACCGCTTTAGTCGGTGGTTTTTTTTTGAACTTTCAAAATTAAACCGGGCATTTGAACTGTATTGTACGCCTGACATTTTGTCGAAGTACTAAAAAGGAGGAAAAAAATGGCTGACTTTAAACATCCGGAAACTATTGGTTTACACGGAGGTGAGTACAGAAGCGACCCAGCTACAACAGCAGTAGCGGTTCCAATTTACCAGACATCTTCTTATCAATTTAAAGATGCAGAAACTGCTGCAAATTTATTTGGTTTGAAAGAATTTGGTAATATTTACACGAGGATCATGAATCCAACATGTGATGTTCTTGAACAAAGAGTTGCTGCTTTAGAAGGTGGATTAGCTGCGGTAGCAGTTGGTTCAGGCCAAGCTGCATCTGCATTTTGTGTACAGAACGTTTGTCAAGCTGGTGATAACATAGTTTCATCAACTGACTTATATGGTGGAACGGTAAACTTATTTAAAAATACTTTAGGCATGCAAGGTATTGAAGTAAGGTTTGCTGATCCTTCTGATCCTAGAAACTTTGAAAAGTTAACGGATGAAAAAACAAGAGCTTACTACGGAGAATCTTGTCCTAATCCATATCTAAGAGTATTTCCGATTAAAGAAGTTGCTGATATTGGAAAAAAGCGTGGCATCCCACTAATAATTGATAACACTGCTTCTCCAGTAATTTGCAAACCCATAGAACATGGTGCTGCTGTTGTGATGCATTCTTTAACAAAATACATCGGGGGTCATGGAACTTCTATTGGCGGAATTATTGTTGATGGAGGAAATTTTGACTGGACTGCGAATCCAAAAAGACAACCTTTATTTAACCAAGAAGATCCAAGTTATAAAGGGGCTGTTTGGGGAAGAGATGTTCCTAAACTAACAGGAGCTAATGTTGCTTTTGCTATTAGAGCTAGAGTGGTTTTACTTAGAGACTTAGGAGCGCCACTTAGTCCATTCAATGCTTTCCAAATTATACAAGGTTTGGAAACCGTAGCTATAAGAATGAAACAACATTGCAGTAATGCAGAAAAAGTTGTTAAGTTTTTAGAGACGCAGAAAAAAGTTAAAAATGTAATCTATCCTACAAACCATCAAGGTGAAATTAAGGATAGAGCTAAAAAGTATATGAAGGGTGGATATGGCTCATTAGTTGGAATGGATGTTGGAACTAGAGAAGCTGGTTCTAAGTTTATAGACAATTTAAAAATGCTTTATCACGTTGCAAATATTGGAGACGCTAGAAGTTTAGCAATTCATCCTGCAACTACAACTCATAGTCAACTTAATGACAAAGAGTTATTAGCTGCTGGTGTAACTCCAGGTTATGTAAGACTTTCTATTGGTATCGAACATCCAGACGATATTATCGGAGATATTAAGCAAGCTTTAGCTGCATAAATCAATTTATATGTTGATACGTCAAGTACTTAACTTGACGTATCAAAACGATGTATTACAAAGAATTTAAATGAGTAGAGTATTTTTGGTTTATGGCCACTATGACGACAAATCTTTTAATGCTGCTATAAAAGAAACTTTTATAGAAACTGCTAAACAAAAAGGTCATGAGATTGACTGTGTGGATCTATATAAAGAAAAGTTTGATCCTGTTTATGCTGGTGGGGATCCTACAGCTGAAGTTTTAGATCATAGGAAAAGAATTGAAAAATCTAGCACAATAGTTCTGATAGCTCCAATTTGGAATTTTAGAATGCCAGCAATTGTTGAGGGGTGGATAGATAAAGTTTTAGCTCCACCATGGGCTTTTAGATTTAAAAGACTGGTTGGTAATTATGGATATCCTCTAGGAAATTTAAAAGATAAAAAAGCTATAATATTTTGTACTTATGGTTCGCCAAGATTAGCTATAACCACATTCTTTTTAAATTTACCAATAAGGAGATTAAAAAGAGGAGTTTTTCACATATGTGGAATAAGAAATATTAATTATAGAAGGTATTTTGCTGTTCCTTTTGTTAGTGAAGAAAAAAGAAAAGAGTTCTTAGAAGATGTTAAAAAAACTGCAAACGAATTATGATTAAATTATTAAAACTATCTTTAATAGTATTTTTTTTAAAATTAAGTTTTTTAAAAGCAGAAATAATTAAACCTAGTATTGAAATTAACCCAGTACAAGTTGTTAAAATACAATTAGCAGGTTTAATGAAAAATGATTCTCCTTACAAAGATAAAGGTATTGAACAAACATGGGAATTTGCACATCCAAGTAATAAAAAATTTACTGGTCCATTAAATAAATTTAAAGAAATGCTAAAAGGTGAGTCCTATAAAATGCTGATAGACCATGAAAATCATGAAGTTAAACAAATTTTTTTAAGTAATGAAGTAGCTATTTTTGAAGTTGTCATTATGGATATTGATAAGAAATATTTTAAATTTAAATGGCAGGTTGAAAAGTATTTAAATAATGGCCCTCTTAAAAACTGTTGGTTGACAACAGTTGTTTCACAGCCTGTGCCTATGGGAGCATCTATATAAATATTTTAATCATTTAAATCTGGATTAAATTATCATATTCTGATTATTAAAATATATGAAATCAAAAGCTAAAGTAGTTGTTGTAGGTGGAGGTGTAGTTGGAGTAAGCGCACTTTACCACTTGGCTAAAAAAGGTTGGTCAGATGTTGTTTTGGTTGAAAGAAAAGAATTAACATCAGGTTCAACATGGCATGCTGCAGGCTTATTACCTCTTTTCAACATGAGTTATTCTGTGGGTCAACTTCACAGATATGCTGTTAAGCTTTATAAGTCATTAGAAGAAGAAACAGGAAAAAAAGTTGGATTTAGCGTTGTATCTAATATTCGTTTAGCTCAAACAAAAGATCGTATGGATGAATACCATCAGTATGCTGGTGTTGCAAAAACAATAGGAGTAAACGTAAAATTTTTAAAACCAGAACAGGTAAAAGAAATTTGGCCTTTATGTAATATAGAAGGATTAGTTGGAGCTATTCAGCATCCTGAAGATGGTTACATTCAGCCAGCAGATCTAACTCAATCGTTAGCAGCAGGTGCAAGAAGCAAGGGAGCAGAAATTTATAGAAACACAACAGTTACAGGCATCAAACAAACTAAAGATGGTTGGGTTGTGTTAACAGATAAAGGAGACATTGCTTGTGAACATGTTATCTCGTGCAGTGGAAACTTTGCAAGACAAACTGGTCGTATGGTTGGATTAGAAATACCAGTTATTCCTGTAGAACATCAATTTATTGTTACAGAACCTCATCCTGAAATTCAAAAAAGAAAAAAAGAAGGTAAGCCAGAAATGGGTGTACTTAGAGATAGTGACTACTCTTGGTATATGAGAGAAGAAGCTGGCGGTCTTTTACTTGGTCCTTATGAAAAAGGAGCACCATGTTGTTATGTAGATGGCCCTTCAAAAGATAGTGAGTATGAATTATTTCAAGAAGATTTAGATAGATTAGCTCCACATATAGAAGGAGCTATAAAAAGAGTTCCGGCTTTTGGGGAAGTAGGGGTTAAAAAAGTTTATAACGGTGCAATAGCCTATACACCTGACGGGAATCCTATTGTAGGTCCAGCGTGGGGACTTAAAAATTTTTGGATAAATGAAGGACATAGTTTTGGAATTACAGCTGCAGGCGGTGCGGGATGGCAGCTTGCTGAATGGATTATTGATGGGGAACCAACGATTGACATGCTTGGTGTAGAGCCTAGAAGATATGGTTCTTACGCAACTAAGTCATATTTAAAAGAAAAAAATGAAGAAGCTTATGCAAATGTTTTTACTGTCCATTATCCTGACGAAGAAAGAGAAGCTGGTCGGCCACTAAGACAAGCTCCTTGTTATGATCGCTTAAAAAAATTAGGAGCAGTTTTTGGTGCAAAATTTGGATGGGAAAGGGCTAATTTTTTTGCAAAAAAAGGAGAGAAACAAGAAGATGATTGGTCATTTAGACGATCTAAATGGTTTAAAAATATCGAAGATGAATGCAAAAATGTTAGAGAAAATGTTGGTCTTTTAGATATGACAGCTTTTGGCAAATGCAGAATTAAAGGTCCTGGAGCAGAAGAATTTTTAGATAAATTAGTGGCTAACAAGCTTCCAAAAAAAATTGGACGTATTAATCTCTGTCATGCGTTAAATACAAAAGGCGGAGTTCATTCTGAATTTACAATTATGAGAGAGGCAGAAGATAGCTTTTATTTAGTTTCTGCTGGTGCTTTCCAAAGATTAGATCATGATTGGATACATAAATGGATGCCGAAAGATGGAACAGTTCAATTTGAAAATTTAACTAATAGTATGGGTGTTCTTGTGGTTTCTGGACCAAAAGCAAGACAGTTAATGCAAAAAGTTTCTAAAGCAGATTTTTCCAATGATAAATTTAAATGGTTAAGTGCACAAAATATTAATATTGGTTTAGCTCCTTGTAATGCGATGAGGGTAAACTTTGTTGGAGAGCTAGGATGGGAATTACATCATCCTATTGAATATCAAAATCACATATTTGATAAGCTAATGGAAGAGGGTAAAGATTTAGGTCTTAAACCATATGGTATTAGAGCCATGAATAGCTTGAGAGTAGAGAAATCTTACAAGTTGGTCGGTACCGAATTATCAATTGAGTATGCTCCTTATGAGTCAGGTTTGGATAGATTTATTCATCCTAATAAAGGTGATTTTATTGGACGTGCGGCATTAGATAAATGGAGAGCAAAAGGTTTTTCTAATAAATTAGTAACTATGGAAGTCCATGATGCAAGTGATGCGGATGTTTTAGGAAATAATCCAATTTATAGTGACGGTAAAGTGGTAGGTAGAGCTACTGGAGGAGATTTTGGTTTTAGATTAAATAAATCTTTAGCTTTAGGAATGGTAAAACCTGAGCTGGCAAAAGTAGGACAAAAATTAGAAATTGATATATTGGGTAAAATGCACAAAGTTTCTATAGTTGAGGACTCTCCATACGATTCTGAAAATAAATTACTTAGAGCCTAAATGAAAATACTAGTAGCTGTTAAAAGAGTTATTGATTACAACGTTCAAATTAGAGTTAAAGAAGATGGCTCTGGTGTTCACACAGACAATGTTAAAATGTCAACGAATCCGCCTGATGATAACGCTATTGAAGAAGCGGTAAAACTTAAAGAGTCAGGCAAAGTTAAAGAAGTTGTTGCAGTTACAGTAGGTGAGGAAAAAGCACAAGAAACTGTTAGAAAAGCTCTAGCTGTAGGCGCAGATAGAGGAATTCATGTTAAAGCTGATAGTTATATTGAGCCTCTAGGCATTGCAAAAATTTTAAAAAAAGTTGTTGAAAAAGAAAAACCAGATATGGTTTTTCTTGGTAAACAGGCCATCGATGATGACTGTAATCAAACAGGTCAAATGTTGGCTGCGATGTTAAACTGGCCACAAGCAACTTTTACATCCAAAGTTAATTTAAAAGATAAATCTATGGAGATAGTAAGAGAGATTGACGAAGGTTTAGAAACTTTAGAGGTGAATTTACCTGCTGTAGTTACTTGTGACTTAAGACTTAATGAGCCCCGTTTTGCATCTTTACCAAACATTATGAAAGCAAAGAAAAAACCTATAGATCAAATGGTTGCAAAAGATTTAGGTGTGGATATTGCAAATAGAATTCAACAGCTAAAAGTAGAAGAACCGCCTAAGAGAAAAGGTGGAATTAAAGTCTCAAGCGTAGCAGAGTTAGTAAGCAAACTTAAAAATGAAGCGAAGGTAATATAATGTCAGTCTTGTTAGTAGCAGAGCACGATAATTCAACTTTAAAAGTGTTTACGTTAAATGCTATTAGCGCAGCTTCAAAAATGGATGCAGATGTCCACGTTTTGGTTGCAGGTAGCGGATGTGAAAATGTTTCAAAAGAAGTTGCCGCAGTTCCTCTCGTAAAAAAAGTTTTGCTTTGTGACTCACCAAATTACAAAGATTATTTACCTGAAAACTTAGCTCCATTAGTATCAAAACTTGCTGAGAAATATGATCATATCGTTGCATCCGCTAATACTTTCGGAAAAAACTTTATGCCGAGAGTAGCTGCTGCATTGGATGTTTCTCAGGTAAGTGATGTTATTAAAGTTAATGGTCCAGATACTTTTCTTAGACCTATTTATGCAGGAAATGCGTTTGCAACGGTTAAAAGTAATGACAAAAAGAAATGTGTAACGATAAGACCGACCTCTTTTGATCCTGCTCCAAAAACAGGAGGATCAGCACAAGTTGAAAAAGTTGAGGCAGTAGCTGTACCCAATGTTTCGAAATTTATTAAAAGAGAAGAGACAAAATCTGAAAGACCTGAACTTGGAACTGCAAGAGTAGTAATTTCTGGTGGAAGAGGAATGGAAAATGCAGATAATTTCAAATTAATAACTGCGATAGCTGATAAACTAAATGCTGCAGTTGGTGCATCTCGTGCAGCAGTTGATGCCGGCTATATAAGTAACGATCATCAAGTGGGTCAAACAGGAAAAGTAGTTGTTCCAGATTTATATATTGCTGTTGGAATTTCAGGAGCTATACAACATCTAGCTGGCATGAAAGAAAGTAAAGTTATTGTTGCAATCAACAAAGACGGCGAAGCTCCAATTTTTAGCGTTGCTGATTATGGCTTAGAGGCAGATTTGTTTAAAGCCCTTCCTGAATTCTTGGCTGAGTTGAACAAACTCAATACTATCCAAAAATAATTTATTTACAAAAAGTATAAAGTGTCGATTTTTCTAAAAGGGAAGCTATGCTTTCTCTGCTATATTTTTTTGAAAAAGTATTAATATTGATTTGATTAGACATTAAAAAATTCTTTACAGAAATTGTTTTGATACCAAAATTAATTGACTCGGTCTTGTCTTTTCTTAGACCTGAAACCGCAACCGCTACTAGTTCACCAGTTTCTTCATTAATAATCGGCCCTCCACTATTTCCATGGTTTAAGGCTGCATCTATTTGCAACCTTGTAGAATCGTCACCGATTCCTTTTAAAGAACTTATAATTCCTGAAGTAAATTTCATATCATCACTTACATATTTTCCAAAAGGATAACCTGCAGCGATAACTCTCTGTAATTTTCTTGGAGGATCTTTTGATAAAGGAATATAAGTCGTATTTCTTAAACTTGTTTTTAACAATGCCAAGTCTAAATAACTATCTTTTGCAACTATTTTTGCATCTACAGGATTGTCATCGTACATTATTTTTGGTGTTGATCTGCACCCTTCAACAACATGGTAATTTGTTATGACATAACCTTTGTTATTGATAAAAAATCCTGAACCAGAAGATCCCTTGGAACTTTTTGCCGAAGGTTTGGCTTTAGCAGTTCTTTTTGACGTTTGTGTTGTAGCTTTATTCCAATTTGCAACTTTTTGCTCAGGTCCTTCGAGTCTAAAACAATTGGCAACTATTTTTCCTTTATAAATCATATTTCCATTGGTGCCATAGAAAAAATGTTGATCATGTTTTGATTTTTTTCCACGAATAGTCACTCTCTCGTTATCGGCTCTTAATATATTGAAAAAATTTCCTGTGTTACTTGGTCTGCCTGTATAAATATTTGCCCATTGAGCATAAACTTTCCCTTTTGAAAAACTAAGGTCCCAATACCAGTAGGATACTTCTGCATTATACCATTCAGAACTTCCCACATATTTGCAAGAGTATCTTGTATAACTATCCAAACGTTTGGTCGCAGGTTCAACATAGTCTAAAGGAACCCTTTCGCAAGCACTTAGGAACAGCCCAAATATAAGAACACTCCAAATCCTTTTCATGGAAAAATTCTATGATATAGTCCGGCCAATGTCTAGAGAAGCAATGCAATATGATGTGGTGATAGTTGGCGCTGGACCAGCTGGATTATCTACGGCTATTAAATTAAAACAACTCGATTCTAAGTTGAATGTTTGTGTTCTTGAAAAAGGAGCAGAAGTTGGAGCTCATATTTTAAGCGGAAATGTATTTGAGACTAAAGCGCTT
>MDTB01013461.1_pt1 | contig 12308 bp, 15 predicted proteins | sample 811161 | NCBI WGS metagenome assembly MDTB01 (sample SAMN05326650, study PRJNA326480) | marine metagenome | isolation source: seawater | place: Mediterranean Sea | collected 2009 | reverse complement strand
TCACAACTGATAGAAAAAAAATATCACGACTCAAGCGCTTTTTTTGGATTAACAAATAAGCATCTAAAAAAAAAAATCTAAACATATACAATAATTTTATTGGTTATTTCATTTCTAGAAAAAGATCTATAGATATCGACGAACAAGTAGATTGGGATATCGCAGAAGCAATATATCAAAATCTAAGAAGAAAAAAAAATAAATGAAAAAAATTTATATTTTTGATTTAGATGGAGTTTTAATAGATAGCAGATTAAATATGAAAAAATCTTGGGAAATGGTTAACAAAAAACTAGGATATAATATAAAATTTGAAAAGTACTTCTCTAAAATTGGTCTACCTTTTCAAGAAATACTTACAAGCCTTGGTGTACAAAAAAATAAAACTACAGCTGAAAAAATTTTTAAAGCTACATCTTTAAAAAATATGAAATTGATAAAATTTTATCCTGGTGTAAAAAGTACTTTAAAAAAAATTTTAAAACAAGGTAATGAAATTGCGGTCATAACATCAAAAGATCTGCGAAGATCAAAAAAAATTTTAAATAAATTAAAATTAAATTTTTCTACAATTCAGTCCCCTCGTAAATCACTTAAAGGTAAGCCTAATAAAGATTTAATGATAAAAACTTTCAAAGAGACAGGTTTTTCAGCGAATTCTGCGTTTTATATCGGAGACACTATGACTGATTATAATTTTGCAAAAAAATCCAAAGTAAAGTTTATTTTCGCGAAATATGGATATCATAAAATTTTAAAACGACCTTTTGATGAAATTAAAAAAATTTCTGAAATATTAAAAATTAAGTAAATGAAAAAAGATATTTTTCATTATAGAATTTTAAAAAAAATCGAAAAAATTATCTACCATTACAACAATAAAAAATTTGATCCAAAAAGAAGTAGTAACTTTTATTTTGACTCTACTTCAGACTCAGGAGATTTTATCTTTTTAAAATATTTATTTAAAAAAATTTTATTTTTTAGATATTTTAAGCTTATATTAAAGGACATCCTATATTCAGTTTATTATGGAAATCCAATAATTTATAATGGTAATTTGTTAAGTAAAAAATATAGTAAAATAATTGTATCTTGGTCGAACGAAAAAAGTTTTAAAAAAGATGGATCTCATCAAGACAAGTTTTTTAATATTAATTCCAGTGTAAACAAAAAAATATTATGGTTCCTTATCTCAAATGAAAAACCTCAAAAAAAGCTACAAAAAAATATTGTAGTAATTCAATTAAGAAATAAAAAAAAAATTTATTTATTAAATTTTTTGAAAAATATAATTAAGAATTTTAAATTAATTCTAAAAGATTTTAGATTTTTTATTAACTCTATTGGGTGCAATTCTTTTATTGCTCAAAACATACTTAAAAATTTTAAAAGGTTTTTTCATCCTAATGTTACTCATATTTTAATGCCTTATGAGAGCCAACCATTTCAAAATGAAATTTTTAGGTTTGCAAAAGAAAGAAATAAAAACATTAAAACAATAGGCTACATACATTCACCACCTTTGGCTTTACCCACAAAGTTTATTTATAAACATGGGAGTCCAGATCAAATTATCTTGAACGGAGACGACCAGCTTAAATGTTTTAAAAATTATCTAGGTTGGAAAATTAGTAAAATGAAAGTAGTAGCTTCTGACCGCTTTTACAAATCAAAAAAAAACTTAGGAGGCCACATTTTTTTACCTCTTACAATAAGATCAGAATATAATATAATTGAAGGTATTAAATATCTGCTAGAAAAAAAATATATTAATCCAAATTATTTAAAAATTAGAAATCATCCAGCAGTTGAAAATTCTTTGAAACACAACTATTTAATAAAAAAATTAGATAAATTGTTAAAACAAAACAAAAAACCTATTAATTTGAAAAAAAAAACAAAATACTCTATATTTATAGGGTCATCCGGTGCTATTATAGAAGCACTCGAGAGAAAAACTCAGGTATACCAAATTTGCGAGGATCCACTTTTTGATAAATATTCAAAAGATATTTGGAATAATTTAATTGTAAAACAAATATCAAAAAATGTCTTTTCATATAATCTAAAAAAAAGTGGAAAATTAATAAAATTTGGAAACAAAAAAACTAATTTAAAAAAATATTTTTTATAAATATGATTGTAGGATTAATACCAACTCATTTAAAAAGTAAGAGATTGCCTAGAAAAGCACTATTAAATCTAGGAGGGTTACCAATGATTATTCATACATATCAAAGAGCAAAAAAAGCAAAAAAATTGGATGATATATTTGTATGCACAGACTCAATTGAAATTATAAAAGTCTGTAAAAAATTTAATGTAAAATATATTAAAACTTCTTCGAAACACAAGAACGGAACGGAACGAATAGCCGAGGCCTCAAAAAAAGTTAAAAAATGTAAACTGGTCATAGACATTCAAGGCGATGAACCTCTGATAAATCCAAAGGACATAGACAAAGTAGTAAACTTTCATAAAAAAAATAGATTTTTTGATATTGTTGTTCCCTTTCAACCAACTATTCAAAGAAATAACAAAAATATTGTTAAGATTGCGTCTGCTAAAAATAGGGTGATAAGTTTTTCAAGGCTAGATATACCTTTTAATTTTAACAAAAAAAAAAATTATTTAAAAAAACATTTATCTATAATTTCTTTTAAACCCTCGGCGCTTGAGGATTTTTGTAAAAAAAAAAAATTTAGGAGAACTAGAAAAAATTGAGGGCATAGAACTTATGAGGGCATTAGAATTAAATCTAAAAATTGGAACTTTTAAAACTAAAGGCACAAGTTTCTCTGTGGATATTTTAGAAGATTATTTAAAGGCATCAAAGTTTTTAAAGAAAGATAAGTTATTCAAAACTTATAAGAAATATTATTTATGAAAGTTGTTATTTTATGTGGTGGTAAGGGCACCAGATTATCTGAAGAAACTATAACAATTCCAAAACCAATGGTTAAAATAGGTGATAAACCAATTATATGGCACTTAATGAAAATTTTTTCATATTACAATTATAACGAATTCATCTTAGCTACTGGCTATAAAAAAGAAATAATTGAAAATTTTTTTATAAAAAATAAAGATTTTAAAAAAGTTGAAACTATTGATACAGGGTTAGAGACTTTAACAGGCGGTAGGTTGCTTAAATTAAAAAAAAAACTTTCTAAAGAAAAAAGATTTTTGATGACATACGGAGATGGATTAAGCGATATAAATATTAAAAATTTGGTAGAATTTCACATTAAACATAAAAAATTAGCGACACTTACTTCAGTTCACCCGCCAGTAAGATTCGGCGAACTTAAATTAAAGGGGGACCAGGTTGTCGATTTTCAAGAAAAGCCACAAGCCAATGCTGGTTGGGTTAACGGTGGTTTTTTTGTATTAAATAATGAAATATTAAACTATATAGATAATGATCAAACAATTTTTGAAAGAGAGCCTATGACCAAATTATCAAAATCTGGTGAACTTATGGCATACAAACATGAACAATTTTGGCAGTGTATGGATACGATGAGAGACAAAAACTTATTAAATAAAATGTGGAATGATAAAAAAGCTCCGTGGAAAAAATAGGTAACTTTTATAAAAATAAAAAAATATTTGTTACGGGCGCGACCGGATTCAAAGGTGCATGGTTATGTAGTTGGCTCTTGAAACTTGGGGCTAAAGTTTATGGCACAGGTAATAACCCGAACAAAAATAAAAATTTCTTTTATAAAATTGGTTTAGACAAAAAAATAAAACTAAAATTGTTCGATATAAGAGATTTCAAAAAGTTGAATGCCTATATTAAGTTAAAAAGACCAAGTATAATATTTCATCTTGCCGCTCAACCAATTATTTATGAGTCTTATCTAAATCCAATGAAAACTTTTGATGTAAATTGTAGGGGAACACTAAATATTTTGGAAATTGCTAAAAATTCAAAATTTATTAGGTCAGTAGTTTCTATAACCTCTGATAAATGTTATGAAAATAAAGGTTGGACAAAAGGTTATAAAGAAACAGATGAATTAGGTGGAGTAGACCCCTATAGCGCATCCAAGGCTTCTGCTGAAATAATTGTCAGAGCTTATAGGGAAAGTTTTTTTAAAGATAAAAAGTTTTGTGGAATTTCAAGCGCTAGAGCTGGAAATGTAATTGGTGGTGGCGATTGGTCTCCAAAAAGATTAATACCTGACTGTGTTAGATCACTGTTGAGAGGCAAAACTATATTAATTAGAAATCCAAAATTTAATAGACCATGGCAATTTGTTTTAGAACCACTTAAAGGTTATTTAATTTTAGCAAAAAAACAATTTGAGGATCCAAAAAAGTATTCAGGAGCATGGAATTTTGGTACAGAGGCAAAATCTATTACAGATGTAAGAAAAGTTGTTGGCTATATGATAGATTTTTGGGGAACCGGAAATTTAAAAATTGAGAAAAAAAATAAATTCTATGAACAACATAATTTACAGCTTAATATCAAAAAAGCTAAAAAAATATTGAAATGGAAACCAACCTATAACGTAAAAGACTCTATTAAAGTTACAACAGATTGGTATTTTAAAATATTAGTTGAAAAAAAAGACGCCAAAAAGGTTACTGATCAACAAATACAAGATTACATGAATGAAAATAATTGGTCTTAAATTTGTAAATAAAAAAATTTTTAAAAATAAAAAAGGGGATGTTTTAAAATATATCACTAAAAAAGATTTTTTTTTTAAAGGATTTGGAGAAATTTATTTTTCAGAGATATTAAAAAATAAAACAAAAGGTTGGAATTTTCACAAAAGAAATACATGTTTAATAATGGTCCCAACTGGAAAAGTAAAATTTTGTTTCGTGGATGGAAGAAAAAAATCAAAAAGTTACAATATCAAAGTAATTAAAAGATTAAGCAAAAAAAATCTTCAAGTTGTAGTAATTCCACCAGGAGTTTGGTTTTCATTCACGTCAATAACTAACAAATCTTTAGTAGTAAATATGTTAGATAAACCCCATAAAAATACCGAGACAATAAAAAGTAAAAAGATAAAAAATATTTTCATTTCAGATTAATTTTTTAAAATATCGAAATTTTAATATTAAGTGATTATCTCAAATTTATTTTTTTTAATATTATTTTTTTTAAAGGTTCTCCCAATTTAAGATTTATAGGAGATTTTTTATTTAACAATTTTTTTAAATATTTAGGTTCTAGTCCATATCCTGGTCTAATAGTTTTTATATTTTCTTTTGAGAATTTTTCACCTCTTTTTATTTTTTTAATTGCAAAGATTGATCTCCTGTAATTTTTCATTATTTTTTGACTTTTACTAATAATATATTTATTTTGCTTAATCATTTCCCATGTTGATAAAATATTATTTTTAAAATTTTTAATATTTTTTCCTTTTAGTGAGAACTCAATATCAAATCCTCGATTTTGATTTTCTAAAGCAATATGCTTTTCAAATATTTTAGCGCCCATGCTTACAGCTAAACTTGCTATTTTTGGGCTATTAGAGTGATCAGATAATCCAACAAAACAATTAAATTTCTTTTGTAAAATCCTTATATTATATAAGTGAAAGTCTTTCTCAGCAGCTGGATATGTACTCACGCAATATAAAATTATAAACTTATTTTTACTATATTTTCTTATAATTTTGATTGTATTTTCTATTTCCTTCATATCAGCCATACCAGTAGAAACTATTATTGGCTTATTAGTTTGCGCTATCCTCTTAACTAAATTTAGATCAGTTAATTCAAACGAAGCAATTTTATAAATAGGACAATTAATTTTTTCCAAATACTCTACAGCTTCAACATCATATGGGGTACTAAAAGCCTCTATATTAATTTTTTTTGCATAATCAAAGAGTGTTTTTTGCCATTTAAATGGTGTTTGTGCTTTTTCGTAAAGATCCCATAAATATTTACCTTTCCAAAGTCCCTTTTGAATTTTTAAATACTTATTGTTGGCTCTCACTGTCATATTTTTAGCTTCATAGGTTTGAAATTTGATAAAATCTGCTCCCATTTTTTTGGCAGTTAAAATTATTTTTTTTGCAGTTTTAAGTGAACCACAATGATTACAAGACAATTCTGCTATTAGTAAAGGCTTAGAGTTCTTATCTATAATTTTTTTTCCTAATCTTAATTTCATAAATTATATTACCATGTTATACATTTATTAATGGGAAAAAAAATAAAAACTTTTTGGGAAAATAGATCTCAAAAAAAACTTTTTGCCGGATCTAATGACACATCAGTTGATATATTTGAAACAAATTATATCTCCACTCAAATCAGTAAAAATAAAAAAATATTAGATGTTGGATGTGGTAATGGAATATTTCTCAAAAGATTGCTTAAAATTAAAAAATACAACAAAGCTATCGGAATAGATTTCAGCAGTGGAATGATAAAAGCTGCAAGCAAACTCAAACTAAGTAATACAGTGTTTAAAGTTGTAGATATAACTAGCAAATCAAGTTTATCAAAAATAGATGATAAATTTGATATTATAGTTACCAAAAGAGCTTTAATTAATATTTCGTCGAATAAAAAACAAATGAAAATACTAGATTATCTAGGTAATTTTTTAAAAAAGGGTGGAAAGATACTTTGCTGTGAGAACTCAAAAAATTCACTTAATAAAATAAATAAACTGAGAATAAAAATGAATCTCAAAAAAATTGAAAAACCATGGCATAATACTTATTTTGATGACGCCAAAATTAAAAGATATAAATTTAAGAAAATAAAGTTACACAAGCTTCATGAATTTTCCTCAACTTTCTACTTTTTGAGCAGAATAGTAAACGCACTGGTAACAAAAAAAGAAAATAAAAAATTTTTTAATAGATCAATCAATGAAGTAGGTATGCAGCTAGATCAAAATTTAATAAATGGTTTTTCTCAAAATATTCTTTACGAATTTAGAAGAAAAACCTCTTTAATTAATTGATTTAAATTTTCCATAAGATATAAAAACTTATGAAAAAAATTAAAAAAAATTACTCTTATTATTTATCTAAAATAAATAAAATTGAAAGCACTAGAAAAAAAAATAATAAAAATTGGATGGATTTGTTAAGATTGTCTTTTAAACATAATCCTAGGGACGCTAAGAAAATCTTAAAAGGTATTTTTGCTGAGGATAAAAAGGTAAATAAGTTAGTAAAAGAATTAATCAAATAAAACTATTAGGAGTAGTCTACAAGACAATGTTTAGTAGGTGAAAATTTTTTTATAAAAGGGGGTCTGAACAGATAATAAAAATTAAACCAAGGACAATTTTCGTTAAATTTGAACTTCCCATTTCCCCAAGGATACTTATCAAACTCTGTTATTACACCGTCGTAAAGCTCTTTTTTCTCTCTATTGCAACAATATAAAAAAGCTTTATTGCTCTTAACGATATCAAAATATTTTATAATTTCATCTTTATCCATTTCCTGAAATGAAGCAATATTTACAAATAATTTAATATTAATATTTTCTAACAAATGAGCATTTTCGGCAGGAATGAAATAAAGTTTAATATTTTTTGAGTCTAAATCCGCTTTTGAATTTACTACTTTAATGAATTTTTTATCAATAATATTAAATTTTTTTAAAATAGAATATTCTTGAAGAGATACCTCAGGTAAATTTACAGAATAAATTGTAGTTTTTTCATCTTGCAACATGCAGCCACTTGCAAAGTTTGCTTTTCCATCTCCAATTACACAAACTTTATTTTTTATAAGATTATTTTTATTCAAAATATTTAAAGTAAAAACATGTCTGAGAATATCATAATCGAACATTCTTTTTTGAAGAGCACAAATTTTTTTATAAAGCTTTATTTCATCAGAAAAAAATATTTTTTTATCAAATAATATAAATTGAAAAATTAAATGTAGAATATTTCTTTTAAACTCATTTTTTGAGAATGCACCTGAGCTTAAGATATTATAAACATCTTCGAAATTTTGATTCTTAGTGTGTTTTTTCCAGTATGAAGATTTATTTTTATGTGAATTTAGTATACTAGATTTTAATTGAGAAATTATTATATCTTCTTCCATAATTTTACCAATATTAATACTCTTTAATTGAATACATATATCTCATCACCATTCTATCATTCAATAAAGTTTTGGATCCTTTGTGAACTCCACCTTCATCAAAAATAATAGCACTTCCTGCTGATAGATTGAAATCAAATTCACTAGACTCAAAGTTTTCCTCTTTCTCCACTAATGCGGTTTGCTCTAAAAAATTATCTATCAGACTAGATCCGTTAAAATAATTTATAAAATAATCTTTATTTTCTTTGTTCAATATTAATTTTCGAAAATCTTTTAACTTCCAATAAGGCTGGTATTTTAATTTACCCTCATAAATTCCTTTTCTAATAGCATATCCTATCTTCTGTGATTTAGGAATGTAACTAGTGCATCCATTATTTGGACCTACATTGGTTAAATAAATAAAAATTTTTAGAAAAAAATGGTTTGGATTCACAAATCCTTCAGATAATTTCTCAGCTCCTCTATAAGCTTGATCAGTATGCCAAGGTAGAACCTCTTTGTTACTTATTTTACTATAATAACCATCAACAAATTCTAAACTACTTTTTTGATTAAAAAAGTAATTTGATATTAAATTTAATTTTTTTTTATTTGCTAAGTTTAATATAAAAAAACTATTTTTAATCTTTTTAAAATTTAATTCTAGTAACTTTGAAAAAATGGATTTAATTTTTACGGGAAAATAGCTATTTTCATGTCCCTTAGGAGCAGAATAATATCTTATAATTTTTTTTGCTGACTCAAGTTCTTTCTCGGTTAAAAAATTATCTATTTTAACTATACCATCCTCTTTTATTTTCTGAATGTAATCTGAAAACATTTTAATATAGACTAAAAATGATGTTCTCCAGAAAAGTTTTTTGATATTTTATTATGATGAACCGAGTAAGCACCTAAATCAGCTCTTTTAGACTTTGCTACATACCAATTAAACTCAGAGAACTTTGATTTACCTAATACTTTATCTGAATTTATAATAATAGATCTCCCAGGAAGTAAATTTTGTTTTATGGTCTTTACCTTTCCGTTGGAATTATAAAAATCAATAGTTATTTTTTCAGTCTTTCCATCAGATGAGTTGAAACAAAAACCAATTTTACTGGTATAATTTTTGTGTTTAATAAATTGTCCCCAGACAAAACTTTCTCTCTTTTTAGGAACAAACATTTTCTCGTTTATTAATGATACGTTAATTGAACACTTAAGTGGGTTTTTATTCCCATGTTCACCGTAATTAAGCTGATGATTTACTCTAGTTGGAATTCGATTATTTGAACTTTTTGCGATTAAAGTAAAAGCTGTAATATCTTTAATACCTTTTGAATTAATAAATTCATTTACATTGATTATACAAGGGGATTTAGAGCTAGATAAGAATTTAAAACTTGGGGACAAGATATAACCGTTTTTTGTAAAAACTTTAATTTTAATATCTAATTTACAAGGACTGAATATTGGATACATTCTAATTTCATTATTAAAATCTTTAAAGTATGGATAAGTTCTAAAGCTTTCGGGTGATGAAAAATATTCTTTTTTAATAGAAGAGTCGTAGTAAGAGTGATTTGCGCTAAAAGCTCCAGTATTTTTATTCATTCTACCTGCAAGCAACCTTCCAAAAAACAAATTTTGTTTAGGTTGTTTTATTTTTAAAATACCACCATTAGTTTTACTTGGTAAGTATTTTGATAAATAAAAAGTTTTTTGAGATAACCTTGGAAGGGATATATTAATTTTTTTTGTAATATTAATATTATCTTTTTTATAATTTAATTTAATATTTCCTTTTTTTATATCAGAAATACCTGAAGATATATTAAAAAAAGTATCGTATTTTTTATCTATTTGTAAATCAAAAGAGGACTCGGACACTTCTGTTTTGTTTACCTGATCATTTTCAAATACATCATTTAAAATTCTATTATATGAATGAACTACATTACAAAAATCTTTACCCCAATGAGAAATTATTACTGCGGGAAATGGAATAAAAAGATTACTACCAGAGTAAAACTCAACTAGATAATTAAATGCTTTAGATTTTGAAAAGACTTTTGATAGATTAAAAGAATATACTTTAAGTTGGTTTATTTCAAAAGTTAAAGAGTCAAGTAAGTTACCATATTTGTCTAAAGCACATACTTTTAAGGCTACTGATTTGTAACCTCTTTTTAAAAGAAAATGATTTATAAAACCTATCCAAGCATTACAGTTTTTCATTTCTGGAACAATTAAAGAGGACCTGTGAACCGTATTTTTACGTGGTTGAATATGATATTTTATACGATCTTTTTGAACTTGTAGATAATCTTTCATAATAACAAATTTATACTAATTTATAAGAATTTCATCTATAACATTATTAAAATTGTATGTTTAAGAATATATACTGCTAATAAAGGAATATTTTCAATGAGCTTTGACCAAAATCAATTATACGACTTATTTTTAAAAGAAACAAAAGTCGACAGACTACAAAAAATCATTTCTAAGTACGAAATTTTTAAGAAAATAATAGATGTTCCTGGCGATATTTGTGAATTCGGAGTTTTTAAGGGCGCTGGAATATTTACTTGGGTAAAGTTAATGAAACTATTTAAACCAAATAATGATTTTAAAGTTGTTGGTTTTGATTTCTTCGAGAAAAAAAGTAATCCCAAATTTAAATTTAAATTAGATAAAAAAGTTCAATCCTTTCATACTAAGGGAGCGATAAGTCAGAAGGAATTACAAAAAAAATGTAAGGATTGGGGTTTCAGTAATTTAAAACTATATGCTGGAGATGTGAAAAAAACATCTAAACAATATGCTGAGGAAAATTTTGGATCTAGAATAGCTTTACTATACTTAGATGTTGATAATTACGAGGGCACCTTAGAAATTTTAAAAAATCTTTATAAAAAAATGGCTATAGGAGGAGTAATTGCCTTTGATGAATATGCTTTGCAAGGACACGGAGAGTCTGATGCAGTAGATGAGTTTTTTCGCGAAAAAAAAATTAAATTAAAGTCATTTAGTTGGGCAAATTCCCCTACAGCATATACAATTATTGAATAATTAAAAAAAAAGTTATTAAATTTTTGTGATCTACATTATTTTAAATTATAAATTTTGTTAAATAATTAAATGTTTTTTTCAATAGTGATTCCTACTTTCAATAATGCAAGCTTTTTAAAAAAGTCAATTAAATCAGTTGAAAATCAAACTTATGATAATTTTGAACTAATAGTTGTTGACAATAATTCGACTGATGAAACATCAAGTATTATAAAAGAATGTTCAATTAAAAATTTAATTTACGAAAAAATATCCAATAATGGGATAATTGCCAAATCAAGAAATCTTGGAATAAAACTTTCAAAAGGCAGTTGGTTGATTTTTTTAGACGCAGATGATTTAATTTATAAGGAAAAATTAAATTTTTTAAATAATAATTTAACTGAAGATTTTGATTTAGTTTGTACTGCGGAAAAAATTATAGATCTTGATAGTAAAAATTATAAAATTTGGAAATATGGACCATACGAAAATGATATGTACAAAAATATGCTAATTCATGGAAATAAATTTTCTACGTCAGCTTCTGTCATTAATAAGGACTTTTTGATAAAAAATAAAATTTTTTTCAATGAGAATAGAGATTTTGTTACAGCTGAGGATTACGATTTTTTTCTTAATCTTGTGAAAAAAGGAGCAAAAGTTAAATTCTTTGATAATATTTTGGGTGATCATTTATTTTATAAAGGTAGTCAGTCATCAAATTTTAAACTTCATAAAAAATCGGTGGAAAGTGTTTTAAAATTCCATACATTTCAAGTGCAAGAGTTTACCCAAGAAAAAAATAGATTATGGAAAAGTTTGAGATGGCGTTTAATTTTGATGGATTTTATTAATGAGTTTAAAAACAAAAAATTTTTAAAAAGTTTAAAATTGTTAATTATACTTACATATATTTCACCAATAAAAGTTACTGTATTTTTTGTTAATAAACTTAAAAAAATATTTTAAATACTTTTTATATTGGGCGTATAGTTCAGTGGTAGAACGCTTCGTTGACATCGAAGAGGTCATAAGTTCAATTCTTATTACGCCCACCAAAAGCTCAAAATCCATAGTTTTTTCACTGTTTACTTATACTTATAAAAATATTATAAATTTGCGCCTGGTAATTATTGCGAAGGGGCTACACCCGATCCCATTCCGAACTCGGAAGTTAAGTCCTTCAGCGCCGATGGTACT
>MDTB01038206.1_pt1 | contig 12309 bp, 12 predicted proteins | sample 811161 | NCBI WGS metagenome assembly MDTB01 (sample SAMN05326650, study PRJNA326480) | marine metagenome | isolation source: seawater | place: Mediterranean Sea | collected 2009 | reverse complement strand
TTGTGCTAGTCGAAAATCCCCGGCAATTAATACTCTAATTCCGCAGCGGTGGGCACGGTCGACTAGATGATGAGCTAAGCTACGCCGATGACCATGATTATAATGACGGAAGATTATGGCTATATCTGGTGGTAGGGTTTCTAATATTGAACTTGGGTCAGGCAAGCGTGTCTCATCGGTCATAATAAAGGCGCGCGGAAGACGAAATTTTTTTTCTTGAGGCTGCCAACGAGGGTAGCGAATTTTTGGACCAAAGGTAAAATTGAGTGTGCGGGTGAGTTCTGTTAAGTTTCTGCTCATTATCATTCTCTCTAAAAGAAGGTATTTATGGTCGCTGACAAACATAGAGGGAACTCAGAGGTTCGCCAAAATCTTTGCGCCGTCAAGTCTAGGATTTCAAAAGCGGCTGTTTTGGCTGAGCGTAATCCTTCGGATGTTAAGTTAATTGCGATAAGTAAAACCCAAAAAATTAAATTGATTACTGAGGCGATTGCCGATGGACACCGTCATTTTGGTGAGAACCGTGTTCAGGAATCCGAAGATAAATGGCCGTCAATATTAGAGGCAAACGACGACGTTTTATTGCACCTCGTTGGTCCCCTTCAAACAAATAAAGTTAAACGTGCAGTTAAGCTTTTTAATACTATACAAACTTTAGATCGACCGAGACTAGCTCGGGCGCTGGCTCGTGAGTTTGACTCCCAGGGGTCTCAAGTCGATTGTTTTATTCAGATAAATATAGGCGAAGAACCTCAAAAGACGGGTGTTCTTCCTGATGCTGCCGATAGCTTTATTGAGGAATGCCGCAAGGACCTGCTACTTCCCATTGTCGGCCTAATGTGCATTCCTCCTGCTAACGATCAGACCGGGTTGCATTTCGGGCTGCTTTCCCAAATAGCGGAACGCAATGGATTATCAAACATTAGCATGGGTATGAGCGCAGATTTCGAAATAGCGATTCGGTTTGGCGCGACCCATGTTCGGCTGGGAACAGCCATATTTGGCGCCCGACCCCCGCTCAGTTCGAGGCCGGAATAATTATATCTGTTGTGGCCCCGCAGTTTTGAACAATTCTGAGGAGATCTCTACGCTGGAGGGCGATACAACCCTCTGTAGGTGAGTAAGCGGGCTTGGCAATATGCATGAAGATTGCACTACCCCTTCTGGGAATTACGGGGTTATCATTGTGTCCGATTACTACGATTAGATCGTATATATTGCTGTTTCGCCAAAGTTTTTCGTGGCTCGCTGCGAAAGGAAGTTTCACAGGTTGATTATACGCCTTATCTAATGGATCGTCGCACCAGGCATCTGTCGGCTCGAGCGCATGAACAATCAGTTCAGTTTCTGGTTTTATCATCCGATCGGGTCGATATAACACCGCCCTCAAAGGAAAGCGACCAGTCGGTGTACAGCCATCACCTTCCGATTTCTCTATACTTATACCTCTCCGGCCCATCGCACAACGATAGCTGTAGCCTTGAAATATGAGAGTGTCGGCGGATAGAACTTCGATAATTGAGGAGTTTGACGATAATACTACCAATTTTTGATCCTCAAAGAGCATTGCATATTTCAGCATAAACCGCTGTTCAAATATTTGCGGCATGTCATTTCGTTTGCATACGTATAAAAAACTAAAGTGCTAAATTCTTATAGGATGCCAACGACGCTTTGCGCGCAGCCAATCCGGAACGGTAAGCGAGTTCAGCTCGAGCCCAAGCTGAAACTGGATCCATTTTAGACTCAGCGTCGGAGCCTTCGTTTGAGTCAATGAACTCCTTGACTTCAGATTGGTCCTCTGACTTGGTGGGTGCCAGATTTGATAATTGATCTGGTAGTAACGTAAGTATATGGGCTCCTGAGTCTCTTCCAGTGGCCACTTCTAAAATAACTTCTGCGGCTGAAAGGCTGGCTCCTATAGGGCCTCCAAACAGGGCTGATCCTGCAATTCTTGGCAGTGGGTTGAGGATATCTCCAGTCAGGCTCCTGTAAATGGGGCCAATTATCGGGATATGGTGCATCGGATTTACAGTGTCGATAAGATCAAGAAAAGATAAACCGTTTTTGCCAAAGGGCTGAAAACCTAGTGGCTTAGATTTTGAGCTATCGACAGAACTGAGCTCGTTTCTTCTAGAAAATGTATTATTCAAAATAGGCTGTTCAGCGTGCGGAAGTGAAACCATGACAAAATTTTACCATTTTTCTTATAATAAAATTATGAACGCAAATGCCGTGCCAATAAAAATTCTTATATTTCAATGACCAGATTAATTAAGAGCCTTCAACCATTTGGTAACCGGAATAAATTGCCGATCACTACTTTCTATATCAGATGGTCGCTACGCTGAGCCTTTGTTCGCAGGTATTTTTCGTTATGCTTGTTTGATGAAAACTTGTGGCTCACACGCGTTACAACCTGAACGCCACATGCCTCTAACCCCAATATTTTTTTCGGATTATTGGTCATTAGGTCAATTCGTTCATAACCAAGCAGCTGCAGCATGCGAGCAGCAGGCAAGAAAAAACGCTCATCTGCATCAAATCCTAGCTGCTTATTAGCGTCCACCGTATCAAAGCCGACATCTTGAAGACTGTAAGCGCGAAGTTTGTTAACAAGACCAATGCCACGACCTTCTTGGGCCAAATAAAGCAGGATACCCGAACCGCGTGCAGAAATTTTTGTAATAGCTCCACGCAGTTGGTCCCCACAATCACACCGCAACGAACCGAGTATATCTCCCGTAAAGCACTCGGAGTGAATCCGTGTTAATACAGGTTCTTTGGGATCTGGAGAACCTATAATAATTGCCAAATGCTCAATTCCTCCGTCGTGTGGTCTAAAAGCGACTACCCGGGTGTTTTCGGCATCTGCAAGTGGCACTCGCGTCTCGCTGACGAGATAAAGTGATGCTGCCGCGGTTTGCTCATATTGAAAAATCTCACTCGCATCAACTAGCACGATGTCATGAAGGTGTGACCAATCATCCAAATTCAAGGCCTCATGTGAATGGAGGGGCGCTATTAGTGCTGAAGGCAGTAGCCGCGCCAGTTTAGCTAGAGTAATTGCAGCATTCTCGCCTCCAAAAATTTTGGCAATGCGGCTCGATATACTTATTTGTTTAAGGTCTAGGTCAACGAGCGGATTTGAGATAGCGAAGGCAGTTTCCGCGGTCAGGGGCGGGTCTGTAATCAGTGTCACTGTCTTGTCGTCCGATTGATTAAGACCTAATGCAGCGGCGCGGCGAGCCGTAATCGCGAGAGATGGCGTACCGCCTGAAACCTGCTCTAGTTTTTCGAAAATCTCAGAATTTAAGCCCTCAGATGCTTGTGCGATCACAGCTTTGCCTGAAGCACCACGAATTGCAACCAAACGACCCTGCCGGAATTCTGAAATTGCACGGTCAACATTAATTAAAGATAAAACGCGGCGCGATCTTGGCGCGCCTATTAAATTTGGTTTTTTGTCGCCCACTAAATCAACTCGATTACTATTTTAATTTTCCATCTTTACAATTGTTTTCAGAACTCTTTGTTGGTGATATTAATGAATTTTGAATTGGCTATTCAGGAAATTTAGTGGCCAATGTTAACTATTTGTGGCCGAAATGCGAGTAAAACATGACTGGCGGCAGACAAATTCTAATTGCTGATGCGAACGCTACATTGAATGAAATGCTGTCCGAGCAATTTCATTCGCAAAAAGAATTTGACACATATAGTGCGATCTCAGCTGCAGCTGCTTTAACCTTTGTCAAGGAAGAATATTTTGACGCGATAATACTAGGAACAAAGTTATCTGACATGGATGGATACAAATTATGCCAAGTAATGCGTCGAAACGAAGTAACTTCTCCCATTATTATGTTAATCGATCCCCAGGATTATACCGACGACATTCTGGCGAAGGACATGGGTGCAACTGAATGCATGGTCAAGCCCTTTCGGTATAATGTTTTACTGGCTAAGCTGAAAACATATATCCGAAGTCATGAAAAGACCGGGTCCCTCACTCTAAAAATTGGATCCTATAAGCTTCACCCGTTAAAAAAGATATTACTTGATGAGGCGGGGCTAAGCACTATCCAGCTTACAGATAAGGAGGTCCAGATACTTAAATGTCTTCATCGTGCGGGCAACAGTATCGTTAGTCGCGATGTTCTTTTGGAGAAAGTCTGGGGTTATAATGTTGAGGTAGCCACCCATACTCTCGAAACACACGTTTATAGGCTGCGTCAAAAGATTGAGCTCGAACCTTCACGTGCCCAACTCTTGGTTACAGAGGCAGGCGGATATCGTTTGATGCAATAGTTTGGGGCAGATACTCAAGTGTCCACTAATTTGGGCTATCGAAAGAATTTGGCATTTCGTACTCAAATAGTTTTGAGTCTAATTTCACATCAAATTCAGGCCCTAAAAGTGAGACGGTGGTTTGTATACCCTGAGCATCGGTTATCACCCACTTGCGAAGCCCCAGTGGTGTATCACTAAATACCAGCATAATTTGAGCTTCTTGGGGGTCCTTGGCCCGCACAATTGAAATCCTAAGTACGCCTGGCGAGCGCCGAAATCCCGTTACCAAGACCTCTTCTCCTGAAAATGAAATACGTTCACGTAATATCAGCGCTGCCGGAGTAAAATATAATAACATTGGAGTTGCTTGGTTTAATTCTTGATCTATGTAAAAGAGGTTGAGCCCGTCAGCGATCACCAAAGTTGGATTAGGCGGATCATATTCCAGTCTCATCTTACCTGGGCGCTGGATGTGCACCATGCCCTCCCCATAAGACCCGTCGGAAGACAGCTGTAGAAACCGTGCTCGGACAGTTTTGCTGCTATTGAGGTGAGCCTCAATACGGCTTATGTCCGCTATATCTTGTTTTGTTAATTTCAAGGAACGCGCAAATACGGCCTCTGATTTCGAAGAAAAGGACAGCGAGATGATGAGAGCAAGTATAAGTTTTACCACGACAGCACCGTTAGTTTTTTGAGTGATTTAGTAGTTTTTGGATCCACCACAGCGTACAATTCAAAAAGAATTTAGTGAGCACCAACCAGCACTTCTCGTCTCCCCACGCGATTAGCCGGGCTAATAACACCTTCTTTTTCCATTTGCTCGATGATGCGGGCGGCACGGTTGTAACCAATTTGCAAGTGGCGTTGTATAAAGCTAGTTGATGCCTTGCCCTCGTGAGAAACGATTGCCACCGCTTCATCGTAGAGTTCATCGCTCATTTTAGCCTTTTCAGTCTTTCCCTCTAATCCCATTGAACTTCCATCATCAACGGTGATCTCATCAATATAAGCTGGAGCTTTTTGAAGTTTGAGGTGATCGACAACATGCTCCACCTCATCATCTGACACAAAGGGGCCGTGGACTCGCATCACCCGCCCACCACCTGCCATGTAAAGCATATCGCCTTGTCCGAGGAGTTGTTCAGCCCCTTGTTCTCCAAGAATAGTGCGACTGTCAATTTTAGAGGTTACTTGAAAACTGACCCGCGTCGGGAAATTTGCTTTCACCGTTCCTGTAATGACATCTACCGAGGGTCTCTGAGTCGCCATTATTAGATGGATCCCCGCGGCTCGCGCCATTTGTGCCAGACGTTGAATCGCGGCCTCAACGTCTTTTCCCGCAACTAGCATGAGATCTGCCATTTCATCTACCACCACAACTATGAAAGGTAGAGGGTCCATGGGGAGAGACTGGCTTTCGATTACTGGTTTGCCCGTTTCGTCAAATCCTGTTTGAACACTTCGGGTCAAATGTTCGCCTTTTTTTATCGCCTCTTCAATTCTGGTGTTGTAACCTGCAATGTTTCGAACCCCTAACTGGGACATATTTCTGTATCGATCTTCCATTTCACGGACCGCCCACTTTAGCGCTACGATTGCTTTTCCGGGGTCTGTAACAACTGGCGTTAGGAGATGAGGGATTCCCTCGTAGACAGATAACTCGAGCATCTTAGGGTCGATCATAATTAGGCGGCACTGTTCTGGGTTAAGACTATATAACAGTGAGAGGATCATTGTATTCATTGCGACGGACTTGCCAGCCCCTGTAGTTCCGGCTATCAGTAGATGCGGCATTCGTGAGAGGTCGACTACGACTGCTCCACCACCGATATCTTTTCCAAGGGCAAGGGGCAATTTTGATTTCGCGGTCTCAAAATTAGTGGAGGCTAAGATTTCTCGTAACAATACAACCTCACGCGTGACGTTCGGAAGCTCTATACCTATGACGTTTCGCCCTGGAACAACTGCGACACGAACGGAAACAGCACTCATCGAGCGAGCAATGTCGTCAGATAGACTTATAACACGTGATGTTTTGGTTCCCGGGGCCGGCTCTAGCTCATAAAGCGTTACCACTGGACCGGGCCGAACCTTAGAAATCTCGCCTTTCACACCAAAATCTTTAAGGACTGAAGCTAGAAACTTAGCATTTTGTTCTAGGGCATCTTTGTTGATTGTTTCTGACTCAGTACCTGCGTAAGGAAGCTCCAGAAGCTCTAAAGGTGGAAGGGTGTAGATTGTTGCACCCGGTTCCAAATTAAGCTTTCCTTGACAGTCAGCGGCGGCGCGTTTCCCTGTTTTTGGTTTAGGCTGCCGCGGCGCAACAAGCCCTTTTCGCGTTGGCATAAGTTCTTTTGGGCGGGCATCACCGACGGTTGACTTGGAGAGTGTTTCAGATAGATAATCAGATTTTTCGTTGTCGATTAGGCTAGGGGTAATTCTTTTCTTTGTGTCTTGGCGAAAAGAGAAGAACTTAGATGCTCGGTTGAATTTCGCTATGTTACGACCAAGACTAAGAATTCCTGACCCAATTGCTCGCCATTCTAGCCAAGTTAAGCCGATTCCAAATATCCAAAATAATCCGGTAAGAAAGACAGCAATTAGAGCAATCTGAAAACCACCGTCATTCCAGCCAGCAGCCCGAAGTGTTTCCACCAGCCGTATATGGACCAGCGATCCAACTGACCCGCCTGTTTTATTTGCCATTAGCAAGCTTTCGCCGACAAATAATCCGCTCAACCAAACGCTGCTAACAATAACTGCTAGGATTAATGCTATGAACCGCCAGCTCACATGCGAAAGAGGCTGCTTTCTGATTAGGCGCCAAGACCAGACGGCCATGCCGATTATTAGAAAGTATACAGCAAAACCAACACTTTGCATTGTGAGGTCAGCAAAAATAGCCCCTGAATGGCCTAGTAAATTTGTCGGTGGTAAACTATTAGCACTGTTCAGAGACGCATCACTGGGGTGATAGGTTACCACCGCAGCGAACATCGAAACTGTAATTAAGGCCAGACAGACTCCAACAACATCAAAAATGCGGTCACGCAGAAAAATTTTGGCACTCGCAGGAAGCAGGCCTGCCACGCGTTGGTCTCGAGGCCCACTGCTGGGGGCGGACTCAAAAAATTTTAAAGCAAATTTCATAAATAGAAAGTATGACATCTTCCTAAATAAGCTCTTAACAAAACAAATTGGAAAAGTGAGTTCCCCTGCTTGCCGGATTGGTTCTTCTGTCTAGTAAAATCTCTAATTTTCAGATGATTACCAAGCCCGATACCCAGAACCAAACTCTGGATAGGTCTCTATTCCGCACGCCTATAAATTTCAGGTTGGTATTTCTGATTACCAAGGCTCTTGATCTATAGTGTGAAGTCATAACTTATCTGCTAAGCGGCAACCGCACCCAACCCATCTTTTCGCACATCTGTCATAGTCATAACGGCCTTCATTTGCTTCGGCCCTTTAAATCTGGTCTTCTGATACTTATATCTTATCCGGTATCGCTTTTATTTTGTTCCAGATAAGAGAGGCGGGATAGATCCGCTCCACATTTAACCGCAGATTATAAAATTGTGCGGCGAACAATTAAACTGGTTAAATTGCAGAATAATCAATGAGCGAGTTCTTGAGTAATGGTAAGATAATGGACCGCGTCAACAAAGCATCCTGTTTTTTCAGCGGTAGAAAAGTATGCATACAAAATCACCGAGATTTATTGGTGGATTTTGGGTCAGGTTTTTTAGGTAAATCTGATGACTGATGTTGATGTATTGATTGTTGGTGGTGGACTGGTGGGTAGCACCCTTGCTGCGGCACTCGCAGGGACGGGTGTTTCTGCAGCCGTAGTGGATTCCACGGATCTCTACAGTGCAATTAACTCAGAATTTGATGGCCGGTCGTTTGCCGTGTCACATGCGAGCCATCGCCTGCTCTCAGCCGTGGGCATTTGGCCGTATTTAGACAAGGATCAATCACCTATTCTTGATATCCGAATTTCAGATGGTTCATCTCTGATGTTCCTGCATTTTGATCAGCGGGATTCTGGTGGGAAACCGATGGGATATATGGTTGAAAACCACTCTCTTCGTCGGGCACAATACAAACGTCTCTTAGAAGCCAAAGACCTAATTGTACATTCTCCTGACTCCATCGTTTTTCTAGAGCGCACTGCAAATGGAGTAACGGCGGACCTAGCAAGCGGTACGCGTCTAAAGGCAAAGCTCTTGGTCGGCGCTGATGGCAGAGGCTCCAAGGTGCGTTCAGAAGCTGGAATAGGTCTAACAAAATGGAAATACAATCAAACGGGTATTGTTTGTGTGGTTAGACATGATTACCACCATAATCATATTGCCCAAGAAAGATTTTTGCCCTCAGGCCCATTTGCTATCCTTCCGCTTATAGGTGACCCGCCAGAAGCGGGGAATCGCTCATCTCTCGTTTGGACGGAAGTTAATGAATTGATCCCGAACTTAATGAATCTTAGCGATCTGGATTTTACTAGGGAAATCAGTCAACGATTCTGCAATTTTCTTGGTAACGTAGAATTAGCCGGGCCGCGTTATAGTTTCCCCCTTGCACTGCAATTTGCTAAAAATTCAATGGATCGTCGGCTTATTTTGGTAGGAGATGCGGCCACTGCGATGCATCCGATAGCAGGTCAGGGCCTAAATATGGGGCTGCGTGATGTTGCTGCTTTAGCTGAGGTTCTCTTGGAAGCTGTGAAGTTGGGCCTCGACATTGGTGAAGACCAGATCTTGCAAAAGTATGTCCGTTGGCGGCGTTTTGATACGAACCTAATGTTAGCAGCGACCGATGGCTTGAATCGTCTATTCTCGAACAACTGGGGCCCAACCCGGTTAGCACGAGACTTGGGGCTGTCTGCCGTCAATCGGTGCCCACCTCTAAAGCGTTTTTTTGTGAGCCACGCGATGGGCCTCACTGGAAACTTACCACGGCTATTGCGCGGAGACAGTCTCGTTTAGGGGTCCCTGCTTAGGCCCTTGTTTTTTAGGGACTCTAAGTAATTTTGCCATAATTGTTCTTGGCGCTGTCCGAAATCGTAAAGCGTGTCCCACGTGTAAATGCCGGTATCATGTAGGTCATCAAATTTAATGGATATGGCATAGTTTCCTACTGATTTTATATCCATGATACCTACGTGACGGCGGCCGGAGACTATTTTTTTTTGGTCAGGACTATGCCCTTGAACCTCAGCGGAGGGACTTTCGACTCTTAATAACTCTGCGGGCAAACGAAAATTTTCCCCTGTATCGAAGTCAATTTCGAGGATTTTTTCGTCTCGAATAAGCCGAATTTCAAGTGGTCTGTTCTCCTGGTTAAATTTACCCGACATTTAATCGTTTTCAACCTACCCTAGCTGTTTAAAGGCCGAGCTTCTTCAATTAGCATTATAGGAATCCCGTCGCGAATGGGATATGCCAACCCGGCTTGCCGACTTATTAGTTCTTGTCGATCATGGTCAAATTCGAGGCTCCCCTTGGTTGTTGGACAGACAAGTATTTCCAGCAACTTTGGATCGACTGATTTTAACTTGGCCAAGTATAAGCTCCTTGTCAGTGACGTGCCGTATTAACGTTATTTCCATGTATAGCCATCTCGAGGATAGTTTGCAGTCGCTCAGCCCGTCCTTGTAGGTCATTTGCCTCAAGCAGAAGCTGTTTTTCTTCCGGCTGTAATGGACAACCCATTGCAGCAGTAGTAACTAGGACCAAGTCTGGAACCTCATTTAAGGCATCCCAATCAGCGGCTAGGTTTTGGTGCTCAAAATATTGGCGTAATGCTGCTAATAGACCCTCTCTATTTTGTATATCAGACTCGTCAGATTCAAGATCTCTTACGAATGGGCTGTAATTAGCCGTGATCCGACGATAACCTCGGTGCAAATCAAGCTCTTCTTTTACAATAAACCTGCATATCCCAGTTAGGACAATTTCATACCTCCCATCACCAGGGTCTGTAAACTCGGTTATTCGGCCAAGGCAGCCAGTATTATAGATTTCGTTGCTGTTGTTATTTTTTTTTGGTCCTAAATCAATGGGCTGAACCAGCCCCATTAATCTGCCTGCCCCTAAAGCATCCTCAATCAAAGTTATGTAGCGGGGCTCAAATATATTTAGAGGAAGTTGCCCAAAGGGTAAAAGCAGAGCACCGGTCAGGGGAAAGATCGGGATGATTTCAGGCATGTGGTCAGCGGTCATGAGAAAAGTATCGCAGATAGACGCTTGCGACCCGCTATAGTAAGTTCATGAGTTGGACCCAAAGTATCAAACACCTTTAAAAGTTGAACTCGCCCAGCCTGATCGTTCCATTGCTGGTTAATTTTAACAAGTTCGAGAAACTCATCGATCGCATCTTCAGTTTGGCCATTTGCAAATAGGCCCATGGCAAGATTAAAACGAGCTTCTGGATCGCCAGGCTCCGCATCGACCCTCTCACGTAATGGTCGTGTATCCGTTGCTGACCCTGCAGCTTCGTTAAGTTCTGCGGCTGAAATAGCAGCCGCAACCTCGGTTCGGGATTTCATGTCTGGACCCAACGACTTAATTATTTCATCAATAGCCTCACGATTGTTAAGGGCCAGTAAGGACCGAATTACACCGGCCGTCGCCGCCTCGTTCTCAGGGTCTTCGTTTTGAATTTGACGGAAGAGTTCGAGTGCTGATTTAGCGTCACCATTTTCAAGCATCTCCTTTGCCGTATCTAGAGCTTGTTCTAGTGGAGGTTTAGCATCTCCCAATAGCCGGTCGATAAAAGACCTGATTTGGCTTTCAGGTACTGCGCCGGAGAAGCCGTCGACTGGCTGCCCATCCTTAAATGCGAACACTGCGGGTATTGATTGTACCCGAAGCTGTCCCGCTAATTCTTGGTTTTCATCCACGTTCACTTTGACCATACGGATCAGACCACCGGCCTGTTGGACCATCTTTTCCAAGACCGGCCCCAATTGTTTACAGGGACCACACCAAGGCGCCCAGAAATCGACGATAACAGGAACCTGCATCGAGGCCTCAATAACGTCCTGCATGAAGTTTGCGGTATCTGTATCTTTGATAAGGCCAATTGATGCATCCCCGGCCCCCGCCGGCGCCCCGCCAGTTTTGGTTCCCAAGTTAACATCTATCGTGGCAGGTTCTTCTGAACCCTTTTCTGAACTAGTGTTAGTTTGGACCGGTACCATGCTGCCGTCTGGGTTCATTTTAAAAGCCATATGTCGTCCCCTGAAGTACAGATATATTCACCTGAAATACATGGTGTATTCTGACTAGTAACGCAAGCTCATTGAGCAATTCTGTTCAGAGATCTGCAACCAAGGGACAATGCCCCGTATGGTGCAAGAATGATTCTAGACCCTCGGGTTTGATTTGGGTTGTTGCTGTATTTGTCATGGGGTGAAAATTCAAAATATCGTAACTCATTAACTCTTTATCCAGAACTACACTCACCCGTCCACTTGTATCATTGATAACTCCGAATGGAGTTACAGACCCGGGTCTAAGGCCAAGAACTTCCATCAGTAATTCCGGCTTGGCAAATGACAATGGCGCAGAACCTATAGATTTACGCAAGGTCTTTAGATTAATTTTCCGATCCTCGAGAGCGACGACAAGCCAAAGGTCACCTTTTTTATCCTTAAGAAAAAGGTTCTTTGAATGCCCGCCTGAAAGGTTCCCTCTTAAGCTTTTTGCGTCTTCAACTGTAAATACAGGAGGATGTTCAACTGTTGTGGTTGAAATCCCAAGGGCCTCTAGTTGTTTTATAAGTTCGGGGCGTGAATTTAGCATGAATAATAGTCTAATCTTCTGACTTTATGTTCTCAAGTATGAAACTGGCGGTTCATTCTATGCAAAGAAAGTTGGCGCTTGAAAAGGTTCCTTAAGTGATTATCATCAGTGCTCGTTTATAAAAATAAGTGTTAAGCGGGCGTAGCTCAGGGGTAGAGCGCAACCTTGCCAAGGTTGAAGTCGTGGGTTCGAATCCCATCGCCCG
>MDTB01188903.1_pt1 | contig 12310 bp, 26 predicted proteins | sample 811161 | NCBI WGS metagenome assembly MDTB01 (sample SAMN05326650, study PRJNA326480) | marine metagenome | isolation source: seawater | place: Mediterranean Sea | collected 2009 | reverse complement strand
CTACCGTTAATCCATATCCAGGTTCTAAAGGTCTAAATTCGAATTTTCCTTCATTCTCTGTTGAATTAATCATGAATACTTTATCTGGTTTTATAAAATTTAAAATTGCCATAATACTTATATAAATTAGATTATTATTTAGAATATAATTCTACGATTAATTGTTCCTTGATATTTTCTGGAATTTGTTCTCTATTAGGTATATTAATTAATTTCCCTGTCATACTTCCTCCATCCCAATCTAACCACTCTAAAGTTTGAGAATTTTTTGACATAGCACTTGAAATACTCTCCAATGATTTAGATTTCTGACGTACTGAAATTACATCTCCCATTTTTACAAGATATGAGGGGATATTAACTATATTATCATTGACAGTAATGTGCTTATGTGAAACCAATTGTCTAGCACCATTTCTAGAATTTGCTAATCCTAAACGATAAACAATATTATCTAAACGAAGTTCACAAAACTGTAATAATGCCTCACCTGTAATCATCTTACTATTTGAAGCCTTCTTAAATAAATTTGAGAATTGTTTTTCTAAAATACCATATGTGTATTTTGCTTTCTGTTTCTCTGCAAGCTGAATTGCATAATCAGATTTTTTACCCCTTCGACCATTTGGTCCATGTTGCCCTGGAGGAAACTTTCTTTTTTCAAAATACTTGTCCGGCCCGAAGATCGGATCTAAAAATTTTCTAGCTATTTTGGTTTTTGGTCCTATATACCTTGCCATATTTTTATATTAATTAATTTATACTCTTCTTCTTTTAGGGGGACGACAGCCATTATGAGGTAAAGGCGTAACATCAACAATCTCGGATACAGTAATACCAAGATTATAAATTGCTCGTATTGCGGCTTCTCTACCATTACCAGGTCCTTTAACATACGCATTAACGGTTCTTACTCCAGCATCATATGCAACTTTACCACAATCTTCTGCAGCTGTTTGTGCAGCATAAGGAGTGTTTTTCTTCGAACCTCTAAATCCTTGTTTGCCAGCAGAAGACCAACTAATAACCTGTCCACTTTTATTAGTAATTGAAATAATTATATTGTTGAAGCTTGAATGTATATGTAATTCCCCTTCAGCCTCAACTCTAACTTTTCTTTTATTTGTGTTTTTAGCCATAATAATATATTATTTAGTTGCCATTTTTTTGTTAGCAACTGTTTTTCTTTTTCCTTTTCTTGTTCTAGAATTATTTTTCGTTTTCTGTCCCCTTAAAGGCAACCCTAATCTATGGCGAATGCCTCTAAAACATCCTATATCTGTTAGGCGCTTTATGTTTAATTGAACTTCTGAACGAAGCTCCCCTTCAATCGTATAATCATCCGAAATAATTTGTCGAATTCTTTGAACATCATCATCTTTCCAATCTCCAACTTTTGTATTTAAATCTACCTTTGCTTTTAACAAAATTTTACGTGATCTATTTCTTCCTATTCCATAAATATATGTCAAACTAATTTCTCCTCTTTTATCATTTGGGATGTCTACTCCTGCTATTCTAGCCATAAAATATTTTTTTAATTACTACTAACCTTGTCTTTGTTTAAATTTAGGGTTCTTTTTATTTATTATATATAATCTCCCTTTACGTTTCACTAATTTACAATCAGCGCTTCTCTTCTTTATTGATGCCCTTGTCTTCATAAAATATTATTTTTTAGTATCTAAACGTTATTCTACCTTTTGTTAAATCATAGGGAGACATTTCTAATTTCACTTTATCTCCTGGTAATAAATTAATATAGTACATTCTCATTTTTCCTGAAATATGGGCCGTAATCACATGACCGTTCTGTAATTCTACGCGAAACATTGCATTAGATAATGATTCTTTAATTACACCATCTTGTTCTATCGAGACCTGTTTTACCATACAAAATTATTATTTATTTATCTCTTTTTCTATTAATTCAAACGAGTTTAAAATCTCTGTTTTATTTTTAGTTATTGCTACAGTATATTCAAAATGTGCGGATGGCAAACCATCTTGTGTTTCAATAGTCCAGCCATCTTCTTTTTGAAATACATCAGCCGACCCAATATTTACCATTGGCTCAATAGCTAATACTATACCATCCTCTAATAAAGGTCCAGCCCCTTCTATACCATAATTTGGCACTTCTGGTTCTTCATGTAAATTTTTTCCAATTCCATGACCAACCAATTCTTTAACTACAGAGTATCCTTGGGATTCAGTATAATGCTGTATTGCAGCACCAATATGTCCAATATTATTACCATAAATCGCGGCCATAACGCCAAGATTTAATGCTTTTTTAGTTACATGTAACAATTGCTTTTTTTCCTCTGAAATATCACCAATAGCAAAAGTATAAGCAGAATCTCCATAAAACCCATTCATAATGACACCACAATCAATAGATAAAATTGCTCCTTCTTGAATCTCTTTTTCAGATGGAATACCATGCACAACCTCATTATCTTGTGAAACACATAGTGTATTAGGAAAGCCATTATATCCTTTAAATCCAGGAACTCCACCATTATCTCTTATAAATTCTTCTGCTAAATTATCTAGAAAAAGAGAGTTAATTCCAGGACGAATAACCTTAGCTAGCTCAGCATGAGTTCGAGACACAAGTAAAGCACTTTCTCTCATTAAATTAATTTCATAATCTTTCTTTAGATATACCATAATTACATTCCTGATCTAGTTCTTCGACCTTTTTTCATTAAACCATCATAATGTCTATTAATTAAATGAGCATTTATTTGTTGAACTGTATCAAGTACTACACCCACCATAATCAATAAAGAAGTTCCTCCATAAAACTGTGCAAATTGAGGATTCACCCCTGCCTGCATTGCAAAAGCAGGTAAAATAGCTACGAATGCTAGAAAAAATGAACCAGGTAACACAATTCTAGACATCACATTATCTAAATATTTCGCAGTCTCTTTTCCTTGTCTAATACCACCCCTTTCTGTAATAAAAGCATTATTCCTTTTCATATCTGCAGCCATTTGTGAAGTATTAATCGTAATAGCTGTATAAAAATATGTGAACACGATGACTAAAATTGCAAAAACAAAATTATACCAAAAACCACCAAAATCTGAAAATTCCTGAACAAAACCACTTGCTGCTGTAGAAGAGGAAAATCCTGCAAAAGTAATTGGTATAAACATAATAGCTTGTGCAAAAATAATTGGCATTACACCAGCAGCATTTATTTTTAAAGGTATGTATTGTCTCACACCACCATACTGTCTATTTTTAATCACTGTTTTAGCATAATTAACAGGTATACGACGAGTTCCTTGAACTAATAATATAGATATTAAAATAACAGCTAGAATAAATACTAACTCCATCATTAACACAACCAATCCTCCTCCGGAGCTATTTATTTTAGTAACAAACTCAAATGCAAACGCTTGAGGTAAAGCAGCTATGATTCCTATCATAATTAAAAGTGAGATACCATTACCTATACCTCTATCTGTGATCTTTTCACCTAACCACATAGCAAATAAAGTTCCCGTAACTAGTATAATAATACTAGAAGTCCAGAAAGTACCAGGAGATAAAAGAAATGCTGTTTCTGGCAAAGTAGCTTGAAGATTAGCAATATATCCTGGCCCCTGTACTCCTGTAATTAAAATCGTTAAATATCGAGTTAATTGATTGATTTTTGTCCTACCACTTTCTCCTTCACGTTGTAGCTTTTGAATATATGGAACTGCGACTCCTAACAACTGAATAACTATAGATGCTGAAATATATGGCATAATACCTAAAGCCATAATAGATGCTTGGGAAAAAGCTCCACCAGTAAATAAATTTAATAATCCAAGAAGACCATCAGAAGTTTGATTTTCTAATAGTTGTAGTTGTGTTGGATCAATGCCCGGTAACGTAACAAATGAACCTAAACGATAAATCAAAACAAACCCTAATGTAGTAAGTATACGAGAGCGAAGATCTTCAATCTTCCAAATATTTCTTATTGTATTTAATAAACCTTTCATAAAACTACTCTATTTTAGTAAACTGTCCTCCTAATTTTTCAATGATTACTTTAGCAGAAGCAGAAATACTATGTGCTGTAATATTCAACTTCACATTATATTCGCCTTTAGATAAAATTTTAATCAATTCATTTTTCTTACTCAAACCCAACTTAATCATTAGTTCAATATCCAAAGAATCTTTAATTTTTTTATCATTATATAATTTCTGAATATCACCTAAATTAACTGCTTGAAATACGCGCCGATTAGGATTAGTAAATCCAAATTTAGGCACACGTCTTTGTAACGGCATTTGTCCACCCTCAAAACCTTTTTTTCTAGAATACCCTGATCTTGACTTTTGACCTTTATGACCTCTTGTAGAGGTGCCACCTTTACCAGAACCTTGCCCTCTACCCAATCGTTTACTCTTCTTTACAGAACCCTTTGCTGGTGTTAAATTTGATAAATCCATTACCGTTATTTTCTAAATTATTTTTCTACTTGAATTAAATGATTAACTGTTGCCACCATGCCTAATATTTGTGGTGTAGACTCATGCTCAACAACTTGATTAACTTTCTTCAGACCAAGAGCTATTAATGTCTTTTTTTGTCTACTAGTTCTATTAATACCGCTTCTTATTTGCTTGATTTTTATTTTCATCATACTAACCATTAAATACTTTATTAACTGTAACGCCTCTTATGCTCGCTATTTCGTTTACATCTCTTAAGCTCACTAGTGCCTGAACTGTCGCTTTAACTAAATTATGAGGGTTCGTGGAACCTTTAGATTTGGCTAAAATATCCTTCACACCTGCTGATTCTATAACTGCTCGCATGGCACCGCCAGCAATAACACCTGTTCCACTAGAAGCAGGACGCATAAAGACAGTAGCACCTCCATATTTACCATACTGCTCGTGTGGGATGGTTCCCTTAATAATTGGTATACGGCATAATTGTTTTTTAGCATTATCTGTAGCCTTTGTAATTGCTAATGTAACCTCTTTACCTTTACCTAGACCATAACCAACAACACCATTTTGATCTCCAACTACAACTATTGCAGAAAAACTAAATGTTCTACCTCCTTTAGTGACCTTTGTAACACGCTGAATACTAACTACCTTTTCAACCAACTCTAAGCCAGCAGGTCTAATATGTTGTATGTTTAATTTTACTTTCATAATTTTAAAAATTTAACCCTCCTTTTCTAGCACTATCAGCTAATGATTTAACTCTACCATGATATAAATAGCCATTTCTATCAAAAGCACATTTTTTAATACCTACATCAATTGCCCTCTTTGCTATTAAGGAGCCGACTAAAGCAGCTTGTTCTATTTTAGTAACTTTTGAACCAGACACATTCTTTTCTAATGAAGATGCTGAACATAAAGTGACACCTTTTTTATCATCTATAAGACTAGCATAAATTTCTTTATTACTTCTATATACATTAAGCCTAGGAAAAGTAGCCGTGCCACTAATAATAACACGGATTCTTTTTTTTATTTTTACTCTTCTTTGTTCTTTAGATATTGACATATTATTTAATTATTTATAATTAACCTGCTGTTTTTCCAGCTTTTCTTCGACCCCTTTCACCTACAAAACGAATACCTTTCCCCTTATAAGGATCATGCTTTCTAAAAGATTTAATTTTAGCTGCTACAGCACCAATTAATTCTTTGTTATGAGATTCTAAGATAATCTTTGGGTTTTGTCCTTTGGCAGACTCTGTTGTTAAACTAACTTCATCACAAATCTGTAATACAATATTGTGTGAATAACCTAAAGACAATTCTAATTTTTGACCACTATGTGACGCCCTATAACCCACACCATGTAATTCTAGCTCTTTTTTGTATCCCTTTGACAAACCCACTAATATATTAGCAATTAAAGCTCTATATAATCCATGTTTAGCCTTAACACTTTTTTCATCATTTGGACGCTTAATCATTAAGCACGCATTATCTTCTATAATTTCAAAACCTGCATCTATTTCTAAAGAAAGAGCTCCTTTTGAACTATTCGCAGAAAACACCTGCCCTTGAAAAGTATATTGAATTCCATCTGGAATTGTAATAGGATTTAAACCGACTCTTGACATAATTTTAATTTTAATTTAATAAACATAACATATTACCTCTCCTCCTATATTCATTTTTCTAGCTTTTTTATCGGTCATTATGCCCCTAGAAGTTGAAATAACAGCTACCCCTAGACCATTTAATACTCTTGGTAAATCTTCAGAGCTACTATATTTCCTTAATCCAGGAGTACTAACTCTATCAATACCTCTAATAGCAGGTATTTTTGTAACCGAATTATACTTCAATGCAATTTGAATAACACTTTTGGGTCCGTCATCCTCAAACTTATAGTTTAAAATAAAACCTTGGTCCATTAGAACTTTTGTTATTTCTTTTTTAACTTTTGAAGCAGGTACACGTACCACTTTATGCTCCGCAAGTATTGCATTTCGAATCGATGTTAAATAATTTCCAATTGTATCTGTAATCATAACTATAATTTTACCAACTTGATTTTTTAATTCCAGGTATTAACCCATTATTTGCCATTTCTCTAAACATAACACGAGAGATACCAAAAACTCGCATATAACCTTTAGGCCTGCCCGTAATTTTACATCTATTATGTAATCTAACAGGCGAAGCATTTTTAGGAAGTTTCTGTAAACCAATATAATCTCCTGACTCCTTCAACAATAACCTCTTTTTAGAATATTTTTCTACTAATTTTCTTCTCTTCACCTCCCTAGCTTTCATTGATTCTTTCGCCATAATGTTATTTTTTAAATGGTAATCCTAATTCTTTTAATAATGCCAAACCTTCATCATCTGATTGTGCCGAAGTGACAAATGTAATATCTAAACCTGAAATCTTTTTAATTTCATCTACTTTAATTTCAGGAAAAATAATCTGTTCTTTAATACCTAAAGTATAATTTCCACGACCATCAAAACCTTTTGAATGGATGCCTTGAAAATCTCTAACCCCTGGTAAAGACACTGATATCAATCGATCAAGAAATTCATACATCTTTTCTCTACGTAACGTGACCTTAACACCAATTGGCATACCTTTTCGTAATTTAAAATTTGAAATATCTTTTTTAGATAATGCCACAATAGGTTTCTGACCTGATATCTTAATCATTTCCTCATTTGCTATTTCAATTAACTTTTTATCATTAACAGCTTGACCAACACCTTGATTAATACAAATTTTCTCTAGCTTAGGAACCTGCATCACATTATCATAACCAAGACTCTCTTTAAGCTTTGGAATAATTTCTTGAACGTACTTGTCTTTTAATCTGGGAATATACTTTTTCATTTTACTAACTCTCCTGATTTTTTAAAATATCTATTTTTTTTACCTGTTTTTTTATCAATTTTTACACCAACTCTAGAAGCCTTTCCCTTAGAATCAACTAACATTAAGTTCGAGAAATTGATTGGTGATTCTTTTTTAATAATACCTCCTTCTGGGCTCTCTGAATTAGGCTTAGTATGTCTACTTACCATACTGGCACCTTCTACTAAAGCTACTCCCTTAGAAGGGAACATAGCAATAATTCTACCAACATGACCTTTGGATTTTCCAACTATTACCTTGACATTATCACCTTTTTTTAATTTAGTTTTAAACATACTTTAAACTTATTTATAATTATAACACTTCAGGTGCTAAAGAAATAATTTTCATTCTATTTTTCTCTCTTAACTCTCTAGCAACAGGCCCAAAAACCCTAGTGCCTCTCATTTCATCATTAGTATCTAATAACACACATGCATTATCATCAAATCTAATATAAGTGCCATCACTTCTTTTTACTTCTTTTCTCGTTCGAACAACAACTGCTGTAGTGACTTGTTTTTTCTTAACAGTTCCATTTGGTGTTACATCTTTTACTGAAACTACAATTTTATCCCCCAAAGAAGCATATCTTCTCTTTGTGCCACCCAACACCCTAATACATAAAACTTTTTTTGCGCCTGTATTATCAGCTACCTTTAATAATGATTCTTGCTGTACCATAATTATTTTACTTTTTCTATCACCTTAATTAATCTCCAACATTTTCTTTTACTCAAAGGACGAGTTTCCATTATGGATACCAAATCTCCAACATCGCAAGTATTTTTCTCATCATGAGCCACAAATTTAGAAGTTGCTTTCACAAACTTACCGTATCGAGGATGTTTTACTCGTCTTTCAACAGCAACTACAATAGATTTATTCATAGAAGTACTACAAACTAAACCCGTTCTCTCTTTTCTTGTTTTTCTCTCCATTATTTTATATTTCTTTTATTTATTTCTGTTAAAACCCGAGCAATCTCTCGTCTCTGAAATCTTAACTTCATCGGATTATCTAAAGGGGACGCCTTATGAAATAACTTAAGTTTATTCAAGCTCACTTTATCATCCTTTATTTTTTTTAACAGTTCTTGATCTGTCATTTCTTGTACTATATTATTTGCCATCGCTTAAAATAATTATAAATCTCTTCTTTTAATAAATTTTGTTTTTACTGGTAGTTTTTGTGCAGCTAATCTAAGTGCCTCACTAGCAACTTCAAAACTAACACCATCACATTCAAACAACATTCTTCCTGGTTTTATAACAGCAACCCAATACTCTGGAGCACCTTTACCTTTTCCCATTCTAACTTCTGCAGGTTTTTTAGTTAAAACCTTATCTGGAAAAATACGAATCCATAACTGTCCTTCTCTTTTCATATATCTTGTAGCTGCAATACGAGCTGCCTCAATCTGTCGTGCTGTAATAAAAGACTCCTCTAAAGATTTTATGCCGAATGAACCGAAATTCAATCTTGCTCCTCTCTGAGCATTTCCTTTCATTCGTCCTTTTTGACTCTTCCTATATTTTGTTTTTTTTGGTTGCAACATAATAATTCAAATAAAATTTAATTATTTTTTCTTTCTTTGTCCTCCTCTTTTTGTTCCTACAACAATTGTTTCTATAGGTGTTAAGCTACGTTTACCATACACCTCTCCTTTACATATCCAGACTTTTACCCCTATCAAACCATAAGTAGTCAGTGCTTCCTCTACTGCATAGTCTATATCTGCTCTAAAAGTATGTAACGGCGTTCTACCTTCTTTATACATTTCTGATCGAGCCATCTCAACACCATTTAATCTGCCGGAAACCTGAATTTTAATACCCTCAGCACCCATTCTCATAGCTGCTGCTATTGCCATTTTAACCGCTCTTCTATAAGGATATCGTCCCTCAATTTGATTAGCAACATTTCTACCTACTAATCTAGCATCGAGTTCAGGTCGTTTAATTTCGTATATATTCACCTGAACATCTTTAGCTGTAATTTTCTTTAATTCTTCTTTTAATTTATCTACTTCTTGACCTCCCTTACCTATAATAAGTCCTGGTCTAGAAGTACTTATGGTGACAATTATATTTTTTAATGTTCTTTCAATCACTATTTTAGACACACTAGCTTTTTTTAATCTAGCATGAAGGTATTTTCTAATTTTGTGATCCTCAAAAATTCTATCGCCAAAATTTTTGCCACCATACCAAGCAGAGTCCCAACCTCTTATAAAGCCTAATCTATTCCCAATTGGATTTGTTTTTTGTCCCATAACTTTAACTGTCTTTTAATCCTAATATTATTGTAACATGATTTGATCGTTTACGAATCCTGTGTGCTCTTCCTTGAGGTGCAGGCTGCATTCTCTTCAACATCCTACCAGAATCAACAAAAATTTCTCTGATCATAAGTTCTTCTGATTCATTTGAATACTTATTTTGCCAATTTGAAATTGCAGATAGTAATAACTTTTCTAATCTTATAGAAGCATCTTTTGGACTATGTTTCAATATTATTAAAGCTTTATTAACATTTAAACCCCTTATCTGGTCAACTACTAGGCGCATTTTTCTAGGTGAAGTAGGACAATTTCTCAATTTTGCAACTGCAATCTGTGTCTCAACTTTACTTGAATCTATACTCTTTGTTTTTTGTTTCTCTGCCATTAATTTTAATCTAAATAATTAAATTTTATCTTTTTTTACCTCCATGTCCCCTAAATGATCTAGTAGGGGAAAATTCACCTAACTTGTGCCCCACCATATTCTCTGTAATAAATACTGGAACAAATTGTTTTCCATTGTGAACTGCAAATGTTTGACCCACAAAATCTGGAACAATCATTGAAGCTCTACTCCAAGTTTTAATTACTGCTTTTTTATTATTAGCTACATTAGACTCTACTTTTTTTAAGAGTTTATAATGTACATACGGTCCTTTTTTTAAAGATCTTGCCATGTTTATTTTCTTCGTTTAACAATATATTTATTAGATAATTTCTTCTTCGATCTAGTTTTAAATCCCTTTGCAGGAACACCATTTCTAGATCTAGGATGACCACCTGAAGACTTCCCTTCACCCCCTCCCATAGGATGATCTACAGGATTCATAGCAACGCCTCTAGTTCGAGGTCTTCTACCGAACCATCTACTACGTCCTGCCTTTCCTGATTTTTGCAAACCATGTTCTGAATTAGAGACCTCTCCGATTGTAGCCAAACAAGTGATTAAGACTATTCTTGTTTCTCCACTAGGTAACTTTAAAGTTGCGTATTTTCCCTCCCTAGCTACTAGCTGGACACCAGAACCAGCACTTCTCGCAAAAGAAGCTCCTTTTCCAGGATATAACTCTACATTATGAATAGTTGTTCCAAGTGGAATATCTGATAAATATAATGCATTACCTATATTTGGTTGTATACCTTTACCTGACATAATACTATCCGAAACTTTAAGGCCTTTTGGTGCAATAATATAACGTTTTTCACCATCAGCATAAAATAAAAGAGCAATTCTAGCAGTTCTATTTGGGTCATACTCTATGGTTTTAACTAAAGCTGGAATACCAAATTTATCACGTTTAAAATCAATGATTCTATATTTTTTTTTGTGACCTCCTCCGGTATACCTCATAGTCATTCGACCATCATTATTTCTACCACCACTCCTAGTCTTAACCTTAGTTAAAGACTTCTCTGGTTTAGATGTGGTAACATCGTCAAAAGTAGTAACTACTTTAAAACGTTGCCCTGGTGTTAATGGATTAATCTTTTTTATTCCCATAATTATACATTACTATAAAAATCTATACTATTGCCTTCAACTAACTGTACAATCGCTTTTTTAAACGAACTTTTTTTCCCAGTAATAACACCTCCTTTGGTAGATCTACTTTTAGATTTACCATAATAATTCATAGTTCTAATAGATTTTACTTTAACATCATAAAGATCTTCAATAGATCTTTTTATATCTATTTTATTAGCTGATTTCAAGACTACAAAAGCATAGCAATTCAACAAATCAGTTTGCTTAGTTATTTTTTCTGTTACTAAAGGGCTAACTATTAAATTCATATATCCCAATTATTTTATCATTTTCAAAGCACTCTCTGCTATAATAAGCTTAGAAGCATCTAAAATATTATAAACATTCATTTCATTACATATAACTACATTGGCTTTTTGTAAATTTCTAGCTGACAGAACAATAGAGTCATTATTTTCTGACAAAACCAACATAGTTTTTTCATTTTCAACACCTAATTTCATCAAGAAATCTTTATAATTTTTAGTTTTAGGAGATTTAAATGAAAAATCTTCAACTATAAGAATTCTTTTAGAATTAGCCTTATCACTTAATGCTGAAAAACGTGCCATATTTTTCACTTTTTTATTCAATTTAAATGAATAATCACGAGGCTTAGGACCAAACACTCTCCCTCCACCTCTAAAAAGTGGATTTTTGATACTTCCTGCACGCGCTGTTCCTGTACCTTTTTGTTTTTTAATCTTTCTAGTACTTCCAGTAATTTCACCTCTTTCTTTCGTTTTACTAGTACCTTGCCTATTATTTGCTCTATACTGTTTTATTCCTAAATAAACAACATGATTATTCTCCGAAATACCAAAAATAGATTTTTCTAAAGTCACTTGTCTACCTGTCTCTTTGCCCTTAATATTTAAAACTGGTAATTTCATATTAATTTGTAATATTTAAATAACTATTATTAGCACCTGGCACAGATCCTTTTAAAACAATCACATTTTTTTCAATAAAAATCTTTAAAACCTCAAGATTTTTGATTGTCACTTGATTCCCTCCCATTCTTCCTCTCTTCTTTTTTAAAATTTTGAAACTCCTTTATGTCAGCGCAATTTGGGTATCTGTAAAAGAGACCCTCCCAATTGCAGCATCACAT
>MDTB01221852.1_pt1 | contig 12311 bp, 12 predicted proteins | sample 811161 | NCBI WGS metagenome assembly MDTB01 (sample SAMN05326650, study PRJNA326480) | marine metagenome | isolation source: seawater | place: Mediterranean Sea | collected 2009 | reverse complement strand
CATTAAGGGGTGTAAGAATTTGGTCATATAATGATTTATTGATTTTATAAGACTAATGCATTAATCAATTATTTTCAAATGAAAAAAAAAATTTTAATTTGTGGAGCCACAGGTTTTATTGGTCAAAATATTTTAAATCATTTTACGAGAATTAAAAATTATAAAATTATTGCTCTTATAAACAAAACTAAACCTGATGTAAAAATTAAAAGTGTAAAATATATTAAAGGTAATTTAAAAAATTTTAAAGACTGCTTGAGAGTCACAAAAAACATTGATATTATTATACAATGTGCAGCCACAACTTCGGGATCAAAGGATATAATTAATGCACCATATCTTCATGTAACTGATAACGCTGTAATGAATTCAAACCTTCTAAGATCTGTTTATCAAAATAAAATAAGCCATTTTTTATTTATGAGTTGCACAGTAATGTACAAAAATTCTTCAAGATACTTATCTGAAAATGATGTAGATGAAAAAAAAATATTTCCAAATTACTATGGAGTTGCTCAAACAAAACTTTATATAGAAAAAATTTGTAAATTTTATTCTAATATTTCAGATTCAAAATTTACAATAATAAGACATTCAAATATTTACGGATATAACGATAAATTTGATACTAATAAAGGACATTTTATAGGATCTGCTATAAAAAAAATATTTGATTTGAAAAAAAAAAATATTACAGTTTTTGGAAGTGGAAAAGAAAAAAGGGACTTTTTATTTATAGATGATTTAATAAATTTTTTAGAAAAATCTATTAAACATCAAAAAAATAAATATGATATATTTAATTGTACTTATGGCAAATCCTATTCAATAAAAGATGTTCTTAAAAAATTAATCAAGCTTTCAAAAGTTAATAAAACTATAAAATTTGATAAAAAAGCAAAAAATTTAAATGTCAATATATTGGTTAAAAGCAATAAAGCAAGAAAAGATCTAAATTGGAAGCCTAAAGTAAAATTAGATGATGGATTAAAGCTAACGCTTAATTGGTTTAAAAATAATGAAAAATTTTTATAAAAATAAAAAAATTTTAGTGACAGGAGGAACAGGTATGATTGGTTTGCCACTTGTAAATATTTTAAATAATCTTGGTGCAAAGGTAACTGTAGTTTCTTTGGAAAAAAATAATTTATTACCAAAAAAAGTAAAATTTTTTAAACTAGATTTAAGAAATTTAAAAAACTGTTTAAGAATTACGAAAAATATTGATTATGTTTTCCATTTGGCTGGAATTAAAGGATCGCCAATTATGGCAAGGCAACATCCCTATAGATTTATGTCTCCAATGCTTATGTTCAATACAAATATTATCGATGCTTCAATTAAAAACAAAGTAAAACATTTTTTATTTACTAGTTCTATTGGAGTTTATAAGCCCTCAAAAATTTTAAGGGAAGATGATGTATGGAAAACCTTTCCTTCGAATAATGATTGGTATGCTGGGTGGGCAAAAAGAATTGGAGAATTAAATATTGATGCAGCAAGAATTGAGTCAAAAATGAAATGTACTATTGTAAGACCTGCAAATGTATTTGGCCCATTTGATAATTTTGATGAAAAAACTGGAATGGTCATACCGTCTCTAATTAGTAAGTTTTTTAAATCAAAAAATAACAAAGTCGAGGTTTTTGGAGATGGATCAAATATAAGAGATTTCATATTTTCTGAGGATGTTGCTAAAGCGATTGTTTTAACTATGTACAAAAATCCTAAGGTACCTATAAATATAGGTTCTGGAAAGGGTTATACTATTAAACAGATAGTGAAAATTATTAATTCTTACTTCAATTATAAATTTAAAATAATTTGGAATAAAAATGTTCCGACGGGAGACAAGAAGAGAGTAATGGATAATAAAAAATTGAAGAACTTAGGATTTAATAATATTCAAATTTTAAAATATAGTTTATTTAAAACTCTCGAGTGGTATAAAAAAAATAGAAATTATAACTTAAAAAAATACAATAGTTTCGAAAACGGGGATTGATGAAGGATAATAAGATCAGTGTCGATAAAAATTATTTAATAAATTTTGAAAAGAAAATTATTAATCTATATGAAGGTAAAAAAATAAAAGGGCCAATCCATCTTTCTGGTAATAATGAAAAAAAATTAATAAAAATATTTAAAAATATTAAAAAAGACGATTGGGTTTTTTCTGGTTGGAGGAATCATTACCATGCATTATTGAAAGGTTTAAATCCTATTTATATTGAGAATGAAATTGTTCGTGGAAAAAGTATGAATTTGAATGATCTGAATAAGAAATTTTTTTCTTCATCTATAGTAGGAGGAATTTTACCTATTGCTCTTGGAGTGGCATTAGCTTTAAAATTAAAAAAGAAGAAAAGTAAAGTTTGGGCATTTATAGGAGATATGACTTATGAGACAGGTGGTTTCTATGAGTGCTTCAAATATGCAAAAAACTTTAAATTACCAATTAAATTTATTGTTGAAGATAATAATATGAGTACCAATACAAATACAAAAGTTGTTTGGGGCAAAAAGCAGAAAAAATTTGATGGAGTAATTTATTACAAATATAAACGAAAATATCCTCATCACGGTATTGGAAAATGGATTTTATTCTAATGACAACCTATTTATCAGAAATTCAAAAATCAATGAAAGTCATATCCAAAAAAAAAAATTCTATTTTTTTGGGGCAATCGGTTAAATATCCAGGAAGTTCTATCTTTGAAAGCCTAAAATATGTTAAAGAAAATAAAAAATTTGAGCTACCAGTATTTGAAGATACACAGATGGGAATTACTTTGGGATTGGCTCTAGAGGGCTTTTTTCCGATCAGCTGTTTCCCCAGATTTGATTTTTTAGTTCTTGGATTAAACCAACTAATTAATCATCTAGATAAGATAGATTATCTCTCAAACAAAAAATTTAGTTCAAAAATATATATAAGAACAATGATTGGATCCAAAAAACCATTAGATGCCGGCCCACAGCATACACAAAATCATAGTAGTGGATTAAAAAAAATTTTAAAAAAAATAAAAATTATTGAATTGAAAAATAAGCATCAAGTACAGAAACTTTATAAGCATCATTTAAAATCTAAAGAAAAAATTATCTTATTTGTAGAAGATGGTGATTTATATCACTCATGATTTTAAGATAATTTTAGAACCTTCTTTAGTAAAATTTATATCTATAAATTTAAATTGATTTAAATTTTTCTTAATATTTTTATGATATTTTTTTTCTGCGTAAATTATCATAAAACCTCCTCCACCCGCACCAATTACTTTTGATGCATATGCGCCATTTCTGCTTGCGCTGTTAGTTATGAATTCGATTGTATTGTTTGAAATTTTGTTAGAGCATCTTTTTTTATGTTCCCAGCTTTCATTTAGAATTTCTCCAAAAATTTTATTATCAAATTTTTTACTTTTAATTGTTCTTTCCCCAATATCTGCAAGATCTTTAATTTTCTTTAAATTCTCAAAATTTTTACCCTCCTTAATTCTAGAAATTAATTTTTGTGATGGTGTTGCAGAGTTTCTATGCATGTTTGTGTAAAGAAAAAGAGTGCTTTGATCAATGACATCAAGATTTTTATGAAAATTATTTAAATTATTAACTTCAATTTTTTTTTTTTGAATAACTTATAGAATTAAAGCCTCCAAAAGAACATGCAAATTGATCTTGACATCCTACAGGTTCTTTATTTAGGTTTCTCTCAATATTAATAGATTTAAGTGCAAGATCATATTTTTTTATATTTTTATTGTTAAGTTGACTAACTGCTTGCAATAACCCTACAGTAAAAGCTGAACTTGATCCTATACCACTCATTGCAACAAGATCATTATATGTGATTAAATCTATATTATTTATTTTGTTAATCTTGAGTACATTTTTAATAGTTATATGTTTAATTTGATTTAAATTCTTACATCTCTCGTTCTCATAATATCTTAATCGAAAATTATATTTAAATATATTTTGTAATCGTTTAACGATAATAAAACTAAATTTATTAATTGAAGTACTAATAGTCTTTCCAGAATTATTTATATACCATTCAGGAAAATCTGTGCCACCCCCAAGAAATGAAATTCTAAATGGTGTTTTTGTGATTATCATAAAACCTTTTTAATTTACTTGAATTTGAAAAACTATATAAATAATTCCATGGTTAAAATATTTATTATAGGATCAAGCTCAAAATTAGCAAGAAAATTTATATTTCAACATAAATTACAAAACGTTTCTTTTTTTTGCTCATATAACAAAAATAATAGATTTAAATTACTAACAAAAAAAAAGTTTAAAGAAAAATCAATTTATAATCTTGTAAAAATAGATTTAACAAATTATCTAGATATAAAAAAAATATCTAAAAATATTATTAATTTTAAACCAGATATTATAATTAATTTTTCTTCTAAATTAAGTAAAAGAAAAAGTATTAAAAAAAATAACTTTAAAAATTTATTTCAATCTTTTAATGTAAATTTTTTTTCTCAATTTAATTTATATTCTAATATTTGTGATAAACTAAATAATATGGCAAAAAAAACACTAATAATTAATATAAGCTCGAAAGTTATCACAAATGGTGGATATAAACTTTATGATTATTCAACTAGTAAAGCTGCAACCGCAAATTTACTTAAATGCTTAAGTAGAGAATTTAAAAAAATTAAATTTATTAATCTTGTGATGCCTTCAGTTAAAGAAAAGCATGGAAAAAATTCTGTTTCCTTAAAGAAATTTGTTAACAAATTAAGTCACATAATTAAGTATAAAAATAAATTAAAAAATTATAAAACTGAAATGATTAAATTATAATGAAAGATACTACCGTTTGCATAACAACAATTAATAGACCAATTTTCTTATTGGATTTATTTAAAAATGCAAAAAAATTTGGTCACAAAAATTATAATATAATTATAATAGGAGATTATAAATCACCCAAAGATAATCCTGACTACATTAAATCCTTAAAAGATAAATTTAAAGTAGATATAAATTATTTGACTGTAAAAGATCAAAAAAAGATTCTTAAAAAATATAAATTATTAGATTCTATTCTTCCATATAACTGGGGTGGTAGAAAAATGTTAGCAAATTTTTTATCTATAAAGCAAAGATCTAAAATTACAATTCAATTAGATGATGATAATTTTATTTTAAAAAATGATTTTTTTGGCTCTCATTCAATTGTTGGAAATAACGTAAAATTGAATTTATATGAAAATAAAAATAAATGGCATAATGTATATGAGACTTTAAATGTTGAGAAAAATTTAAAAATTTATCCAAGAGGATTTTTACAAAAATATAGATTTAAAAATATTTTAAGCACACAAAAAAAAAAAACTATTAAAATTGCAGCATGTAACGGATTGGTTTTAAATGATCCAGATATTGACGCATTTACAAGATTATATTGGCCAGTTTGTGTAAAATCTGTAAAAAAAAAATACTTACCTCACTATGGATTAAAACCTGATACGTGGTGTACTTGGAATAATCAAAATACATCTACTTACTATGATTTAACTAAAATTTATTTTACACCAGCTTCGGTAGGAAGAAATTCAGATATTTGGACCAGTCTAGTGATATGCAAAATTGCCTCTCATCTTAAAGAAACTATTGCATTTGGCAATCCCGTTGTAAGACAAAATAGAAATTTTCATGACTACCATAAAGACATAATTGATGAAAGTATATGTAATATACATAATGAAAGTTTTGTAAATTTATTAAGAAGTGTAACGTTAAAAAAAAATAATTATTTTAATTGTATGAATGAATTAATTAGTGAATCAAAATATGTTCTTGATAGTTCTAAGAATAAAATATTTAAAAAAGTTGCTTTAGGATATTTTTCAGAATACAAAAAATGGTTAGAGGAATTAAGTAGAATTGTTTAATTATAAATAAAATTTCAAGATGTAGATTTATAATTATATTTAACAATAATTTTATGAAAAAACTTATTAAGATTGTAATACCGTTAAGAAATGATAAATATTATGATAGCTTAACTGATATAGTAAGCTTTACTTTAAACTATTCTTTAGCAAAGATTTACGAACTAAAACTAAACAGTGTATTTGAAATCTTATTAGTAGATTGGGGTAGTGAAAGAAAAATAAGTGGAGATATTTATATTAATAAAAAATTTATTAAAAATATTAAAATTGTAAACGTATTTAAAAATTCAATAAAAAAAAATTACAAAAATATATTTAATGTATCTGAGGCGATGAACTTTGGTTTAAGTTTAACAAAAAATAAATATTGTTTATTAGCTCATGCAGACCAAATCTATTCAAAAACTTTTTTTTTAAATTTAGCAAGTTTTGCAAAATTTAAGTATTTTTCGAAAAAAAAAACAGAAAATGCATTGCTTTATATTCCAAGAAAATTTGTAGATGATAATTTTTTTACGCATAATTTATCGGAAAGTACTGTTGATCAATATTTTGAAAGTATTAGTTTTGTAAATCAAAAATGGAAAAATGATCAATATTATATTGGGGGTGGACATAGCGGATTATTTGGAGCTACAAAAACTTTAAAGAGTTGTGGAGGATTAAAAGAAGATTTAATGTTAAAAAATAAAACACAAATAATAGCTTCTGATCTTGAGTTTTATCAAAGATATTCTCAACATTACAAATTTTACGACTCGTCTAATTTTGGAATATTTGCATATAGATATCCAAGAATTTTTTCTAAAAACAGAAATAATAATCTTTTAGAAAGGCTACCACCTATAACAATAGATAAACCAATTTTAAAGGTAATTAAAAAAAGAAAATATAAAATTTATAAAAGCAATAAAAATAAAATTAACAAAAATTTTATTTTGAAAACTTCATATTATCCAAAAAAAGGATTTTTTGAAAAAATAAAAAGATTTAAATATTTCTCAGATTTAGAATTAAGGGATAGTTCTACTGTAACAGAAAAACAAAAATTTGTAATAAAGGAGGTGCTTTTTGATATAATTCAAAAAAAAAAAATAATCTCTTATTTAGAATTTGGTTACTCAGGAAGCTCTACTATATCAGTCATTGGAAGTATCTTTAAAGGGATCGATATTTTAGGGGCAGACTTTACTTATAAATTTTCAAACCAGAAAGTTCATAAAAGATTGTTTAAACTAGCAAAATATTTTAATAGCTCAAAAAAAACATACAGATTTGGCAAAACAAAGCTTTTATCCTTTGATAAAAGAGATCAATCAAATTTTATATTTTCATATTTACCAAAAGAACAATTTAAATCTATCATGCTTATTAATCCTTTTAAAATGAATTTGGATAAATTTAAAAAATTCTTAAAAAAAAATAACAAAATTTTTTATTGTTTAATTTTACTTTTGCGTAACAAAAAATTAAATTTTTTAGAGCAATATTTCGACAAAAAAAAACTATATGGAGATACTTATTTATTTATTCATAAAAGCCAAAATAAAAATAACAAAGATGGTAAGATTTTGGAAAATATTGAAACATATAATTTTATAAATTACTGTTTGTATAAAATAGTAAAATTTTTTTTCTCTTAAAATTTTTTTTACGTTATGAATAATTTTCTTTTTTTATAGTTTTGATTTAATAAATTAATAATATCTATAGAGAGTAGACTAATTGATTCATAATTATTAAAATATTTTTTTGAGGAGTTTTTATAATCTCGAGAAAAAAATTTTTCAGTAACTAAATATGAAAATGGAAATCTATTATTAAATATTTTTTTGTTGTTTAAAAAATATTCGCATTTTCCATTAGAATTGATTTTTATTTTATATATTTTGTTAATTAAGAATATTTTAAATAAATGGTATTTTATTGATTTTTTCGTTTTTATTAAAATGCTAGGTTTTTTAGAATTTAACTCAGCATCGATTTCATCATATCCTTTTCTTTTTGATTTATAAACTTTCAAAGTTTTTTTTATTTTTAAATGAAAACTTTTATTTAATAGAGAATTGATAAAATCGTAGTAATGAATTAAATTTGATGATTGCTCTCCTTTTTTTCCTATAATTTCAATTCTAGAGATTTTTTTATTATTTAATTTATTCAATATTGGTTTTAAAATTAATCTACCCCATACATTTACCATTATTTTTATTTTTTTTTGTTTTGCTATAATATTAGTTTTTTTGTAATGGTCAGATTCATTAAATAAAAATTTTTCTAATATCATATATTTTATCTTATTATTATCCGTTATACTTTTTATCACTTTAAATCTTTCATATGAGTTTGTTGCTACAATTGCTAAGTGAATTAATTTTTTTTTTGGTATTATTTTAGAAAAATTTATCAGTTTGTTTTGATATTTTTTTTTATAATTCTTTTTAAATTTTTTATCTACAATGTAAAAATTATATTTTTTATGCGATGATAAAAATGAGTTAAGGTGGGATTCTCCCATTTTTCCAAAACCAATGATTAAAATGTTCATCTAATATTTTGATAGTATTGATAATTATATTATATAAATACTATAATTAATCTGTTTATATGTAAAAACTATTTACAATTTTAAATGATTTTTATTAAAATTATGTATTTTTATTTATGAAAAACTTATCTGCAATTATTGGTGGTTCTGGTCAATATGGCATCGTTTTAGCAAATAAATTAATTAATAAAAATAAAGTTGTAATTACAACAAGATCTCTCAATAGAACAAAAAAGAAAATACATAACCTTAATAAAATTAAAATTGTAAAACTTGATGTTCTGAGTAAAAAAATAATTAAAAAATTTCTTCTAGAGTTTCAGCCAAAAGAGATCTTCTATTTTGCTGGTCAAAGTTCTCCGGCTTTGTCATTTAAAAAACCAAAAGAAACATATATGAGTAATTTTATAGGATGTAAAAATTTTTTAGAAGTAATTTTGGAAATTAAATTAGACTGCAAATTTATTAATGCTAGCTCATGCGAAATATTTGGAAATACTAATAGAAGTATTAACGTAAATACGAAAAAAAATCCTGTTAGTCCTTATGGTAAAGCAAAATTGAAATCCTTTGATTTGGTCAGAAAATTTAGAGAAAAAAAGAAAATGCTAGCTTATAATGCAATTATATTTAATACAGAATCAATATTTAGAGAGAGAAATTTTTTAATTCCGAAAATTTGCTTATCGGCTATTAAGGCAAAAAAATATAAAACAAAAACCGGTTTTGGAAATTTAAATATTTCTAGAGAATGGAACTGGTGCCCTGAACAATGTGAAAAAATCCTCAAGATTATTAAAAAAAAACCACATGATTTTATCCTTACAAATGGAAAAATTTTTTCAGCATTAAAAATGTTAGAGTTTGCATATAATTATTTTAAATTAGATTATAAAAATTATATATTCTTTGATAAAAAATTTATGAGAAAAAAAGACATAAATATAATCAAGTCGAGCCCTTCAAAAATAAAAATAAAAAATGTTGTCTATGGGAAAAAATTAGTTAATAAATTAATTAAACATTATCTATCTAATTAAATTATGGCTCAAATATCAATAATTGGTACTTCTGAAATAGTTAAAGAACATATTAAAGTAATTTTGGCAAATAAAATAAGAATATTTGGCATATCCTCAACCAGAAAAAAATCAAAAAAATTAAAAAATTTTAAAAAAAATTCCTATATTAAAAATATATTTGAAGATTGGAAAGAATGTATAAAGCAGACAGCAAAAACAAAAAACTGTAGTCTTTTAATTGCATCAAGAAATAAAGATACTTATAAGATATTAAAATTTGCTTTAAAATATAATATTAAAATTTTTACTGAAAAACCAGTGAGCGATACAGTAAAAAATTTTAAAAATTTAAGAAAAAATTATAGCAATATTTTTGTAGGCTATAATAGAACTTTTTACGAAAACATAATATATCTCAAAAAAAAATTAAGGAAGCCAAACAATGTTTTAGTAAAATGTCCTGAAAATTTTCTAAAAGATATAAACCTGAATTCCACACACATAATTTCGATAATTTTTTATTTATTTGGCAAGGTGAGAATCCTAAAAAAAATAAAAAATAAAAATAGCATTATGGTTTTTGGGAAAAGTGAAAAAAATATTCCTATATGTTTGTTATTTTCTTTAAAATCATCTGATAATTTTTCGATTGAAATTAATGAAAACAAAAGAAGATACCTTTTGAAACCAATAGAAATTTTAAAGATTTATGAAAAATTTAAAATAACATACATAAGAGGCAGAAAAAAACTTAAATTTGTAAAACCAATACTTATAAAAAAAATAAGCGAATTTGAACAAAATAATTTTAAACCAGGCTTCTACAAACAGATGAAATATTTTAAAAATGTTTTTTTAAATAAAAAAAAAAATTTAAAAAATAATATATTAATTGCTGAAAATATAATTCAATTTTCAAATCAAATTTTGAAAGGATAGTTTTTTGTTAAAAATATTTTTTTTTGATATACTTGCCAAGATCTAAATTTGCATCGAGATTGATATCGTATTTTTTTCTCTGAAAAATACTGTTATCAAATTTTAAATCATAATCTATGTACGGTATCGGAGTGTTTTTAAGTTTTATTTTACAATTATCGCCCAGGTCATCACTAGACATTGAGCAAAATCCAATTACGTTGGTTTTTTTACATCCATAAAATGCCTCTAAAAGTCCAGTTCCAATTAATCCACAAACGACTTTATAATCGCAACTTGTTTTATTTATTGGTAAATGATTATTTATAATTTTTAAATCTATATTTCTTTTTAAATTATCTTTAATAAATTGAACATATTCGATTAAGATACTTTTCTGTTCCTGTGGAGCAAATCTAAAATCAATCTGGGATATATTGCTATAATAATTTAAAATAATTTCAAAATTTTTTAAAAGATTTTTTTTCCTTTTTTGGTGAATTTCTTGCGTATAAATTGGTGCTCCTGATGATATATAAAGTATTTTATTTCTTTCTTCTCCATTGCACTTGCAGACTTCTGGTTTCATTACTATTTGAGACACATCAACATTTGTATATAGCTTTTTATAAAAAAGTTTGGTTGATTTAAAATATGTCAATATTTCGTCAAAACTGGTTGGTGATGTATCAAACCATGTATTTATATCATATTCTCTATAATTAAATGTTTTATTAAAAAAAATCTTTGACAAAAATTTTCTATCAATTTTATCAAATAAATTGTTTTTAATATTGGATACTCTTTCCCTAAAATTTATTTTGACTACACTTAATTTTTTATCTTTGAATTGCCGCAATTTATGAAGTTGTTTAACTAAAAGTTTTATATCACTGCCACTATAAAAATCTTCTAAAGCATTTAAATCAATATTTAAAAAATCTGAACAAAAGGCTATTAATTTACAATCTTTATCAATTAATTTTTCAGTAATTAATCTTTGCCATGCATCTACGTTACCATCAAGAATACACAATTTATATTTTGTAACATTTTTAAATTTAAAATTAAATTTTAAATAAGTTTTAATTATTTTAAATAAACTTAACTTAGTGTTATTTGAATATTTTTCGAATATAAAATAATCATTAATAAAACTACTTTTTTTCCATAAACTTAATTTTTTTTCTATTTCCTCACTTTTTCTAAACTTATTTGTGGTAAAAATAGTTACATTTGAATATTTGCTTATTTCTTTTATATTTTTGAGGTTATTAAATATTATCCAAGAATTACTACATCCAAAAATAACATTTTCCATTTATTTTAAACTTTATTCCCAATATCGTAATTTTTTTGCTACCTCTTCTTCAAAACTAAATATTTTTGTCCTTTCGATTCCAATTGTATTTGGTATTTTTCTAACAATACCAACTAATAACTCTAGCCCTCTTGGCTCGAGGGAACTTGCTTGATCGCTTCCATACATCGATCTATCAATAGTTACATGTCTTTCAATACAATTTGCTCCAAATGATGCGGCTATAATACTTGGTCCTGGTGCTACTTCGTGCCCACTGTAACCTACGTCACATTCAAATTTCTCCTTTAATTTTATAATATTAATTAAGTTAAGATTCTCTTCTTCGCAGGGATATGTTGATATACTATGCATTAATGTAAATGGACAGTTATTATCTTTAAAAATTTTTACTGCATTTTGTACCATTTCTGGTGTAGAGATGCCCGTTGAAATATAAGTGTGTTTTTTTCTATTAGCTAAACTTTTTAAAAAAATTTCATTGCTAATCATAGCGGATGCTACTTTTTGATTTTTTAATTTATATTTATCTAAAAAATTTAAACTGTTTTCATCCCATGCTGAAGCAAACCAGT
>MDTB01081978.1_pt1 | contig 12312 bp, 24 predicted proteins | sample 811161 | NCBI WGS metagenome assembly MDTB01 (sample SAMN05326650, study PRJNA326480) | marine metagenome | isolation source: seawater | place: Mediterranean Sea | collected 2009 | reverse complement strand
TTGCGTTATGGGCAACTAACTGGCGTGACTCAGCTCGAGTAGCACCAAAACCCATACGATAAACAACGTTATCTAAGCGGGTTTCTAAAAGTGTCAGCAGGTTTTCACCTGTATTACCTTTTATTTTAGCCGCTGCTTTATAGTAATTACGGAATTGTTTCTCTAAAACACCATAAATACGACGTACTTTTTGTTTTTCGCGTAACTGAACGCCGTAATCAGACAATCTGCCACGACGTTGACCGTGTTGTCCCGGTGCACTCTCAGAGCGACACTTGGACTCAAGTGGACGAACACCACTCTTAAGGAACAAGTCAGTTCCTTCACGACGCGATAGTTTACAAGTTGGTCCTAAATATCTAGCCATTATTTATTCCTTTTACACACGACGCTTTTTAGGCGGACGACAACCATTGTGGGGAATCGGCGTCACATCAGTTATGCTTTGAACTTTAAATCCAGAACTATTAAGAGCTCTGACAGCGGATTCGCGACCGGGACCTGGCCCTTTGACACGAACTTCAAGATTCTTCAATCCATATTCTTTAGCAGCCTCACCAGCACGCTCAGATGCAACCTGAGCTGCGAAAGGTGTGCTCTTACGAGATCCACGGAAGCCTGATCCACCAGAGGTGGCCCAAGACAATGTATTACCCTGACGATCTGTAATCGTGATGATGGTGTTATTAAAGGTAGCATTAATATGTGCTATACCGTCTACAACGACCTTCTTGACCTTTTTACGGGTGGTTTTAGTTGCTACTTTTACCATTAGAAACCGATCCTAATTATCTTTTAATTGGACGACGCGGCCCTTTACGGGTTCGCGCATTAGTCTTGGTGCGTTGTCCACGCACTGGAAGACTACGTCGATGTCTAAGGCCGCGATAGCAACCTAAATCCATCAAACGTTTTATGTTCATGCTATTCTCTCTACGAAGATCACCCTCAACTTCATTCTGCCCTACAGCAGCACGTAGTTTATCGAGTTGAGCTTCGTCTAGCTCAGAAATCTTTGTGTCCTCTGCAATACCCACTGTCGCACAAATCTTCGCTGCAGTTGGGCGCCCAATACCGAACACATAAGTCAACGAAATGACTGCGTGTTTGTTATCAGGTATGTTGACACCGGCAATACGGGCCATTCACATTACTCCATTTTACTATGAGTTTAATTATCTCAAGCTTTCTTTAAACAACCCAGCTAGCCTAATAAATGGGCGCGCTAGGATACCGATAGACATATCAAAAATCAACCAGATTATCTCTGGTACTATTTATGATATAGCTCAAAACTAAGGATTATACGAACCACTTAGTTACTTTTGCACTGCTTTAAATCGAGGGTTTGACTTACAAATAACATAGACGCGCCCACGGCGCTTCACCACTTTACAGTCTGGGCTTCTGTTTTTTGCACTCTTAAGCGATTTAACAACTTTCACTGCAACACCTCTTTACTTACGACCAACTTTTTTAAGGTTGGCCTTTTTCATTAGCGAATCATATTGTTGTGACATCAGATGAGACTGCACTTGAGCCATAAAATCCATGGTTACAACAACGGCAATTAATAGTGACGTTCCACCTAGATAAAATGGTACATTGAAGTACACATTTAAGAACTGAGGCATTAGACAGATCAAGGTAATGTATACACCGCCTATCAAAGTCAAACGAGTGGTGACACTGTCAATATATTTAGCGGTCTGTTCACCAGGTCTGATTCCTGGTAAATAGGCACCGCCTCTTTTCAAATTATCAGCCACTTCACTCGGGTTATACATCAACGCGGTATAGAAGAAGCTGAAGAAAATAATCAATGCAGAAAACAATAAAACGTACAATGGTTGGCCAGGACCAATCAATAGAGAGATATCCTGTAACCATGCTGGTGCATTTACACCTTGCCCAAACCACTGACTTATAGAGGCTGGGAATAGTAATAGGCTACTGGCAAAAATAGCAGGAATAACACCCGCCATGTTTACCTTTAGTGGTAAATGTGATGTTTGAGCATTGTATGCTTTACGACCCTGACGCTGAGCATAATTGACGGTAAGCCTTCTTTGGCCACGCTCAATAAACACAACAAAATAAACAACAGCCAATGCAAGTATCAAGATAACAAGCAACATTAGAGAATTGAGATCACCCTGACGTGCTGACTCAATTGCCTGGCCAATAGCACCGGGGATACCTGCAACAATACCTGCAAAAATTAGCATTGAGATACCATTACCAATTCCGCGCTCGGTAATCTGCTCACCAAGCCACATCAAAAACACAGCACCCGATACAAGGGAAGCAATAGCAACCATGTAAAATAAGCTATTAACCTCAAAAGCTAACCCTTGGGTGGCAAAGCTGACCGCTAGACCTGTGCCCTGAAAGAGCGCCAATGCTACGGTTAGATATCTTGTGTACTGATTAATTTGACGACGCCCACTATCTCCCTCTTTCTTCAACTGCTCTAGGGATGGAACAGTGGCTGACATAAGCTGCATAATAATCGATGCAGAAATATAGGGCATGACACCTAAAGCCAAAATACTCATTCGTTCCAGGGCCCCGCCCGAGAACATATTAAACAAACCTAGGAACGTTCCTTGATTTTGCGTAAATAAATCAGCTAGACGCTCTGGGTCAAAACCAGGAACAGGAATATGAGTACCTAATCGATAGATAATGATCGCTAATAACAAAAAGCGAAGACGAGCCCAAAGCTCACCTAAACCTTTCGAATTACCCATAGTTGCTGTATCTGCTCTGGCCATAAGAGTTACTCTTCTACCTTCCCACCAGCCGCTACAATCGCTGCAGCTGCACCTTTAGTGGCGCCAATTCCTTTAAGCGTGATAGCTTTTTTAAGCTCACCAGAAGCAATTACCTTGGCGCGACTAATATTATTATTGATTAGCCTAGCTTTAAGTAAAGCTTCAATATCAGCTACATCACCTTCTATAAGGTTTAACTCTGATAAACGAATTTCCGCAGTCACTGCCGCTAGACGTGATGTGAAACCATATTTTGGCAAACGTTTTTGAAGCGGCATTTGACCACCCTCAAAACCTGGACGAATCGAGCCTCCAGTTCGAGCTTTTTGACCTTTATGGCCACGCCCGCCAGTTTTACCAATGCCGCTACCGATACCACGGCCACAGCGTTTACCTTCTTTAACTCTGCCCGGAGCCGGGCTTAGGGTGTTCAGACGCATCTTACGCTTCCTCAACCTGCAACATATAGTTAACTTTATTGATCATGCCACGATTAGACGGCGTATCTTCTACAACAACAGTGTGATGCATACGTCGCAAGCCCAAACCAGTCAGACAAGCCTGATGATTTTTTAATCGCCCAATTGCACTCTTTATTTGAGTGACTTTTACTTTTTTTGCTTTAGCTTTAGCCATGACCTATATCCAATCATCTAGACGCTTTAAAAACGTCAACTAATTCAGAATTTCTTCAACTGATTTACCGCGCTTTGCAGCAACATCATCAGGAGACTTCATTTCTCTTAGAGCATTAAACGTCGCTCTTACAACATTCACTGGGTTGGTAGAACCGTAGCATTTTGCTAATACGTTCTGAACACCCGCAAGTTCTAAGACAGACCGCATAGCACCACCGGCAATTACACCAGTACCTTCGGATGCAGGCTGCATATAAATTTTTGAAGCGGCATGAATACCTTTGGTAGCATACTGAATCGTGGAACCGTCAAGCGCTACGTCAATCATATTTCTTCGAGCTGCTTCATTTGCTTTTTGAATAGCTGCTGGTACTTCCCGTGCTTTACCACGACCGAAACCAACTTTTCCATTACCGTCACCAACAACAGTTAGGGCAGTGAAAGCAAAAATACGTCCACCTTTAACTGTTTTAGCAACACGGTTGACCTGTACCAGCTTTTCAAGCATGCCTTCAGCTGCAGCGTCTTTTTGATCTGTAAGAGCCATATTTTTTACCTATTAAAATTCAAGGCCGGCTTCACGCGCGGCATCTGCCAATGCTTTAACACGGCCATGATATTTAAATCCACTGCGGTCAAAAGCGACCGATTTAACACCCGCGGCAACAGCGCGCTCAGCTACTAGCTTTCCAACAGCCGCTGCAGCAGACACATTACCCGTACTTTTGGACTTGAGGTCCTTATCTAGGGTTGATGCACTGGCCAATACTTTAGCACCGCCTTCCGTAATAACCTGCGCATATATATGACGCGGAGTACGGTTGATAGAGAGGCGTGTTACGCCCTGCTCGCGTATCTTCATTCGTGAACGTCTCGCTCGACGCTGACGTGATAATCTTTTATCGCTCATGGTTTTAACCTATTACTTCTTCTTGGCTTCTTTACGTCTTATATATTCGCCAGCAATCTGTACACCTTTACCTTTATAAGGCTCTGGTGGACGGAACGCCCTGATTTCAGCGACGGCCTGACCCAATTTTTGCTTGTCACTAGACTTTAATAATACTTCTGTCTGACTGGGTGTCTCAGCAGCTACACCCTCCGGCAATTCATAGACTACAGGGTGTGAAAATCCTAGCGTAAGATTTAATTTCTTACCCTGAACCTGCGCTCTGTAACCTACACCAACTAAATCAAGCTTGGTCTCAAAACCCTGAGTGACTCCAACAACCATATTATTGACAAGCGCTCTGGTAGTACCAGACATAGCTCGTGCAAAAGTATCCGCAGATCGAGCAGCAAAGGTTAAAACATTATCACCTTTAACTATCTCTACTTGAGGATTAATGGCCATCGCCAATGTTCCTTTAGCGCCTTTTACCGAAATATCTGATTCACTAAGAGTGACTTCAACACCTTGAGGCAAGGCTACTGGATTATTTGCAATTCTAGACATTATTGTTTCCTATCAGAATACTGTGCAAAGAATTTCACCGCCGATACCGGCAGCTCTTGCAGCTCGATCTGTCATCACACCTTTACTGGTTGAGATGATAGCAATACCGAGACCGCTTCTTACTTGAGGTAGACTCTTGCTTGCACTGTACTGACGAAGGCTCGGCTTACTCATTCTACTAATCTCTTCGATTACCGGCTTTCCATCAAAATACTTTAAATCTACTGTCAATGTAGGCTTAACATCTTCACTGACACTAAAGCCATTAATATAGCCTTCAGCCTTCAGAACTTCGGCCACGGAGGCTTTAAGTTTTGAAGAAGGCATTGCAACTTCTGGCTTGCTGCGATGATGCGCATTACGAATGCACGTCAACATATCTGCTATTGGATCTTGCATACTCATAATCTATTGCTCCTAAAACTACCAGCTGGCTTTACGTAGTCCGGGAACAAACCCACGCATAGCACCTTCGCGTAGTTTATTTCGGCATAAACCAAATTTTCTATACACTCCGTGAGGACGACCAGTTACTCGACAACGATTACGTTGACGAACTGGGCTGGCGTCACGGGGCAATTTTTGCAAACTCTGCTGTGCTTCCCAACGCTCTTCATCTGAAGCGTTTACATTGCTAATTGTTGCTTTTAGTTCAGCACGCTTAGCAGCATATTTCTCAACTGTTTTGGCACGACGCTTTTCGCGTTCTACCATAGATACTTTTGCCATGAGTCTTGCTACCTCAACTTTTCAGCGGGAAGTTAAAGGCACGCAGTAGTGCGCGACCTTCGTCATCATTGCGAGCAGATGTCGTGATTGTAATATCAAGACCTCGCAACTTATCAATTTTTTCATAATCAATCTCTGGGAAGATAATTTGTTCACTAACACCCATTGAGAAATTACCTCTACCATCAAACTGCTTGGGACTAATACCACGAAAATCTCTGATTCGTGGAATAGCAACACTGATTAGACGCTCTAAAAAATCGTACATACGTTCACGACGCAATGTAACCTTTGTCCCAATTGGCCAGCCCTGACGAACTTTAAAACCTGCAATAGATTTTCTAGCATTGTTTACCACAGGCTTTTGACCAGAGATAAGCGTAAGATCTGCCACTGCATTCTCAAGAGCTTTTTTATCGCCTAGAGCTTCGCCTACACCCATATTAAGCGTTACCTTAAGGATGCGTGGAACTTCCATTACATTCGCTAGGCCAAGCTCTTTTTTAAGCCCCGGCGCTATTTCTTTATTGTAAACTTCTTTCAGCCTTGCCATTTGCTATACCTATCCTTAAGCGTCTACGGCTTCGCCGCTTGACTTAAATACTCGAATTTTTGTGCTGTCTTCTTGCACTTTAAAGCCAACTCGGTCAGCTTTATTGGTTGCGCTATTGAAGATCGCTACATTTGAAACCTGTATTGGCGCTTCTTTTTCAATGATTCCGCCTGCTACACCTGCTTGAGGGTTTGGCTTCTGGTGCTTTTTGATTATTTGCACCCCTGAAACCAATAGACGGTTATCATCTAAGACTTTAAGCACCTTTCCTCGCTTGCCTTTATCTTTACCGGCGATAACAACAACTTCGTCGTCACGCTTGATTTTTTTCATTGCCATGTCTAAAACCTCAATTAAAGTACTTCAGGAGCCAATGAGATGATTCGCATAAATTTCTCCGTGCGAAGCTCTCTAGTTACCGGCCCAAAGATACGTGTTCCTACAGGTGCATTGCTCGAATTCAAAAGTACTGCTGCATTATCATCAAATTTGATTAAGCTGCCGTCTTGTCTTCGTAAGCCTTTTTTGGTGCGAACTACAACCGCACTCATTACCTGACCTTTTTTCACTTTGCCCCGAGGAATCGCTTCTTTAACAGTGACTTTAATAATGTCACCAACGCGAGCATAGCGACGGTGGGATCCACCTAATACTTTGATGCACATAACACGACGTGCGCCGCTGTTGTCTGCTACATCAAGATAACTTTCTGTTTGAATCATTTTCGTTCCCCGAAACTATCTCTATCAGCAGAGTTATTCTGCTAACGCTCGTTCATCAATGTTTACCAACTTCCAAGATTTAAACTTAGAAATAGGTGCACATTCAGCAATTGTTACCACATCACCCATACGCGCATCATTTGTTTCATCATGCGCCTTAATTTTTGATGATTTAGTCAAAATTTTCCCATATACAGGATGTGTCACTCGGCGCTCAACTAGCACTGTGATGGATTTATTCATCTTGTCACTGACGATTTTACCGGTCAGAGTACGTGTATTAGTTTTTTTATCAGCCATGACTATTCACCTGCCTTCTGAGTTATAACTGTCTTAAGACGCGCAATATTACGACGTGTCTGTTTCACTTTATGAGAATCAGTAAGCTGGCCAGTTGCATGCTGCATACGCAACTTAAACTGTGCTTCCTGCTCTTCAACTAAAGTCGTCTGCAATTCATCAACCGACTTTTCGCGTAAATCTTTAGCTTTCATCTTTACATCACCGTTCTTTTAACAAAGGTAGTTGCAACTGGTAGTTTAGCTGCCGCTAGAGCAAACGCTTCACGCGCCAACTCTTCACTCACACCTTCCATTTCATAAAGCACTTTGCCGGGCTGAACTAAGGCTACCCAATATTCAACATTACCCTTACCTTTACCCATCCGAACTTCAAGGGGCTTGTTAGTAATCGGCTTGTCCGGAAAAACACGGATCCAAATTTTACCGCCACGCTTAATATGACGAGTCATTGCACGACGAGCTGCCTCAATTTGTCTGGCAGTCAAACGACCACGACCAGATGCTTTGAGTGCAAATTCACCGAAGCTTACCTTGCTTCCTCGGTGCGCCAACCCTCGGTTGCGCCCCTTGTGCATTTTGCGGAATTTTGTACGTTTAGGCTGTAGCATTTCGCTCTACTCTTAATCGCTTATTTCTTGTTTGTCTTAGTTTTCGAAGGAGCCACTTCTGCTTCTTCACCACCCAGAATTTCACCCTTGAAGATCCATACCTTAACGCCGATTACGCCGTATGTGGTATTACCTTCAGCTGTGGCGTAGTCAATGTCAGCACGCAATGTATGTAGCGGAACACGACCTTCTCGGTACCATTCAGAACGAGCAATTTCAGCACCGCCCAAACGACCACCAACCTGAATTTTTACACCCTGTGCACCCGCACGCATTGCATTTTGAACTGCGCGTTTCATGGCGCGACGGAACATAACACGGCGTTCCAGTTGTTGTGCAACGTTTTGTGCGACAAGTGACGCATCTAAATCAGGTTTTCGAATTTCTTCAATATTTACATGGACAGGACATCCCATACGCTTTGAAACTTCATTGCGTAACTTTTCAACATCCTCACCCTTTTTACCAATGACTATGCCTGGACGTGCAGTGTGTATTGTGATTCGAGCACTGTCTGATGGACGTTCGATATCAACACGGCTTACTGACGCATGACCTAAAGACTCCTGAATAAACTCACGTACTGTGAGATCTTGGTAGAGCTTGTCTGCATAGTCCTTTTTCCCAGAATACCAAGTTGAGGAATGCTTTTTTACAATTCCTAGTCGGATACCGGTTGGATGTACTTTTTGACCCATTTAATGGACTCCTGAACCTAAATTCTATTTCTCAGATACTTTCACAGTGATATGACAACTGCGCTTTAAAATTCTATCTGCACGACCCTTAGCTCTTGGCCTAATTCGCTTCATGGTCATACCCTCATCAACAAAAATTGTTGACACTTTTAACTCGTCTACATCAGCGCCTTCATTATGCTCTGCATTGGCAATAGCTGACTCAAGTACTTTCTTAATAATATCAGCGCCTTTTCTACCGCTGAATTGCAAAAGCTCAAGTGCAGACTCTGCTGACTTACCGCGAATTTGATCAGCCACCAAACGCGCTTTTTGCGCTGATAATTTAGCGCCTTTTAATTTAGCTGCTACTTCCACAATAAACCTCCTGCTCTACTTGGCTTTCTTATCCGCAACGTGACCTTTGTAGGTACGTGTCGGAGCGAATTCACCCAGCTTATGACCAACCATCTCTTCGTTGATCAAAACAGGAATATGTTGACGGCCATTGTGAATGGCAATAGTAAGACCCACCATATCCGGCAGAATCATCGAACGACGAGACCATGTCTTAATAGGTCGACGATCATTGGCTTCTACAGCTACCTCTACCTTTTTCACTAGATGAAGGTCTACGAATGGTCCTTTTTTTAGAGAGCGTGGCACGTTTGCTTTCCTCTTTTAATAATCAGTCTTCGCTTACTTGCGACGACGAACAATGTATTTGTCAGTGCGCTTATTCTTGCGCGTTTTGTAGCCTTTAGTTGGCATACCCCAAGGTGAAACTGGATGACGACCACCAGAGGTACGCCCTTCACCACCACCATGCGGGTGATCAACTGGGTTCATAGCAACACCACGAACTGTTGGTCTAACACCTCTCCAGCGAGATGCACCAGCCTTACCTAATGATCGAAGACTGTGCTCACTGTTGGAAACCTCACCCAATGTTGCACGGCAATCAACCGGTACCTTACGCATTTCGCCACTGCGTAATCGCAATGTTGCATAGGCACCCTCACGAGCAACTAACTGAACTGAAGCCGCAGCACTTCGGGCTAACTGGGCACCTTTACCAGGCTTCATTTCAACACAGTGGATAATAGAACCCACTGGAATATTTCTTAGCGGAAGGGAATTACCCGTTTTAATGGGCGCATCGTTACCTGATACCAATGTATCACCGGCAGCTACACCCTTAGGAGCAATAATGTACCTTCTTTCGCCATCCGCATAACAGACTAGTGCAATATGCGCACTGCGGTTTGGATCGTATTCCAAGCGCTCTACCTTAGATGGAATACCATCCTTGTCGCGCTTGAAATCAATAATTCTATAGTGCTGCTTGTGGCCACCACCAATATGACGAACGGTGATTCGACCATTGCTATTACGACCACCTGATTTTTTCTTAGTTGCCAATAGTGGTGCATAAGGAGCACCTTTGTGCAAATCAGGGGTAACAACGCTTACAACAAAACGTCTGCCTGGTGAAGTTGGTTTTCTTTTAATTACTGACATGATTCAACCCTCACTCCGTAACCGAGAAGTCAATATCTTGACCTTCAGCAAGGCGCACATAAGCTTTTTTCCAATCGCTGCGCTTGCCCATACCCGTTTTAGTACGACGTGTTTTACCTTTAACGTTAATCACACGCACACCTTCAACCTTTACCTCAAAGAGTTTCTCAACTGCTTTCTTTACTTCGAGCTTGCTGGCATCAGTTGCTACTTTAAATGCTACTTGAGTCGCCGACCCACTAGCTGAAGCAGCTTTCTCCGTGATGTGCGCACCTAATAACACTTTGAAGAGTCTCTCTTGGTTCATACCAATATCTCCTCAAGTTTTTTCAGGGCGGCAACTGTAACTACCACCTTGTCAAAATTAATTAAGCTAACAGGATCTAAAGCCGCTGTATCACAGACTTCAACCTTGTGGAGGTTGCGAGAGGCAAGGTATAAATTTTCGCTCACTTCTTCTGTAACAATTAGAGCTTCACTTAATCCAAAGTCAGCCAGCTTAGACACTAAACCTTTTGTCTTTGGCTCTTTAAGTTCAAATTTTTCTACTACAACAAGACGCTCTTGACGGGCCAACTCTGAAACAATTGACTGCATCGCTGAGCGGTACATTTTGCGATTTAATTTTTGACTATGATCCTGCGGCTGCGCAGCAAATGTGACACCACCAGAACGCCACAATGGACTTCTGATAGTACCTGCTCGTGCACGACCAGTACCTTTCTGACGGAAAGGCTTGCGACCACCACCAGATACTGCAGAGCGGTTCTTTTGAGCTCTAGTACCCTGACGAGCACCCGCCAAAAACGCTACAACGGTCTGATGAATAAGGTCTTGATTAAATTCTTTGCCAAAGGCCAACTCTGAAACCTCAACGGTTCCTTTTTTGCCTTTCGGTGTCGCTATCGCTAATTCCATGGACACTCCCCTTACGCCTTAACTGCTGGCCGAACAACAACATCACCGCCTGGAGCGCCAGCAACGGCACCTTTAACAAGCAACAAATTGCGTTCCGCATCAACGCGGATAATTTCTAAATTCTGAGTAGTCACCTGCTCAGCACCCATATGTCCAGCCATCTTCTTACCTTTAAATACTCGACCAGGCGTTTGGTTTTGACCAATAGAACCAGGAGCACGGTGAGAGATAGAGTTACCATGAGTTGCATCCTGCATAGTAAAGTTCCAACGTTTAACGCCACCTTGAAAGCCTTTACCCTTTGAAGTTCCAGTCACATCTACTTTTTGACCTTGTTCAAAACGCTCAACCGTTATAGCTGCGCCAATTTCAAATGCTTCATCTGAATTATCAGATCGAAATTCCCATTGCCCACGACCAGCTTCAACGCCTGCTTTGGCGAAGTGACCTGCTTGGGATTTGGAAACACGGGAAGCTTTAACAGAGCCTGTGGTAATCTGAATGGCTGAATAGCCATCAGTTTCCGCAGACTTAATCTGGGTAATAAGGTTGGGAGTAGCCTCTATCACAGTAACTGGAATAGACGCACCATCCTCGTTAAACACACGAGTCATGCCGCATTTGCGGCCGACAAGACCTATACTCATTTTTTTACCTCTCAAGCGTACGGGGCTCTTACCCGCTACGGCTGCCTATTTCAAGGCATTACACTTTTTTATAATTAAGCCCAGCATTAGCTGAGCAACTACAATTGCTATCAACCCAAACTAATTTGGACGTCGACTCCTGCAGCAAGATTCAATTTCATCAGCGCGTCAACAGTTTTTTCTGTTGGCTCAACAATGTCGATTAAGCGCTTGTGCGTACGAATTTCGTACTGATCCCGGGCATCCTTGTTCACGTGAGGAGAAATCAACACTGTGAATCTTTCCTTGCGCGTTGGCAATGGAATTGGTCCACGAATCTGTGCGCCTGTGCGTCTTGCCGTCTCAACAATTTCTTGTGTTGAGGTGTCGATCAACTTGTGATCAAACGCTTTAAGGCGAATCCTAATGCTTTGGTTTTGCATGGAAGCGAAACTCCGCTATCAATACGTTTAAATTTCTTGGTAACCGGTCAAATAACGCTTTCCGGCACCACTCAGCCCTTAAAAAGGAGCGCGAATTCTAGTGGTGCGACCTAAGCCTGTCAAGCTAATTAATGCTTAGATTGCTTTTTTTTGCTTTTGTCGACTTTTATAACCTTCAAAAAAGCCTAGAGGTAAAAAAAGAGGGCTTAAAAACCCTCTTTTTTACCATCGCTTAAGACTTAAGCAATAATTTTGGCAACAACACCTGCGCCTACTGTTCGACCACCTTCTCGAATCGCAAATCGAAGACCTTCTTCCATCGCAATCGGGTGAATCAATTCA
>MDTB01075613.1_pt1 | contig 12312 bp, 8 predicted proteins | sample 811161 | NCBI WGS metagenome assembly MDTB01 (sample SAMN05326650, study PRJNA326480) | marine metagenome | isolation source: seawater | place: Mediterranean Sea | collected 2009 | reverse complement strand
CTTGGCTGCCGTTTTGTAGAGATTGATAATGTGGATTCCATTACGCTCCATATAGATATAGGGAGCCATGTTAGGATTCCATTTTCGGGTTAAGTGTCCAAAATGGACGCCTGCATTAAGCAGGTCATTTACTTCTGGTTTTGCCATTTTTTTTAGTTTACGTTCCTTTTGATTAGCAACAAATCTTAAGATTTGTTTAGATGCTAAACTAACATACGCCGTAGCGATTCAAGCAACTGGTTTAATTAATAAATGAATGAACTTTGTCTTGCCGAAACAAGACGGTATCAATTAACGTTTTGAGAATTGGAATTTTTTTCTTGCTTTCTTCTGTCCGAACTTTTTACGTTCAACCATACGAGGGTCACGTGTCAATAAACCTTCTGGCTTTAAATCAGCTCGGTACTCCTCGTTGATTTTACAAAGCGCTCTAGAGATGGCTAGGCGAACAGCTTCTGCTTGACCATTTGTACCTCCTCCTTTAACCGTTACATTTAAATCGTAGCTACCTTCAGTATTGGTTAATAGAAAAGGTTGTTGGATTTTGTATTGTAAAGTAGAGGTAGGAAAATAGTCAGTATATTTCTTTTTGTTTACCGTGATTGCTCCTTTTCCTTCGCTAACGTATATACGAGCGACAGAAGTTTTTCTACGGCCTATAGTGTGAACAGTATCCATTATAGATAATCGTTTATGTTAATGGTTTTTGGATTTTGTGCATCGTGTTGGTGCTCTGCACCACCGTGAACACGTAGGTTTCTGAATAAATCAGCGCCTAATTTATTTTTAGGGAGCATACCTCTTACTGCATTTTCAACTAGTCGAGTATCTCTTTTGTTGTGCAATTGGGTAGCGTTGAGTGTTCGTTGTCCACCAGGATATCCTGTGTGACGCACATATTCTTTTTGTTCCCATTTGTTTCCGCTCAAGGTTACATGCGCAGCATTGACAACAATTACGTTGTCACCACAATCAACATGAGGGGTGTAATTGGGTTTGTATTTACCTCTTAAAAAATTTGCAATAATTGCAGAAACTCTTCCAAGTGGAAGGTCTTTAACGTCAACTACAACCCACTCTTTGTTGATTGTGTTGGCATTTGCAGAAATTGTTTTGTAACTTAATGTATTCACAATAAATAATTTAAACCGTTAAAAATTGTTTCAACGGGCTGCAAATGTACAATTATAAATGAGTTTGAAAAAATTTTTTATTCTAATTTTCACTGGAGTAAAACCCAGCCTTGCTTTTTGTTAATGGGCTTCTAACCAGTTGGTTCCAATTCCCATATCAACGACCAAAGGAACATCTAATGAAAAGGCATTTTCCATTTCATTTTTTACCATCTTCTGTAGTGCTTCGACTTCTTCTTTGGGAACGTCAAAAACCAGTTCGTCATGGACTTGGAGTAACATTTTCGCTTTCCAGTTCTCACTTTCTAGTTTTGACTGAATGGCAATCATTGCCAATTTGATGATATCTGCTGCACTTCCCTGAATTGGAGCATTAACGGCATTTCGTTCTGCAGCTCCTCGAACCACTGCATTTTGAGAGTTGATATCTTTTAAATAGCGTCTTCTCCCCAAGACTGTTGTTACATAGCCGTTGTCTCTCGCAAAGTCCACTTGCTCTTGAATGTAATTTCGCAATTTAGGATAGGTAGCGTAATAGGTGTCGATTAGTTCTTTGGCCTCAGTTCTGTTTAAATCAGTTTGTTGACTAAGACCAAAGGCAGAAACTCCATAGATGATACCGAAATTGACGGTTTTAGCATTACCTCTTTGGGTACGGGTGACTTCCTCAAGAGGAACATTAAAAACCTTAGCGGCCGTAGCTTGGTGAATGTCTTCGTTATTCAAAAAAGCGGCAAGCATTCCCTCGTCTTTACTTAAAGCAGCGATAATCCGCAACTCGATTTGAGAATAATCCGCAGCCATTAATACATGTTGATCGTCTCTAGGGACAAATGCCTTTCTAACTTGTTGTCCACGTGCTGTTCGGATTGGAATATTTTGAAGGTTAGGGTTGTTACTACTCAATCTACCTGTGGCGGCAACAGCTTGATTGTAAATAGTGTGTACTCGCCCTGTTTCAGGATTGATTTCTTTGGGTAAGGCATCTACATAGGTATTTTGTAATTTTTTTAGTGAACGCCAGTCTAAGATATCCGACACGATAGGGTGCTCTTTGGCGAGATAGGAGAGCACATCTTCGGCTGTTGAATACTGACCAGTTTTAGTTTTTTTAGGCTTATCTACTAGTTTGAGTTTATCAAAAAGAATTGGACCTAATTGTTTTGGAGAGGCCAGATTGAAAGTTTCTCCAGCAGCATCAAAAATTGTTTTTTCCAATTTCTGAATTTCTACGGTCAAGTTTTTAGAAAGTTCTTCAAGGAAAGGGACATCTAAATTAATCCCTTCGCATTCCATAGCAGTTAATACTTTGACAAGAGGGAGCTCTACTTTTTTATACAAATCCATCGTTTGAGCGGCGAGCATTTCCTTTTCAAAATAGTCCTTGAGTTGGAAGGTAATATCTGCATCTTCAACGGCGTATTCGGTTTGTTTTTCAACTGCTACATCGCGCATACTGCCTTGATTTACACCTTTTTTGCCAATGAGTTCAGTAATGGATTGCGGGCTGTAATCCAAATAGGTTTCTGCTAAAACATCCATATTATGACGCATATCGGGATTGACCAAATAATGTGCAATCATGGTGTCAAAAAGAGGAGCGTTGACGTTGAGTTCGTAATTTTTAAGAACTTTTAAATCGTATTTTAAATTATGACCAATTTTTTCAATCTCAGTATGTTCAAAAAAAGCTTTAAAAGGCTCTAGAATAGCCAGGGTTTCAGTTCTGTCTTCTGGGAGAACGAGGTAGTATCCTTTAGATTTTTCCCATGAAAAAGCGATACCTACCAATTCGGCTTGAAGTGCATCCAAAGAAGTAGTTTCTGTATCAAAACAAACACTTTTCTGTTGAAGTAAGTTTTTCAGCAGTAATTCTCTTGATACAGGACTGTCCACAGTTTGGTACCAATGCTTTTTATTGTCTAGATTTTGCCGTTCCGAGCTAGTTTGATCACTGACTGTTCCACTGCCTGGTGGGGAGAATAGATCGAATTGCTGTCCTTGTTGAGGGCTTGTTTTTTTTGGAGCCGTCTCTGCTTGAGTAGGCTCCTCTTCAGCTGGAGAAAAGATTTTTTTAAAATTTTCAGCCATTCTTCGAAACTCTAATTCTTCAAAAAGAGCACTTACGGCTTGAGCATCCGGCTGACTGAGTTCATAGTCCTTGGCATTAAATTGTACGGGCACATCCAATAGTATGGTAGCGAGTTGTTTGGATAAAACTCCGAGATCTTTATTGGCCTCAATTTTTTCTTTGAGCTTTCCTTTGAGCTCATCCGTGTGCTCTAAAAGTCCTTCCATACTGCCATAGGCCTTGATGAATTTTTTTGCAGTTTTGTCTCCTACTCCTGGAAGACCAGGAATGTTATCTACTGCATCACCCATCATACCGAGGTAATCGATGACTTGTTCTGGACGTTCAACCTCAAACTTTTCTTGAACTTCGGGGATCCCCCAAATTTCAATTCCATTACCCATACGGGCAGGGCGATACATAAAGATATTTTCAGAAACCAATTGAGCAAAATCCTTATCCGGTGTTACCATAAAGACTTGATAGTCTTCTTTTTCAGCTTGCTTTGCCAAAGTCCCGATAATGTCATCAGCCTCATAGCCTTCTTTAACTACTACGGGTATATGCATGGCTTCTAAAATTTGCTGAATGTAAGGTACTGCGACACGAATGGCTTCGGGGGTCTCATCGCGATTGGCCTTGTAGTCGGTAAACATCTCAGTCCGTGTTGCCGACCCTCCTTTATCAAAACATACAGCAAGATGGTCAGGACGTTCACGCTTAATTACATCGAGTAATGAATTGGTAAAACCCATAATGGCAGAGGTGTCCATTCCCTTAGAATTAATTCTTGGATTTTTGATAAATGCGTAATACCCTCGAAAAATAAGGGCATAGGCATCAAGTAAAAAAAGACGCTTTTGTTGGCTCATTGGTTAAATATAAAAAACGATTGGGCATTTGGATTCATTCCTCATTTTTATTTAAAATAGAATCCAATTTTTTACATATTCCTTCAGTGTCTAATCCGAGATCTTTTAAAAGATTTTTAGACTTCCCATGAGAAATAAATTGGTCAGGAACCCCTTCCAGTTCAATCGGAATCTTGTAGTTGTTTTCAGCAGCAAATTCGAGAACGGCACTTCCTGCACCACCCTTGACACTTCCTTCCTCAAAGATAACCACTCTTTGATAGGTGTGGAATACGGTGTGAAGTAGTTCTAAATCCAAGGGCTTTACAAATCCCAAATCGAAATGTGCAAAGTTGTCTGCATCTTCTAGTTCTGCTAATGCAGCTTGGATATTTTCAGCTATAGTACCAACACTCAGTATGGAAATCGGACCACCTTCTTTTAAACAGCTTCCTTTTCCTAAAGTGACTTCTTCAAAGTCAAAAGAGAGCTTTTTCAATTGACTATATCCTCTTGGATAACGGATTGCCAATGGCTGTTCCAATCCCAATTGAGCAGTGTATAGCAGATTTTGAAGTTGCTTTGCATTTCTTGGAGCAGCAATTGTAAGGTTTGGAATACAGCGTAAAAAAGCAATGTCAAAAACCCCGTGATGTGTAGGACCATCGTGTCCAACAATCCCCGCACGATCGATACAAAAAACAACCCCTAATTTCTGTAAGGCGACATCGTGTAGTACTTGATCATATGCACGCTGAAGAAAGGTAGAATAGATGACGCAAAACGGCAGCATACCTTGAGTTGCCATACCGGCGGCAAGGGTTACCGCATGTTGTTCAGCAATGCCAACATCTATGCATTTGTCTGGAAACTTTTGCATTAACTCCACAAGACCACTACCCGTTGGCATGGCGGGTGTAATAGCGACAATTTTAGAATTGATCCCTGATAAATATTCAATTGTTTTTCCGAATACGTCCTGATATTTGATCTTTTGTTCTCCATTAGCAGGATTGAGTTTCCCAGTGATGGGGTCAAATTTTCCAGGGGCATGGTAGGTCACTTGTTCATTTTCAGCTAGGGGTAGCCCTTTGCCTTTTTTGGTTACGACATGCAACAATCGAGGACCTGTTTGTGTTTTTTGACGTTTGAGATTCGAAACTAGAGCATTCAAATCATGTCCGTCCAGGGGTCCGGAATAGTCGATATTCAAGTTTTGAAAAAAATTTGGAAGGCTAGAGGCCTCTTTTTTTACAGTATCAAAATAGTTTTTAAGGGCCCCTATACTGGGGTCAATACCCATGCTGTTGTCATTTAAAATAATCAGGACATTTGTAGCCGTAGTTCCCAAATGATTCAAAGCTTCAAAAGCCATTCCATTGGCTATGGAAGCATCCCCTATTACAGCGATATGTTGATTTTTTTGACCCTGAAGTTGTGAAGCTAGTGCCATTCCTAGTACTGCCGAAATTGAGGTTCCTGCATGACCTGTTCCAAAGGCATCATATGGGCTTTCTTCCCGATTTGGGAATCCACTAATTCCACCTTGTTGTCGCAGTAGTTCAAAATTTGATTTCCGCCCTGTAAGCATTTTATGACCGTAAGCTTGATGACCAACATCCCAAACCAACAAGTCTTTAGGGGTATCAAAGACGAAGTGTAAGGCAATACTCAACTCGACAGTTCCCAAACTAGAGCCCAAATGGCCTTCTCCTTTAGCGAGGGAATCGATGATGGCTTGGCGAAGGTCTTTTGCCAAATCGAACAGCTGATTGAGATCAAATTTCCGCAATGTTTGAGGATCGGGAATCCGATCCAAAAAAGCTTTTGACATGGCGTAAAGGTACACAAATCCACTAGGGAATAAATGGTCTTATATTTTGTATTTTTGAAGATGCAGTTAGACGATACCTTCTTTATGAAACAAGCCATGGCTGAAGCTGAAAAAGCCTTTCATGCCGATGAAGTTCCTGTTGGTGCAGTGGTGGTGGTTGGAGATCGTATTATTGCACGAGCGCATAATTTAACAGAGCGTTTAAACGACGTAACCGCCCATGCAGAAATGCAGGCCATTACTTCTGCAGCAAATTTTTTAAACGGAAAGTATTTGGTGAGCTGTACGCTCTATGTCACCTTGGAACCTTGTGTGATGTGTGCGGGAGCTTTAACTTGGAGTCAGTTGGAAGCAGTGGTCTTTGCAGCTTCGGATACGAAAAGAGGCTTTGCTCAAGCAGGATTAAACTTACATCCTAAGACAGCAATTCGTGCTGGTGTTATGGCTGAGGATTCTAAAACATTATTGGATCGCTTTTTTGCTCGAAAAAGAGCATAAAAAAAGCACCTCTAAAGAAGTGCTTCAATAACAGTAATCATATATAAATTATAATAGGCTGATGTTGGAAGCTTGCTTCCCTTTTTTACCTTCTTCTTCTACATACTCTACTTTCGCCCCTTCTCTAAGGGTCACGCCGTCTAGGGCTGAAATGTGAACGAATACGTCTTCGCCAGACTCATCGTTGGTAATGAACCCAAATCCTTTAGCTTCATTGAAAAATTTAACTGTACCAGTCATGTGTTTGTTTAAAAATTATATGCAAAGGTACGGCTAATATTCATTCAAGTGCTTTTTTTAACACTTTTCTTTGATTAAAGAAACTGATTTTCAATTATTTCCCCAAGAATTGAGTTTTAAAAAATTGATTATTTAAAGTTTATTTTAGGTGTTTTTGCCTCATTTATCTAAACTTTTTCTTTTGCCTTTTAGTTGGGTAGGTCCTTGCATGTTTTCACGCATCTTTTTTAAATTTTCCTCACTAAGGGTATAATCTTTTAGTTTTTTTCCATTCCATCGGTGGAAGAGGAAAAGAGGTAAAAAAAGGATTGCTCCAGTTAGAACTGTAAAGCCAATAATCCGTTCGCCTTCTTCAAAATTGACATTTGTTTTGTGGTAAATCCCGTAGAATAAAGCGATCAATATACAGCTAAAGAAAATCCTTAAAAAAAGTTTCATTCTTTTGGTGATGCGGTGGATTTCAGGTACAATTCGTTCAATTGCTCATCGTTTAATGGTGCTGGAGCGTCAATCATGACATCTCTTCCTGCATTGTTTTTAGGGAATGCAATAAAGTCTCTAATGGTTTCTTCCCCACCAAGTATAGCAACTAGCCTGTCTAGACCAAAAGCAATTCCTCCATGCGGGGGAGCCCCATACTGGAATGCATCCATTAAAAAGCCAAATTTGGCTTGGGCTTCTTCCTTAGTAAATCCGAGCAAATCAAATAGCTGTGATTGTAATTGCTGATCGTGAATTCGTATAGAGCCTCCACCAATTTCATTTCCATTGAGTACAAGGTCGTAGGCGTTTGCCTTTACTGCTCTTGGGTCGGTTTTTAACAACTCCAAATGTTCTGGCTTAGGGGCTGTAAACGGGTGGTGCATGGCGTGGAAACGCTCGCTTTCCTCATCCCATTCCAGTAATGGAAAATCAGTAATCCAAAGGGGAGCAAACTCTTTTGGATTTCTTAAGCCAAGTCTTTCTGCTAATTCCATACGTAAAGCACTGAGTTGGGTACGGGTAGCCTTAACTTCTCCTGAGAGGACCAGAATCAAATCACCAGCTTGTGCTTCACTGTGTTTTGCCCAAGCAGCCAAATCGTTTTGAGTAAAAAATTTATCGACTGAGGATTTAAAACTTCCATCTGCATTACATTTTACGTACACCAATCCTTTGGCACCTATTTGCGGTCTTTTAACCCAATCAATCAAGGCATCTATTTCTTTTCTACTCATTTCAGCAGCACCAGGAACCGCAATTCCTACTACCAGTTCTTGACTGTCAAAAACACCAAAACCTTTCCCTTGTGCAAGGGCGTTTAATTCTTTAAATGTCATTCCAAAACGAATGTCGGGTTTGTCATTACCGTAGGTTTTCATAGCCACTTCATAGGACATTCTAGGAAAGTCTGCAACCTCAATTCCTTTGATTTCTTTGAGTAAATGTCTTGTCAACCCTTCGAATTGGTTGAGTATAGCCTCTTGATCTACAAAAGTCATTTCACAGTCAATTTGAGTAAATTCAGGCTGTCTATCAGCACGTAGATCCTCATCTCTAAAGCATTTTACAATTTGAAAATACTTGTCTAATCCGCCAACCATCAGGAGTTGCTTAAAGGTTTGGGGCGATTGTGGTAAGGCGTAAAATTGACCCTCATTCATTCGAGAAGGAACGACAAAATCACGAGCACCCTCAGGAGTTGACTTGATTAAATAAGGGGTTTCCACATCTATAAAGCCTGCTTGTGAAAGGTAGTTGCGCACTGCCATACTGACTTGATGCCTAAACAATATATTATCTTTGACTGGAGCCCTTCTTAGATCTAAATAGCGGTATTGCATGCGCAGCTCTTCACCACCATCTGTTTGGTCCTCTATGGTAAAAGGGGGAGTTTTAGCTGTATTTAATACCTTGAGTTCTTTTACGAGTACTTCAATAGCACCTGAAGCCATATTGGGGTTTTTAGACTCTCTTTCAATGACAGTCCCTTTAACCTGAATGACAAATTCACGACCGAGTCCTTGAGCAGTTTTAAAGACCTCTTTTGGAGTACGTTCCTCGTCAAATACCAATTGAGTAATCCCGTAACGATCTCTTAAATCGATCCAAACGATAAACCCTTTGTTTCTGTTTTTTTGAACCCAACCGGCCAATGTTACGGTTTGGTTGAGTTGTTCTAAGGAGAGTGCTCCGCAATCGTGAGTTCTATACATGTGTGATAAATGTTGGACAAAAATAAAAAATCCTGAGGGCTGAACCTCAGGATTTTGAAATCTTTATAAAATCTTCTTGAGCCAAAGTTTCATAGAATAAACAATGGAGAAGGTCGCTGGAACGATCACTAGTGTTAGAAAAGTTGCAAATGTTAATCCAAAGATTACGGTCCATGCCAGAGGGCCCCAGAAAATAACATTATCACCTCCGATGTAGATTTTAGGGTCCCATTCAGAAAACATGGAGAAAAAGTCGATGTTCAGACCTATTGCAAGTGGAATAAGTCCGAGTACAGTTGTTATTGCAGTTAAAATCACGGGTCTTAAACGCGCCGCACCACCCTCAATAATTTGAGGGATGGCCAAATCTTTGGAGAGTAATGTCCCAGATTCTAATCCTTCGGTCTCGTGCTTTCGGTCAATCAGCAGTTGGGTGTAATCGAGAAGTACCACACCGTTGTTTACAACAATTCCCGCCAGAGCAATAATCCCCATCATGGTCATAAGTATGACAAAAGGCATTTGGAAAATCATCAAACCTAGAAAAACTCCAGTAAAACTCAAGAAAATAGAAAGGAGGATAATCAAAGGTTTTGAGATGGAATTGAATTGAAAAACAAGCAATAACAAAATCAAACCTAAAGCAGCAGCAAGCGCATTTGAGAGAAAGGCCATATTTTTTTCCTGTTCTTCAATTTCCCCTGAAAACTTAAAATTGATCCCGTCAGGAAGTTGAAAGTTATTTAGCGCATTTTTCACCTGTTCTACAACTTCATTGGCATTGTATCCTGCAAGCACAGAAGAATAGAGGGTTACTACCCGATTGAGTTCACGGTGTTTGATTGCATTAAAACTGGTAATATTTTTTTGGGTAACTAGAGCAGCAACAGGAATTTCTTTTATCCTACCGTTTGCTGGATCTCTAAATATGATATTTTGATTGAATAGTGCATTGTTGTCATATCGGTTTGCTTGGTCAAAGCGAACATTGATATCGTAGTCATCACCGTCTTTCTTATAAATTCCAGCTTTGGAACCAAACAGAGAAGTTCTCAATAGTTGTCCTACCTGAGATGCTGAAACCCCTAATTCCCCTGCTTTTTTACGATCTATTTGTAACTGAGTGCCGGGCTTATTTTTATTGACATCAATTTTGAGTTCCTCTACTCCAGTGACATTGACTCGGTTGAGAAAATCCTTCATTTGTTCAGCAGTCTGAATAAGATCCAAATAAGAAGCTCCTGTTATTTCAATGGTAATAGGATATCCTGCCGGAGGACCATTAGCATCTTTTTCTACCGAGATGGCTACACCAGGGAATTTTTCAAAGAGTTGCTCTTGAATAGCTTTTCGAAGACTTTCACTTGAGACTCCCTCTCTAAATTTAAACTCTTGCATGGTGAGGGTTATTTTTCCTTTATGGGGAAGTTCGTTGGTGTTTCCGTTATCCACAGTTGGATTTCCTGACCCTTCACCTACTTGAGCAACCATGGACTCTACCAGAAGATTTTCACCGTTTTTATTATATTCTGGGCGAGACATAACCGATAAAATCTCCTGCTCAATTTTTCGCGTAGTTTGATTGGTCTTAGCAATAGCCGTACCTTCAGGATACTCTATAAAAACAAGAATTTGTTTGGGCTGGTTGTCTGGAAAAAATTCTACCTGAGGAGGGAAAATTCCCATTAATACGAATGAAAAGATTAAGAGTAAAAAGGTTCCACCCAAAAACAAATAAGGCTTGAGACCACTCAAGGCAAAACGCAATAGTTTTCGATAAGCGTTTTCCATTTTGACTAAAAACGTATTTTGAAAACTCGTCGCCCATTTTTTGATAAAAAACTTATACAACCAAAAGAGTGTTGGAACTAAAATCATGAGGTTTCCAAAAATGCGAGTTTCAGAAGAACCAAAGAGCAACAATATTCCAAGACCTCCCATAAAAAAAGTTAAACGCCACAAAGATTTAGTACTGATTTCGCGGTCGCTAATTTCCATAAACTGAGAGACCAGCATGGAATTAAAGAACACAGCAACTATTAGAGAAGAGCCTAAAACCACAGATAAGGTAATTGGGAAATAGATCATAAATTCTCCCATTAATCCTGGCCAAGCACCCAGAGGAACAAAAGCGGCAATAGTGGTTGCAGTCGAGACAATAATTGGAAATGCAATTTCTCCTATTCCGGCCTTTGCAGCTTGGATTCTGCTGTAACCTTCTTTTTCCATCAATCGGTAAACATTTTCAACTACAACAATTCCATTATCCACCAGCATTCCTAGACCCATTACAAGTCCAAAAAGAACCATAGTATTGAGCGTGTATCCTAAAAATGAAAGTATCATAAAAGACATGAACATGGACATTGGAATTGCAAATCCAACAAATAAGGCGTTGCGGAATCCCAGGAAGAACATTAATACGGTAACCACCAATATGACACCAAAGATGATGGAATTCACCAGTTCACTAATTTGATTTAAGGTCATGTTGGACTGGTCATTGGAGACGACAATCTCTAGGTCATTAGGCACACCTAAAGCTTCGTTATCTGCCACAAGCCTCTTAATTTCTTGTGAGGCCTGAACAAGGTTTTTCCCTCCTCGTTTGACCACATCAAGAAGAATCGCTTTTTCACCAAAAGAACGGGCAAAAGAGGTAACTTCCTTTTCTTTAAAAGAGATACTTGCCAAATCACCGAGGTAGACAGGTCCTTTGTCTGTTTTGACAACAAAATCTTTTAAGTCTTCTGGATTTTCAATTTCACCAGTAAGTCGTATGTTTCTTCTTTGTCCACCACTCACAATATTTCCACTTGAAATGGTTGTGTTTTCTTGAGAGATGGCTCCTAATATATCGTTAAACGAGACTTTTGCTGCTGTCATTTTATAAATATCAACTGCAACTTCAACCTCAAAAACCTGTATCCCACGAATATTGACTTCTTTAATTTGGGGAAGTTGTTCGATTCGAGACTCAATTTTTTCTGCAAAAACTTTAAGTTGCTCAATAGGATAATCACCTTCCATGGAGATATTTAAAATCGGTTGAAGCTCTGAAAAATCCAGCTCAAAAATATTCGGCTCTACCTTGGCGTTATTAAAGACAGGCCAATCCGGTCCTGAAGTAATTCCATCAACTAAATCCTTGACTTTTTGTTTGGCGTCGTCTATGGTAATATTTTCATCAAATTCAATATCAATTACAGAAAAATCTTCGGAAGATGTAGATCGGATTTCTACCAAATTGGTTACCCCTTTTAGAGCTTCTTCAAGGGGATCTGTTATTGATCTTTCGATGTCCTCAGCTGTATTTCCGGGGTAAATCGTACTTACAAAAACTTTGGTATCATTAATTTCGGGGAAGGTTTCTCTGGGCATCGAGAAATAAGAACTGATTCCCAATATCAAAAAGATAGTCATGATAACATAAATCACCGTGCGGTGATCAATGGCCCAACTAGACAATGCAAATTCTTTAATTTTTGGT
>MDTB01012414.1_pt1 | contig 12312 bp, 13 predicted proteins | sample 811161 | NCBI WGS metagenome assembly MDTB01 (sample SAMN05326650, study PRJNA326480) | marine metagenome | isolation source: seawater | place: Mediterranean Sea | collected 2009 | reverse complement strand
GTAAATCTATATCAGACAATTTATTTATTATTGAATATGCAATACTGGTAAAAAATAGTTTTGTTTTCGGTTCACCCAATCTTTTGGTTCTTCGCGTGTGAACAATATCAAAACCATTTTCATGTTGCTTTATTAGCTCTGTTATAAGCTCAGGTGGGTCTTGAAGATCCGAGTCCATGTAAATTATGCAATCTCCTGAACAGTTTTCAAAACCTGCTAAAACACATGGATTCGTTCCAAATCGTCTCGACATATTAACTATTTTAATTTTGTATTCTTTTTGTAAATCTAAAAGTAAATTTTCAGAATTATCTGTTGAATCATCGTTTACAAAGATTAACTCATAATCCCATAACTCAGTTTTTTTAACAGCTTTATCGATACGTTGTGTTAGATTTTTTAAATTTTTTTCCTCATTTCTGAATGAAAAAACAAAAGATATTAATTTCATAAATATTCGAATAAAAGACTATTTAATAATAGCGTAAAATGATAAAAAAAGTAACTGAAGAATATCAAAATGCACTCATTAGATTTAGTAATTTTAGCAGGTGGAAAAGGATCTAGAATTAAATCTTTGATAAAAGACAGACCTAAGCCAATGGCTGTTTTTAATAATAAGCCATTTTTAGAGTATATAATACAATTTTACAGCAAATATATTTTCAAAAATATATTTATACTCACGGGTTACAAATCAAAAAGTATTAACAAGAAATTTGAAAACAAAAGATATAATTTTACAAATATTAAATGTCTAAGGGAGAATAGACCCTTAGGTACAGGCGGAGCTCTTAGTTTATTAAAAAGAAAAAAAATTAATGATTTTATACTAATAAATGGAGATACATTTGTTAATGTAGATTTAAATAAACTAATAAAATCATGTAATAAAAATAGTTTTGGGGCGCTTACTTTAACTAAAAATAAATCGTATAGATCAAATAAAAAATTAACAACTTTAAATCTGAAATCAAATAAATTATTTTATCAGAAAAAAACTGGATTGATGAATGCAGGTGTCTACTTTTTTAAAAAAAAAATTTTAAAATTCATTGAGAATAAAAATTTATCGCTTGAAAACGATATTTTACCAAAATTAATAAAAAGAGGAAAAATTTCAGGAATAAAAACAAATAAATTTTTTATTGATATTGGTACACCTAAAAATTTTAAAAATGCAAATAGAGTTCTATTAAAAAATTTTAAAAAACCAGCAGCATTTTTAGATAGAGATGGTGTAATTAATTATGATCGAGAATATGTGCATAAAATAAAAGATTTTAAATTTAGACCAAATGTAATTAAAGGACTTAAGTTCCTAAAAGATAAAGATTACTACGTTTTTATAATTACTAACCAAGCAGGTATTGGAAAAGGAATTTACACAATAAATCAATTTTATAAATTACAAAATGATATTAAAGTAATTCTTCAAAAAAAGAATATATTTTTTGATGATGTTAATTTTTGCCCATATCACCCTAAAGCGAAGATTAAGAAATATAAAAAAAAAACTGAATTAAGAAAACCAGGTAATTTAATGATCAAACAAATTTATAAAAGCTGGCATGTAAATATGAAAAAAAGTTTTATGATTGGAGATAAAGTGACAGATAAGATGTGTGCAAGAAAAAGTAATTTATATTTTGAATATCCAAGCAAAGATTTTTTGCAGCAAATAAAAAGAATAACAAAATATATTTAATAGTTATTTATTACCTTTTTATTATCAACTTCAAATAAAGTAATTAACTCTTCTATACCTTGTTCTAATGTTGTTTTTGCTTTAAAACCTTTTTTTTCAATTTTCTTATTGCTAACAAAATAATCCCGTTTATCTGGGTCTTTTCTGTTACTAATAATTTTAATTTTTAATTTTTTCATTTTTTTTTGAATTTTCTTTGCAAGCATTAGTTTACTAATATTTGCAGATGATAATCCCAAATTATATATATTTGATTTAAGTTTATTGAAATTATTTATTGCATAATTAACTCCCAACACAACGTCCCTTATGTGAATGAAGTTTCTTCTAAAGTGCGGTTCAAAAATTGTTAATTTTTTAGTTTTAACTGACTTAAATACAAAATTGTTTACTAATAAATCTGTTCTCATACGATAACTATATCCAAATACAGTTGCTAATCTAAAACATATAGAATTTTTAAATCGTTTTACCTCTTCTTCAGCATCACATTTTGTTCTACCATAAAGCGATATTGGTCTTAGTGGACTTTTTTCATCGCAAAACTTATTTTTTTCTCCAACTCCGTAACCAGAATTTGTAGTTAAAAAAATTATTTTATTTTTTTTCGAACAAATAGATACTAATGTTTTTATTGATTTATGATTAACAGATATTGCGTCTTTTTTAAATTTATCACATAGTGGTGCACCAACTAATGCAGCTAGAGGTATAATATACTCATTTTTTTTTACTAAAGATTTTAGGAGACTTTTATCTCTTACATCTTTCTTTATAAGCTTAAAATTTTTATTATAATATAAATGATTTAAAGAGCCTTTTTCATATTTCATTAGGTCGATAACTGTAACCTGATGACCCATATGTATAAGAGCAGTGGATAACATTGATCCAACATATCCTCCTCCACCAGTTATTAATATTTTGCTCATTTTATAAAAATTTTGATGTTCTATCTCTTTTACTTAATATTGGTTTTTTTATTGGCCATTTAATTTTTAATTTTGGATCATTCCACCTGTAACTTCTTTGTTTTTTTGAGTCTATATATTTTCCTTTATAAAACCACTTGTAATGAAATACGCATTTATTAGATAAACACAAATGCGCATTGGCAAAGTGTGGTGGTATAAGAATTAAAGTGGGTTTTTCATGTTTTAATACCCAACTTTTGTGTTTTAAATAATTTTTCGAATTTTTTTTCATATCAACAACAACAAGTAAAAGCTTTCCATATGTGCAAGTCACTAATTTCCATGATTTAAAATCGCAATGAAAACCTCTTAAAACTTTTTTTTTTGATATGGAAAACTTGTCATGATTAAAATTTATATTTTTTAAATATCCTTTCTTCCATGTAGTCCAATAAAAACCTCTTTTATCCTTAAAAATTGAGTTTTTTAAAACTTTTAATTTAATCATTAAAATATTTCACTCATTTATATTATTTAAAATAAAACATATTTTTTTAATTTTTGAAATACTCAGACTTGGATAATTGCCAATATAATAACCAAAAAAGTGAACATGATCTACCTCAGGAAAATTTTTGAAATTTATGTTTTTTAAAAACGATTTAAGATATGGTTGTCTCAATTGATTTCCACCACCCGCGTTACCCCTTCTAAATTCAATATTATATTTTTTTAATGTTTTTTCAAAAGTTTCTCTAAAATGAAAATTTTTATTTTTAAAAATAATTGGAAAAGCATAATTTGAACTCCCATAAGTATTGTAATCAGTTCTATATTTCGAACGATCTAATAGACTTAAAAAAAGTTTAAGGTTTCTTGTTCTCAAAGAATTATTTTTGTTTAATCTTTTTAATTGATTTAAACCAATTACAGCTCCAATCTCATTGTTCCTAAAATTGAATGTTGGATATAAAAAAATAAATTGAGGAGATAATTTTGGATATTTTTTTTCCATTTTTTTTTGAAATTTTAAGTTTTTAGCCTCCCTTGCCATCCCATGTGATCTAAAAATTCTTGCCCTTTCATAAATATCTTTATTATTTGTACATATCATCCCACCTTCAATAGTTGACATATGGTGAGCATAATAAAATGAAAAATTAGATATTAATCCAAATGTACCTAGTTTTTTTCCTTTAAATTTAGCCCCATGTGATTCGCAAACATCTTCGACTAATAAAATTTTCCTAGATTTAAGGGTTTTTAACAATCTGTCTGACAACCCGTTAAAACCTTGCACATGAGTAATAAATACTGCCAAAGTATTTTTATTAATTTTTTTTAAAATTTGATCTTCATCCATTGAAAGGTTTTGAGGATTTATATCAACAAATACTGGTTTAAAACCACTCATTATAACAGAATTAATGTCTGATACCCAAGTTAATGTTGGTACTATTATTTCTTTTTTTTTGGATGAAATGCTTTTTAAAATTAACATAGATAAAAAATTTGCTGATGATCCTGAGTTCACAAAAACACTGTATTTTACTCCGAGCCATTTAGACCATTTATTCTCAAATTCTAAAACTTTTTTAGATTGTGTAAGTATTAAATCTTTATTTTTAAGAAGCTTTCTAACAGAGTCCATATCAGAACTTAAAAAATTATTATGCATTAATGGATGGTTAATTTTCATTTTTAATTCAATTTAGTTGATTTAAAATAATCTGACTACCGAAAGTAGTAAAATTAAAAGGTATATTAACTATATTCTTATGTTTTTTTAAAAATTTCTTTTTATCATAATTTTTCATATACATTAGTAAAAAACCTCCACCCCCAGCTCCTAAAAGCTTACCTCCAAGCGCTCCACATTTTATTGCCTCATCGTATATTGTATTTATTTTTGAATTACTAATTAGTTTACTTAGTGCCTTTTTTTCTAACCAGGCGTCATGTAATAAACGTCCAAAGTCATCTATGTTTCCATTTATTAAAATTTTTTCGCCTTCATTAACATATTCTAAAATACGTTTAATATGATTTTTCTTTTCTGTTGTAAGTTTATTTACATATTTGTTAGCTATCTTATGTGCTGTCCTATTTATACCTGTATAGACAAGAACTAAATTTTTATTTAATTTTTCAATGTTATTTTTCGATGAAATTTTTTTTATTTTAATTGAGTTATTTCTATTAAATAAAATTTTATTAAATCCTCCAAAAGATGCTGAGGTTTGGTCTTGCGAGCCAACAACCTCTTTCATAATATTCTGTTCAAAATGAATACTTTTTTTAGCTAAAATAGGCTTAGTTAATTGAATATTTTTAATTTTATATAGAGCTTGCATTAAACCAACGGTAAAACAAGAACTTGAACCCATGCCGCTACGGGCAGGTAAATCCCCGTGATAGTGGATCTCCAAACCTTGTTTTATTTTAAGATATTTAAGTAATTCTCTAACAGCTTTATGATTAATTTCATTTAATTTTTTTACATTCTCAATTTTTCTCCAAACAATTCTGTATTTCTGTTTAAAATAATTTGGTGAAAATCTACAAGTTATATAAATATACTTATTGATTGTGGTAGATAGAACAGCACCGCCATTTTTTTTATACCATGCTGGATAATCACTACCTCCTCCAAAAAATGAAATTCTATACGGGGTTTTGGTTATTATCATAATTTATTTTTCATTGTAATAGTCTCCATATTCAACCAAAATTGTACTTTTGCTATCGTTTCTATTCAGAGCTTTTTCATAACCTGGAAATATGTCTTTTGTTTCCTCTAATCTTATTATTTCTACAGATGAAAGTACTTTTTGAAATGCCTCAGTAAAATCACCTACATGTTGATGTTGGGGGTGTAATGGTCTTTGGGAACCAACCGATGTTCTAATTATAACTTTTGTTTTAAAATGCCCTTGTGACATAATATGAAACTTATCTAAATGATTAACTAATTGGTTTGTTGCTAATAATAAAAAGTTCCATCTTGGAAATAAACTTATTGGTATAAAATTATTTAAAGCTAGTCCATTTGAAATTCCTAATTGCATTTCTTCTGCAACTGGAATTTCATAAAGTTTATTTTTTGGAATATTTTTTAAAGTTCCTGACATTGCGGTTCCAGGATATTCTACCGCTTGTCCAAGAAATATGGTTCTAGGATCTTTTGATAAAAAATCCATTGCTCGAGTTAATTCATCGCTATATTTCATATTTTAAAATTCAATTCGCTTTCCGGCACCTGCATGGGGCCATTTAGATTTATAACTATAAAATGTAATGAATTTATCATTTCTTCCCTCGTAGCTTAATTTTTTTAACTTCCAAGCGCTTCTAGTATCTGTACATACAGATTTTTCATTATCTTCAATAATAAAGTGAATTGGTAAATCTAAATTAATACTATATTTGATACATTCATGGACTATTCCAGTTTCGGATGTCATCTCGCCCATAAAACAGTAAACCATCGTTTTTTTTTCTTTTTTAAGTTTTAGCGACATAGCTGTTCCCACAGCTATTGGAACAGAACCTCCAACAAGTGCAGATGAGTAAATTTTCTGTTTAGGAAAGCATAAAGATATTGATCTTCCTTCCATAATTTCTTTTTTAACCTCATCTTTTGGAACTCCTTTAAGTAAGCATTGATAATGAGATCTCCAGCTACAAAAAATCCAATCATTCTTATTTACTCTTTTAAAAAACTCAATTATTTTATCCTCGTTACCTTGATATAAATGTACTGGCGCACGAATTTTTCCTTTATTAAATAAGTCTGCAATTTCCTCTTCGAAAAGAATTAATTCTTTTTTATTCATTTAGCTTCATTGTCTTTGTTTATAATATTTTTACATTTAAGCACTATCTCTTCACAGTTTGGGGGTAAATTATCTGTCGTTTTCGAAAAACCTGCAGACTTATTTTTTAATCCCATAACTTCAAAATTTTTTTTAGTTTTTTTCATTAATTCATAAGCTATGCTAGATGCAACACCCTGTGTATAATCATCATCAAGCACAATGCCGCCAAATTTACTTTTAATTACAGTTTCTTCCCACTCTTTTTTTATTATAAATGGCTTTATCCATAAAACATTAGCTATACCTATCTTGAAACCTTCTTTCTCAAGTTCTTTTTTCGCCTTTTGAGCCTCAAATCTTGTTATTGAAATTGGGAAAAGTACCAAATCAAAATTATCACCATTAAAATCATTTAATTCTTCTGTATTAGAATAGCTGCCTCGATGTTCAGAAACATACATAACGTCATCATTCTTCATAAAATCGTTATAAGCTATTAAATATTCTTTAGGTGTCATTGGTGAAATAATTTTTATACCTGGCATCTTATAATATATTGAATGATGAGATGATCCAGCTACTGGGCCAATAGAACCTTCCATCGCTATTCCTCTAATAAAAATTGGACACGGCACATTCCATATTTCTTTTGATTTACATGCGTAATTTAAAATTATTGAAGCATTAAACCAATTAAAACCCTGGTACCGAATTACATATATTGGTCTTCTATTTGATAAACCTGCTCCAGCAACAATACCACCATTTGCAACGTCTGCCATTGAAAGTTCAATTAAACCCTCTTCTTCAGTTAATTCAGGTACTGTACCTCCTACCCATCCTACGGCTGAAAGACATTGTCCAAATAAAAGACCATTTTTATTTTTTAAATGATTTTTAGTGGTGTTCTTAATTATTTCTCTAACTGTTTTTTCCATAAGCTGTCAACCTCTTCTTTTATTTTTTTATCAATTTCAACTGCTTCCTTACCGATTATTTTTTTTTCTATTTCATACCTATCGAATGTATCATCTGCGTCTTTACCTGAGCCAGCATGCCAATAAATACGGTTAGTGTTTATATTGAGTAAACAGGGTTTTTTAAAGAAAACTTCAGAATTTTTTAAAATATCCATTGGATCATCTTTAATATTATAACCTTGCATCTTAAATGATTTTGCTACATCTGCTATTTCCCAATTTCTTCTTACTTTTTTTTCAGTCAAAATAGACAAGTTGTTATCCTCGACTACAGTAATTAAGGGAATATTTTTTGTTGATGCCCAACCTAAACCGCCTAAAACGTAATCTTCTTCTGCGGCAGCATCGCCTAAAAATACTATTGTTGGTTTATTGGTTGCAAAGCATGCTCCCACACCAATTGGACCATTTGATCCCATCAAACCATCATGACCAAACATATTAATTTCTTTGCTACCAATTGAGGCTGATCCACCCATGCCTCTTGTGCAACCGCTTTCTCTTCCTAATAATTCGTCAATTAGCTTTATTATATTTCCTCCAAAAGATATGTATATTGAATGACATCTGTGCTGCCCAAATATCAATGGTTTAATTTTAAGATCTTCACAAATAGTAGCCATTGTAGCAGCTATAAATTCTTGCCCAGCAGATACGTAGGTAGGTATACTAATTTGCTTATCTTTGAGGTTTTTAATAACCTGCTCTTCAAAATGTCTACAGTATGAGGCTTTTTCAAAAGTTTTTAATCTAAAAATTTTCTCATTCATAAATAAATTTTATTATTTTGAAACTCTTAACACTGTTAATTGGTCTTTAATTTTGAATACTGTTGAAAGTTTTTTTAAAGTTCCAGTTCTAATAATATCCCCATATGAAATTACGTTTCTACCTTTTTTATCTATAATTTTTCCATTAAGAATTGCAAATATAGTTTTATTACTTTTGTTTAAAAGTTTTTTAAAATTTTTATGCACCTCTAAAAAAATTTTTACTTTACCTATTTTATAAAATTGATCTTTTCCGAAAACGGGCCGCTTAAATTTAATAAAATTTTTATTCAAATCTTGTGAAAAATTTCTTCCTTCATAAGGTTTCGATCTTCTCCCATAATCATCTTTAAATCGAACAAGATCTTTTTTATCCATGGGTGTTTCGAATTCAAGAGCACTTACACCACTTTTGGACAGCCCTTTTATAGAATGAAATAATCCTGTTCTGATCATTAATTTCGACGGTGCTGAAAAATATTGCGCTGTATCCTTCCATAAACCTAATTGAATTTTAGCTTTTCCATCAAGAACAATAAAACCTGTTTTTTTTTTGGGATGACAGTGTAGTGATGTTCTGTGATTTTTATTAATTTTTAAAAAAGTTACAGAAAGTTTATTTTGGTGTCTATAAATAGTATACTCATAGCCCCAAGGTTTAATTACAAGTTTGTTATCGTAAAAACTACTTTTTTTTCTCATTAAAAAAATCTAAAGTAGCTTTCATCCAAGGACCCATATCTTTATAATGAGCTGTTGTTATTATTTTGTCGTCTACTACAGCAGGCAAATCAGTATAAACAGCACCAGCATTTACGATATCATCCTCTAAATGATAATAACCTGCAATTTTTTTTCCTTTTACTACTTTAGCTGAAATTAATAATTGAACACCACTACATATACAAGCGATTACCTTTCCAGCTTTATGGAAATCTGAAATAAATTTAATGAATTTTTTGTTTTGCCGGGTTTTTTCTAAAGCCTTTACTCCTCCGGGTAAAATCAGAAGGTCGTAATCTTTTATATTTACGTCTCCTATATCTTTTACCGGGTAATCTTTAATGGGTGGTAAGGTTGTTCCTAAAATTCCTTGAACTGGTTTTCCGCCTATAAGACACACGTCTAATTTACTTTTTTCCTCAAGTAGTCGGTAGAAAGGGTAAATAAATTCGTGATCTTGAGCTAGAGCTCCACTTATAATGATGGAAGAAAACATTTTATGATTATATAAAAAAATTTTTAAACTACAAGTTTTAACTTAAACTCTAATAATTTACTTTCTCAAAATTATGCTTTCTTTTAAGCTTATGAGAGGACATTTTTTCAATATGAGAAACTGTTTGTTCGCCAAAAGTTTTTCTAACCATAGAAAGATAATCTTGACTCTTAAAATAAGCATCGAAAGCTTTGTCTCTAAAGTCCAAAACCTCTGAGCCTTTTATATGTTCTGTTCTTAAAGGTAATGTCTGATATGAATGTTGAGAATACCCAATCCATCCTGGACCATTTTTATCATCTGGAAGGGCCCACTTCTTATTCTTTGCCATAGGATAAAGTTGTGATCCAGGGTATGCCATACCTGAATAAAAATTTGCCCATTCACTGTTAACTCTTAAAGATAAATCTAGAGTATCTTTCATAGAATCAAAATTATCATCTGGTAGACCAAAAATATAATTTGCCCCAACATAAAAACCCATGTCTCTTACTTTTCTCACAATTCCCTCAATATCAAAATTATCAAACCTTCCTTTTACAACTCCATCTCTTACATGTTTTGAACTCGACTCTATTCCTAGAGCTAACCATCTTATGCCAGCCTTAAGCATTTTTTTTAACATTTCATCGTCATTTAAAGTATCTATTCTTGCGTATGCCCAAAAGTTTAAAACTTTACCGTATCCTGAATTTATAATTTCATCACATATACCTGTTACTTGTTTTGGATTTAAAACAAACATTTCATCAGGAATTTTTATATTTGTAATTTTGTAATCCTCAACCAAAATTTTTATTTGTTCGACAATATGTTTTGGAGACCAAAACCTTATAGTGTTTCTTTCAAATGGAGCGTTGATACAACAAAAAGTACATTTGAAAGGACACCCGAGGCTTGTTTGTAAAGATGCATAACTTTTAATAGTATCTAATTTACCAAAAGTGTGCCAATTATGTGCTTTATATTTTTTCATATCCAGTAATTTCCAAGCTTGCCCAGGTAAATTTTGATCTAAATCTTCAAACATTTTAGCTGAGGGATTTGAGCAAACCTTTTTGTCTTTATCTAAATACCATAATCCAGGAATTTTTTTTAAATCTTTTGTTTTTCCTTTCAGGAAACTAATTAGTTCTATTACAGTGAGGGGTCCCTCCCCCTGACACACGTATGTATAGGGTTCTTCTTCCAATGTTTTTTTTGGCAAAGCTGATGCATGTGTTCCTATTACAATAGACTTTATTTCATTTGATGTTATTTCATTTAGTTTCAAGCATGTCTTTTTTCCACCAGGCATACATTGGGTTGATGCAGATGGTTGTTGTCCATACACCATAAAGATTGCTAACTTTGGATTTTTTTGTGCTATCTTCTCAGCAGTTTTTTCGTGTGTTAAATTTTCAGCTTCTGCATCCAAAATTTCTGCTGTAAAACCTTTTTTTATTAAATAATTTGCAATTAAAGATGACCATACAGGAGGTTCGATGGCCGCATAATCATTAGCGAGTCCTTGATAAACCTCTAGCCTCGAAGGCGGTGTGATAAGTAAAGCATCAATATTTGACATAATTAATTATATATATTTATAATTCATCAGTATATCTTTTTTTTCCAATACTCTTTGACTTTATACTGTTAATTAAACCATAATAAACAAAATTCATAATCGTTTCTAAAAAAATTAATGAAAATGTTATTAAATTTGATTTTTTTGCAATGTAAAAAATTTCCTTCAGATTAACTAATGAGGATAACATTTTCTTTAAACGATGATCTCTTAATAAAATTTGCTTAGCGCAAATTCTTTTATACCAGTATGGGATTTTATTTAAGTTTTCATTTGTTATACTCAGCTTTTTTAAATCAATTTTATTTAAAAAGTCGTATACTTTTTCAAATGATTTACTATCCTCATAAAAGTTTTTAGTTTTAGTGCTAAAATTTTTTGTATAATCATCTAGCTTTTGTTTATTTCCTAAAAGATCCTTTAAAATATCAATACATTCATGCTTATTTTTAAATTGAAAAAACTCATTTTTATCAAATAACAAATCATGATGTGGTGCATACTCACTTACGCATGCGGTTCCACATAAACCAGCTTGAGTAATTCTTCCCTTTAGTTGGTACTGATTTTTAAACAAATTCTTCTCAGGATAATTAGTGATTTGATCCCATGTTGTTTTAGTAAAATTAATCACAATTTTTGCTTCAGATATAAGTTTTACCAAACCTTCATCGGAAACTTGACTATTTTCATTATTGCCCACTACTTTAATTTTAATCCCATTTTTTTTAATAAAATTAATATAATCTTTTCTGTCCTTGCTTACTTTTCCAAAAAAAAGAACGTCTATTTTTTTTTCTAAATTTTGATCTATATAAAAACTTCCATCAGCTTCTAAAAACCAGTTGAAAGCAGGTATTCCTAACTCTTTATACTTTAAAACTGAAATGATATCAGAAAGTACTACGTGGCAAGAACATGCGGTAATTGAATTAATATTATGTCTTTCATAATTGTCAAAGGTCATCATTACTTTTTTAATATTTTTAATTTTTTTAATAAAATAAAAATTAATAAATTTTTGATAATCTACATCAAAAAAAACTACTTCAATTTGATTTTTAGTTATAATTTCATTTACTTCTGATATTGTATTTAAATAGTTTTTTCTAATTTTATCTAAATACAGAATTTCTATTTCATAAAATTTAGAAATTTTGTTTATAACAAACTTATTCCAATCCCATTGTGATTTAAAAATGATAAGTGCTTTTTTTTTCATTTCACTGATTTAATCTTGGTAGCGGGGAGTGGAATCGAACCACCGACCTTTGGCTTATGAGTCCAACGCTCTAACCAACTGAGCTACCCCGCCATTTAGTATGATACAGTTTAT
>MDTB01204008.1_pt1 | contig 12313 bp, 15 predicted proteins | sample 811161 | NCBI WGS metagenome assembly MDTB01 (sample SAMN05326650, study PRJNA326480) | marine metagenome | isolation source: seawater | place: Mediterranean Sea | collected 2009 | reverse complement strand
AGACTATCTAAAGTACTTAAAGTTTTAGAAGGTATTGCAAAAAAAACAGGCGCGTCTATTGCAGATACAATTGTTCTAGCAGGAAACGTAGGTTTAGAAAAAGCAATTAAAAAAGGTGGTTCGAATGTGAAAGTTCCATTTAATCCTGGAAGAGGAGATTCTACTCAAGAACAAACTGAATTTAGAAACTTTAAGTGGTTAGAACCTCTACATGATGGATTTAGAAACTTTGTAAAATCAGATTACTCTGTAATGCCAGAGGAACTTTTGTTAGAAAGAGCATCACTGATGGGCCTAACAGCACAAGAAATGACTTGTTTAGTTGGAGGTATGCGAGTTTTGGGAACAAACCATGAGTCCTCTAAAAATAAAGGTGTATTTACAGATAAAGTAGGTGCTTTAACTAATGATTTCTTTCTAAACTTAGTTGATATGAAATTTATATGGAAACCAACAGGCAAGAACTCTTACGATATCATTGATCGAAAAACAAAAAAGATAAAGTATACAGCATCCAGAGCAGACTTAGTATTTGGCTCTAATTCAATATTAAGGTCATATGCTGAGGTATATGCTCAAGACGATAATAAAGAAAAGTTTGTAAAAGATTTTGTTTCAGTGTGGACAAAAATAATGAACGCTGATAGACCTGACCTAAAAAAAATGAACTAATATGGAAATAGTAAAGTCGACAAATAATTTAGAACCATTAAATCAAAACGTTAAGGATGATTTTTATAAAGTTCCAAATTTAAAATTTGACGTTGAAAAAATGAGAGCAGATTTAAATGTTGTTCTTAAAAAAAAGAAATTTAGCACTCTAGGAATTAAAAATTTTGGGGCAATTCCTTTAAATCAGATCCCAGGAGATAAATCCTCTACTGAAGGTCACAATGTAAGAGGAACTTATTGGACTATTCCTGATGAAAAAGGAAAAGAGATTGAAAGGGATAAGCCAATTGATGAGTCAAAGTATACTGAAATAGTAGCAGAATTTAAAGGGACTTACTTAGAAGAAGTTTATAACACGCTTAGAAAACATTTTAAACTCGGGAGGGTAAGAATTTTATTAAAAGAACCAAGATCAACTCTTAGTTGGCACAGAGATCCAGAGCCAAGACTACATATCCCAATAATAACAAATAAAGGATGTAGAATGGTTATTGATGAAGTTTGTAGACATATGCCAGCAGATGGTACAGTAACTATTACTAATAACACAAAGTATCACAATTTTTTTAATGGAGGAGAACAAGACAGAATTCATCTTGTTGCTTGTGTATTAGAAAGCCCTTTCGATCCTGTAAATTAATTTATAAACAAATGACTGAATTTAGTAGGGGAATATTTAAAGTTATTGCCAGCACTAGTGCTGGAAGAGCACTTGTTTATACTATTGGACACGTTTGTATAGCTATGACAGTTGTGTCAGTATTGACAGGCGCGAGCTTGTGGGAAGCAGGTTTAGTAGCTTTAGTAGAGCCAACTATAAATGGATTTTGGTATTATCTATTAGATAAAATTTGGTCTAAATACATTAAGTAAAATAAATCAATCTAAATTTCCCCAAAGATGTGTTCTTTTTATCCATCCCTTAATTTTCTTACTTTGAATTTTACACCATTCATTTTTGCATTTTCTTATTAATAAAAGCCTACCAACTTCTGTGATAGCCAAAGGTTTTGAATAAATTGTGTTTTTTGAATAAATCAAAGATTTTTCATCAATTATTATAGCTGCCTTTTTCTTTGATAATTGTGAAATATGTATCCAACCAGAATTATTCTCGTGATCTCTTATTTTTCTAAAATTATCTGATTTATCTTGAATTAAAACAGGTAAAAACTTTTTCTTGTAGTAAATTTTTACTGGATAATCAAACGAAGGTCCTTGGCGTAAATTTACCATTTCATGTCTTAATGTAAGAAAGTACTCCTCCTGAGATTGAAGAGAAGTAAAATGAAAAAAAATCAACAAAAAAATAATTATCTTTTGCATTTATTGTAGCAATTCTTATTTACGCTAATTTTTACTTTTCTTAATGTCATTTTAAGAGAGTTAAATATCAACATGTTCGTATTTAAATCTTCTTTAAGATTCAAAATTGATTTAAGCACCTCATTTGCTTGAAGTGATCCTATTACGCCAGCAACTGGAGAAAAAATTCCATCTGTTTCACAATTATCTTCATTCATTGGCTGTTCTGGCATGAAACATCTAAAACAAGATCCTTTTTTTTTGAAATCAAATTTAAATAAATGTCCATCAAAGCGACTTATTGCACCCGCTATTAAAATCTTCTTATTATTTTTGCAATAATCGTTAATTAAATATCTTGTTTTATAATTATCAGTACCATCACAGACAATCTCATAATTTTTAAGAATAGATTTAGCGTTTTTAGAAGTTAACCTTAATTTAAGTGCTTTAATTTTTATATTTTTATAAACTTTATTTATTTTATCTTTTGCTTGTAGAACTTTATATTTATTTAAATCATTTATATTAAATAATATTTGTCTATTTAAATTACTTAATTCTACTTTATCTGGATCTACAATAGCTATGTTTTCAATACCCGATGCTGCTAAGTAGGATAATAGTGGGCATCCTAAGCCACCCATCCCTATTATAACAACTTTAGCTTTTTTTATTTTCTTTTGACCAAAAATACCAACTTTTTTTAGAATAATTTGTTTTTCAAATCTTTTAAATTCTTTAATGCTAAAATTCATTTATTATTTGGTACCAGTTGAACCAAATCCACCGGAGCCACGCTCTGTAATTTCTAGTATTTTTACCTCCTTTAAACTAGCTTTAATAATAGGACATAATACCATTTGAGCTATACGAGCTCCATTTTCAATCAAAAAATTTTTGGCACCTAAATTTATTAATATTACTTTTAACTCACCTCTATAGTCAGCATCAATTGTTCCTGGAGTGTTTAAAACGCTGATTTGGTGTTTAGCAGCCAAACCAGATCTAGGCCTGATCTGAATTTCGAAATTTTTAGGAATAGAAACAGCTATCCCTGTAGGTATTACAGCTGTAGTACCAGGTTGAATTTCAATATTTTCTTTAATATTTGCTGATAGATCCATACCTGAAGATCCTTCCGTTTCATATTTAGGCAATGAGACATTATCAGATAGTCGCTTAATTAAAATTTCTGTCATCAAGCAATTTATCTAATAGAATTTTAGCAATTTTATTGGCAATAAAGCTTTTTTTATTTTTGGGAAAATGATTGATATTTCCTTTTTTATCAATCATTGTAACTTTGTTGTAATCAGAGTTAAAACCAATATTCTTTTTAGAAACATCATTAGCAAAAATAAAATCACAATGTTTGTTTTTAATTTTAATTAAAGAGTTTTTAGTTAAATTATCTGTTTCGGCTGCAAACCCGGCTACTATTCGAGGTCTGCTTTTATTATTTTTTGATAAGTATTCTAAGATATCAATATTTTTTTTTAAAATTATAGAATTAGATTCTATTTCATCTTTTTTAATTTTTTTATTTTTTTTAAGAATTGGTTTAAAATCTGCCACAGCAGCTGCACAAACTGCTAAATCTACTGGTAAAGAGTCTTTGACTTTGAGCATCATTTCATCTGCAGAAGTTACTTTTTTGACTTTAATATCTTTAGAAGTTTTATAACTTGAAGGACCAGCAATAACTGTGGTTTTAATTCCAAGTCTACTCAACGCCACAGCAATTTCGTAACCTTGCTTACCACTAGATTTGTTAGAAATATATCTTACTGGATCAAGATATTCTCGCGTTGGACCTGTTGTCACCAATGCTTTAAAATTCATCTTTTTAACAACATCCTTTTTATCAAAATAATTTTTAAGAAAAGAAAATATCTGTCTTGGACTAGACATTTTTCCCTCACCAAATTCACCACATGCCATTTCACCTTTTTCAGGACCAATGAATAAATATCCAAAATCTTGTAAAACTTTTAAATTAGCTTGCGTAGCTTTATGTAACCACATCCTAACATTCATTGCAGGAACTAATAAAGTATCTTTATTTGAGGCCAATAAGACAGTTGTTGCTAGATCTTCAGCTTTTCCAATCGTTAATTTACTCATAAAATTTGCTGTTGTTGGCATTACAATTATGATGTCGGCCCATCTAGATAAAGCTATGTGATCAATTTCAGACTCAGCATCTTGATCGAATATATTTTCATATGTTTTTGATCTAGTTAAAGTAGTGAGGGACAAAGGTGTAACAAATTCTTTTCCACTTTTAGTTAAAATTGTTTTTATTTCTGAACCATTCTTTCTTAACAACCTAATGAGGTCCAAAGACTTATAGGCTGCTATTCCTCCTCCAATTATTATTAAAATTTTCTTATTTTTTAAATCCATAATAAGATTAAAATACCAATAGCATGATAATTACAACACCAAAAAAACTCATAATAATGTTATTTCTAAAGTTTTTAATTTTCATCTGTTCTATTTCTAGATTTTTATTGCTTGGTCCTACGCTTATTTTTCCTTCAGCCATAAGCTTCAAAGCGTAATTAGCCTTATCCATCAATTCAGGAAAATCAGGAATTCTTTTAATTATTTCTGCAGAAGTATTTATTGCAGTATCAATAGTCTTTTTCGGTCCCTTCAAACTCTTTAACCAGCCCTCTAAAACTGGTTTTGATACTTCCCAAATATTTGTTTCTGGATATAGTTTTCTTGCAACTCCTTCAACTACTACCATATTTTTTTGAAGTAATAACAGAGATGGTTGAGTTGCCATATTAAACTTTTCTGTTATTTCAAATAATTGAGCCAGCAAATTTCCACCAGAAATGTCCTTGATAGACTGTCCGAATATAGGCTCTCCAACAGAGCGTAAAGCTTGAGCAAATTCATCTCTCGAGGCTTCTTGAGGAACAAGTCCAGCTTGAAAGTGAACATCAGCAACTTTGACATAATCTCTTTGAATAAATCCGTATAAAATCTCTGCTAAATATTTTCTATTATTTTTATCCAGCCTACCCATAATTCCAAAATCTACAGGAACAATATTACCTTTAGAGTCCACAAATAAATTACCTTGATGCATATCTCCATGAAAAAAACCATCCCTTACTGCCTGCTTGAGAAAATGTTGTATTAAATTTTCTGCTAATTTTTTTAAGTTAACACCCTGTTCCTCTAATTTTGTATGTTCTCTAATAGAAATACCTTCAACTTTATCCAAAGTAAGTATTTTTTTTGTTGTATAATTCCAGTAAATTTTAGGAACATTAAAGCCGATATCAGACTTTGTATTTTCAAACAATTCATTTGCAGCAGCAGCTTCAAATCTTAAATCCATCTCAATATTTGTAATTTCTCTTAATAAATGAACTACTTCGACTAATTTTAGTCTCTTTGCTTTTGGAATTATATTCTCAACTATAAATGCAAACAGCATAAGTGCATCTAATTCTTCATTAAATAGTTTTTCTATTTCAGGTCTTAATATTTTTATTGCAACTTGTTTTTCTTGATTCTCATTTTTTATTTTTGCGAGATGAACCTGAGCAATAGATGCAGCGGCAATAGGATCACTTATTTCAATAATGTTATTAAATTGTTTTTCTCCTATTTCTTTTTTTATTACTCTTTTTGCCTCGTAAAGATCAAATGCCGGTACTTTATCTTGAAGCCTCTCTAAATCTTTAGCCATTTGATCTCCAATAATATCAGGCCTTGTTGCAAGGAATTGACCTAGTTTGATAAAAGTAGTTCCCATACCTTGTAAAGCCAAACAAAGTTTTTCACCTGGTTTTTGGATATTCTCAAATCGATTATTTTCTGCTCCAATTGAGATAAAACTAAAAAAAAAGTTTATCGGCAAAGGAATTTGATGGACTTGATTTATAACATCGACCGCGCCTGAAGTAGATAGCCTTCTTGCAATTTTAAATAATTTAAAAACTCTTTTTAACATTATATTTTCCAACCAGAGTGAATCGCTGATATACCATTAGATAAATTTCTATATTCAACATTAGAAAAACCATTTTTTACTAACAATTCACGCAATTGTTTTTGATTATAAAAAGAGTCTATACTTTCAATTAGATAATCATATGGTTTAGATGAACCCACAATATATTTACCTACCAATGGAATAATCTTAGAGTATTGTTTATACAGGAAATTTATCGCCTCATTATCTATTTTTGAAAATTCTAAGCACATAAATCTGCCACCCGTTTTTAAAACTCTGTGAGCTTCTCTTAAAGTTTTATTGATATCACTAACGTTTCTTATTCCATAACTTATAGTGTAATAATCATAAGAATTTTCTTTAACAGGCAAAGCTTCAGCTGCAGCTTTTACCCACTCTATATTTTTGTATTTTTTTAAATTTTTCCTTCCCTCCTCGAACATTTTATTATTTGGTTCTACACAAGTTATTCTTGCAGAATGATTAATATGATATGAAAATAATTTTGCTATGTCTCCTGTCCCAGATGCGACATCAATAAGATTTGAATTTGGAGATGGGTTTAGCCAACTAATGTATTTTTCTTTCCAAATACGGTGAATACCTAAAGACATAATATCATTCATCAAGTCATATTTCTTATAAACTTTTGAAAATACCGAATTGACTAATTTTGTTTTATCTTGAATATTGTTTTTCATTAAACAATTATATGCCAGAATTACCAGAAGTTGAAGTTGTTAAAAGGTCCTTGACTAATAAAATTCAAAAATTAGTCGTTGAGAGAATAACAGTAAAGGATGAAAAATTAAGATATAGAATTAATAAAAACAAATTAAAAGATCTATTAGGTCTTAAAATTATCAAAATTTTAAGAAGGTCAAAATTCTTATTATTTATATTTGAAAAAAACACTGTGATGCTTGTGCACCTTGGTATGACAGGTAAATTTTTTTTCATTAATGAGAAATCCATCAAACATAAAACAAGTTTTTACTACAACATAGATGAGACTAAAGATAATAAACATAATAGATTGATATTCTTTTTGTCTAAGAAGCAGAAATTAATTTATAATGATATAAGAAAATTTGGTTTTATTAAAATACTTAATACGAGAGAATTAAAGCACAATATTCATCTTAAAAATTTAGGTCCCGAGCCATTAAGTAAAAATTTTGATTTTAAATATTTTAAAAACTATTTAATCAATAGAAACAGAACGATTAAGGATATTTTAATGGATCAAAAGTTTGTATCAGGCCTGGGTAATATTTACGTGAATGAAGTGCTTTTCTTGAGCGAAGTTAAACCGACAAAAAAAACTCATTTAATTAAAGATAAAGAAATTCATAAAATAATTAGAAACACAAAAAAAACGTTAAAAAAAGCGATATTATTGGGCGGTTCATCTCTAAGAGATTTTTCTAGCAGTGATGGAAAAAAAGGTGAGTTCCAACAATATTTTTATGTTTATGGAAGAAAGGGAGAAAATTGTTTAAATAAAAATTGCAATAAAAAGATAACAAAAATAATTATAGGAAATAGAGCTACTTTTTACTGTTCAATGTGCCAAAAATAATAAAGTTGACCGTATTAATTCAATTCTATATACAATCGAAAAAAATGCCAAACACTAAATCAGCAATAAAAAGAGTTAGAAGGGTTAAAAGACAAACTCAAGTTAACAGAATTAGAAAAAGCAAGTATAAAAATGCTGTAAAGAAGATGGAACTACTAATCAAAAACAAAGAAAAAGACAAAGCAAAAAAATATTTTTCAAAATTTCAATCAATTCTAATGCAGGTTGCTAAATCAGGCATTACGAATAAAAATACTGCATCAAGAAAGATCTCTAGAATCTCCAAAAAAATTTCCATTAGATAGTCAATTTTAAGTTGATTGTTTAAAAAAATTTATTCTACATTTAGTATCCTCTTACCAAATATGGAAACTTAATTCAGTGAGTTGAAATTTTTTTTAATTCTATCATAGCGATAATTGTACAACCAATCAGTAATTTTATTTTTGATTACAACCTCTACTTAGTTGCAAATAATTTTCAAAAGTCGTTTAAAGGAATTTCTTTAAGAAAACTCTACATGGAAAATAATATTACGAAAAAACAAAATGTTTTTACTTCTGAAGAAGAAAAAACTTTAAATTGGGAAGAAATTCAAACTTCGTTTAAGAAAACTTTTGGAACTGAAATTTATAATAGCTGGTTACAAAAAATATCTCTTGTTAAAGAATATAATGATTATTTGATTTTAGGGGTTCCTACTAGGTTTTTTAGAGATTGGATCGTATCAAGATATTTAGATAAAATTTTAGAACAAGTAAAAAGCTTTAAACTAAGTTTGAATAGAATTGAGTTTAAAATAATTGAGGGTAATAAGCAAAATCAAGACTTTTTGAAGATAGAAGAGTTAGATAAAGTAACAGAAATAAAAGACTCAATTTTAAACTACAATAGATTAAATCCAAATCTTAATTTCGATAGTTTTATAGAGGGGAAGAGTAATGACATAGCTTTATCTCATTCAAAAAAAGTGTGTGAGCATATTGCAAGATATAATCCATTATATATTTGTGGAGGGGTAGGTCTCGGAAAAACCCATCTGTTAAACGCTATTGGATTAAAATTACAAAGTAATAACAACGTAATGTTTATATCTGCGGAAAGATTTATGTATCACTTTATAAAATCAATCAAACAGAACGATATGGTTAATTTTAAAGATTTTTTTAGAAAATCTTCAGTTTTTATAATTGATGATATTCAATTTATAAGCGGAAAAGAGAGCCTTCAGGAAGAGTTTTTTCATACATTTAATAGCCTTATAGATAAAGGTTCACAAATTATTATTTCGGCTGATAGGGCCCCAATGAAACTTGACAGAGTGCAAGATAGAATTAAGTCAAGATTAGCAGGCGGACTAGTTGTAGACATTGATTTACCTGATTTAGAGCTGAAAATAAAAATCATTAAAAAAAAAAATAGAGGAAATACAAAATCAATTTAAAGAGAATATAGAATTAAGCGAAGAAGTGATTAATTATATAGCAACTGAAAGCAAAACTAATATTAGAGAATTAATAGGTGTTTTAAACAGAGTAATTGCTTTCAATAGAGTTCATAATAAAGAACTCACAATTAATGAATGTAAAAATATTTTGCGTGATGTTTTTAGTCAAATAAGAGTAATTACTGTAGATAAAATACAAAATGTTGTATCAAATTATTTTAATATTGCCTTAAGCGAGATGTTGTCTCAAAGAAGATCCAGGCCTCTTGCAAGACCGAGACAAATAGCGATGTTCTTAGCAAAAAAAATGACAAGTCGATCCTTACCAGAAATTGGAAGAAGATTTGCTAATCGTGATCACACTACGGTTATTCATGCAGTAAAAACAATAACACGCTTATCTGAACAAGATGATGAAATGAAAAAAAGTATTAACCAGATTAAAAGCTTACTATTAGAACAATAACTAAATGCAATTTTCATTAAAAAGAGACATCTTATTAAAATCTCTTAATTTCGTTCAAGGTGTTGTAGAAAAAAAAAATACACTTCCTATTCTTTCTAATGTTTTGCTTCAGCTTAAAAATAAAAAATTGTCGATTGTCGCTACAGATTTGGATATAATATTTTATGACGAAATTACAGACGTAAAAATATTAAATGAAGGAAGTACGACAACATCTGCAGCCATTCTTTATGATATTCTAAGAAAGATCTCCTCTAATTCAGATTTAAATTTTGAGTTAAAGACTGAAAATAAACTCAGTCTTAAAAGTGATAATTCAGATTTTAATTTACTTTGTTTACCAACAGACAATTTTCCAACTTTTGCAGATGAATTTGAGGGTCATGAGATTGCATTAAATAACAACAGATTTTTAAAATTATTAAATAAAACAAAAATTTCTATATCTAATGACGATACAAGACATTATCTAAATGGTATTTTTCTCCATTTGACAGAGGTTCAGGGAAGACAATTTTTGACCGGAGTTGCAACAGATAGTCATAGGTTGTCATCAAGTAGTTTAGAGATTGAAAAAAATGATTTTAGCTCCCTGATATTACCAAGAAAGACAGTTTTTCAGTTATGTTCACTATTAGCCGAGTCATCAGATCAACTTACAATGCAATCAAGTGAAAACAAAATTAAATTTACATTAGGTAATATGAAGTTAATTTCGAAAGTAATAGATGGTAAGTTTCCTGATTATAAAAAAGTTGTACCTACATCAAATGACAAAATATTAACTGTCTCATCAAAAGATTTTGTAAATTCAATAGAGAGAGTTGCTAGTGTCTCCTTAGATCGAAAAGAGGGTGTAAAACTAGCAATTAATAAGGATAATGTGCAACTATCTGTAAATAGCGCAAATTCTGGTGATGGTAACGAAAAAATAAAAGCTGAATTTAGCTCTGAAAATTTAAATATTAGTTTTAATTCAAAATATTTAATAGATATAGTATCTGAAATTGAACATAAAAATCTAAAAATAAATTTAAAGGACTCAGTGTCACCAGTTTTGATTGAGGACCTTTCAGATAAAAACAGCTATTACGTCATTATGCCAATGAAAATCTAATATTTTACAAATTTTAGATTTAAATTTATTTTATGACCTAGAAGCGTTGGTAAATGATCATTTTAAGTCCTTACTGTTACGACTAGTTTTAACTTAAGAAAAAAGATGATATAGTCCACCATCAAAAAAAAATGTCAAAAAACTCAATTTCAAATAATAAAGCATCTTACAGTGCTGAAGCAATAAAAGTTTTAAAAGGTTTAGATGCCGTTAGAAAAAGACCAGGTATGTATATCGGTGATACTGACGATGGATCGGGTTTGCATCATATGGTTTTTGAGGTTGTAGACAATTCTATTGACGAAGCTCTAGCTGGATATTGCAAAAATATTTCTATTTCAATTAACCAAGATAATACTGTTTCAGTTGAGGACGATGGTAGAGGTATTCCAGTTGATATGCATAAAGGTGAAAAAATGTCAGCAGCAGAGGTAATAATGACCCAGTTACACGCCGGAGGTAAATTTGATCACGATTCTTATAAAGTATCAGGCGGTTTGCACGGAGTAGGAGTATCCGTTGTTAATGCGTTATCCGAAAAACTAAATCTAAATATTTACCGTGATGGTAATGAATATGAGATAAAATTTGAGGATGGAAATTCCATCAAGCCCCTTAAAAAAATTGGAAAAACAAAAAAAAAGGTACAAGAATTACTTTCTTACCCTCTAAAGAAATTTTTTCTACAATTAAATTTAGCCCAGCTATTTTAGAAAAAAGAATAAGAGAACTTGCATTTCTTAATAAAGGGATAGCAATAAAATTATTTGATAAATCTTCAAAAAAATCCAAGGAGATTTTACATAAATATGATGGCGGCATTTTAGAATTTGTAAAACACATTAATAGTAAAAAACCAATATTAGTTAATAAAAATGAAAGGGAAGTTTTTAAAAAACCAGTGTATGTCACTGCAACTAAGAACAATGTAGTAGTAGAGTGTTCTTTTGAATGGAATGCAGGCTACTCAGAGGAGGTTTTACCATTTACAAACAATATACCTCAAAAGGATGGTGGAACACATTTACTCGGGTTTAGAAGTGCGCTCACAAGAATAATAAATAAATATTCTGCAGATAAAAACAATAAAAAAAATAAAATTACATTATCTGGAGAAGATATCAAAGAAGGTTTAACAGCTGTTTTATCAATTAAAATGCCTGATCCAAAATTTTCATCTCAAACGAAAGATAAATTAGTTTCTTCAGAGATTAGAAATATAGTAGAACATATTATCAATGAAAAAGTATCAACATGGTTTGATCAAAATCCATCTATAGCTAAAACAGTTTTAGAAAAAATTACTCAAGCTGCAATGGCACGAGATGTAGCAAGAAAAGCAAGAGATAGTGTTAGAAGAAAAGGAACTTTTGAGCTGTCAGGGCTCCCTGGAAAATTAGCTGACTGTCAAATACAAAAAAGAGAAGGTACAGAACTATTCATTGTAGAGGGAGACTCAGCAGGCGGTTCTGCTAAACAGGGCAGGCTCAGAGAATATCAAGCAGTATTACCTTTAAGAGGAAAAATCTTAAATACGTTTGTTAATGGAAAAAGTAACGGTGAAGATCAATCAATGAAAGCATTATCAAAAATGATGTCATCAAATGAAATAGTTACATTGATCAATGCTTTAGGCACAGGTTCAAAAGATTTTGATATAGAAAATTTAAGATATGATAAAATTGTTATAATGACAGATGCTGATGTTGATGGTTCTCATATACGAACACTACTATTAACTT
>MDTB01136576.1_pt1 | contig 12313 bp, 9 predicted proteins | sample 811161 | NCBI WGS metagenome assembly MDTB01 (sample SAMN05326650, study PRJNA326480) | marine metagenome | isolation source: seawater | place: Mediterranean Sea | collected 2009 | reverse complement strand
CTTTTTGAAGAGCTAAAATTATTTTTAAAATCAAATAAATCTCCTGATTATAGTTTTGTCTATGACCAAGTGGTTTGTTTTGGAGAACTTTTATCTACATCCATTATTCATTATTATATGAAGTATAAAAAGTTGGATAGCTTTTGGCTTGATGCACGGAACTGTATTAAAACCGATGATTATTATCGTTCAGCAAATTTAAATTGGGAACTTACTCAAAAATCCATTATTGACCAAGTAGAAAATCGTTCCTTAGTAATTACCCAAGGCTTTATAGGAAGTAGCTTAAATAATTTTACGACAACCCTGGGACGCGAGGGATCAGATTATAGTGCGGCTATCTTCGCTTACGCTCTTAATGCTAAATCAGTAACTATTTGGAAGGATGTTCCGGGAGTGCTTAACGGTGATCCACGTATTTTTAAAAAAACAAGGTTATTAAATCAAATATCCTATAGGGAAGCGATTGAATTAGCTTTTTATGGTGCTTCTGTCATCCATCCTAAAACACTACAACCCCTCCAGCGTAAGGAAATTCCGTTATATGTTAAATCTTTTGAAAACCCTAAATCAAAAGGTACTTCAATTTCTAAGGGTAAAGCCTTAGAGCCAAATATTCCTTGTTATATTGTAAAAAAAGATCAGGTTTTATTACGACTTTCTTCCATTGATTTTTCTTTAATTGTTGAAGAAAATATTAGCTATATTTTTGGCTTACTTCATGAATATCAAATGCCTGTAGAATTAATTCAGAATTCTGCAATCAGTTTTTCAGTATGCGTTAATAATAAATATAAGAGATTAGAGGAACTAGTTTTAGTTTTACGATCTCGATTTAATGTCGAAGTTATAAAAGAAGTAGATTTGTATACAATAAGACATTTTGATAGTTCAGCCTCTCAATTTATTAAAAGTATCGGTAAGACTGTCTTACTAGAACAGCGTACTCAACAAACAGCTCAATTTGTTGTTTAGCCTAAAGCTCTAATTTTATCTAATATGGTTTCAGAAAGCTTCTTATGACTCTCTAGAGTCCAACCCCCTACATGTGGAGTAAGTATAACTCGTTTAGAATTTTTTAAAAAAGTCAATGAGCTATTTTTTTTATTATCATTAAAAATCGAATAAAAAGAGCTTGATTCATATTCCAGAACATCCAATCCCGCACCTAATATTTTTCCTGATTTAATTCCTATTACGAGATCATCTGTATTTACTGCTTTTCCTCTTGCTGTATTTATAAGCCAAAAAGGGTTTTTCATTTGATTTATAAATTTTTCATTAATCATACCTGATGTCTCTTTTGATTCAGGAATATGTAAGCTTAGAATCTGTGCATTTTCTTTAAGGACTTCTAAAGAAACTTGCTGGGCGAAGTCATCACCCAAGTTTTGTTTTATGTCATAGAAAATAATTTTTAAATTATTAAATCCTTTAAGCTTTTTAGCAAAACTCTGACCTGTATTTCCATAGCCAATTATACCAACTGTCCTACCTTCTAATTCCCACCCTCGGTGTTCTTCTCTATTCCATACCCCTTCTTTAATACTTTCGTGCCCTAAACGGATTTTATTCATAAGGCATAAAAGCATGCCAAGAGCGTGTTCTCCTACTGCATTTCTATTTCCCTCTGGAGCTGAAAGTAAATTAATATTTTTTTTTGTGGCATAGCGAACATCAATATTTTCCAGTCCAGAGCCAACTCTAGCAATAAATTTTAAGTTAGACGCTTTATCTATAAATTTTTTATTTATGGGGAAACGACTTCTAATTACCACTCCAAAATATTCCTTAAGTTTTGGAAGAAGTATTGATAAGGGAGTATCGTAAGCCAATACATTTTTATAACCTAACGACTCTAAACCCTTTAAAAGTAAATGATGATTTTTGTCAATATGAAGAACTTTTGGACGACTCATTAAAAGCTTAAAACAATTTTAGCCACGTAAAAGAAAAGAAAGATTCCGAAAATATCATTAGCAGTGGTTATAAAAGGCCCTGTAGCAATAGCTGGATCAATTCCTTGTTTATCTAAAACAATAGGGATAAAAGTTCCTACTAATGCAGAAACTACAATAACTAGCATCATTGATCCGGCTATAGTTGCACTAACAAGAAAAGCTTGATTTACCAATTGGCCAAATATTAGAATCACCAAAGCCAGGGAAAGGCCATTAATTAAGCTAAGTCCAATTTCTTTAAATAAACGGTTAAATAATGATCCTTTGAGAACATCATTGGCAATTCCTTGAACAATAATTGCAGAGGACTGAACTCCTACATTTCCTGCCATAGCAGCAATTAAGGGAGTATAGAAAAATAAGTTACGTAGTCTGGGTTCTTCCATTATTGACTCAAAATCTTGAAGGATAAAAACACTACCTAGTCCACCTAATAATCCTAAAAAAAGCCAAGGTAATCTCGCTTTTACCAAATCAAATATTTTATCATCAGCTTCTACATCCGCAGATATACCTGCAGCTAATTGATAATCTTTTTCCGCTTCTTCTTTAATAACATCAACAATATCATCGATAGTAATCCTCCCTAAAAGTTCTTTTTCATTATTAATTACAGGAATTGCCTCTAAATCATATTTAGACATAATTTTAGCAACATCCTCACTCTGTTGATTTACTGTGACATAATCAACTTTAGGTATGTAAATATCCTTTACTATTGCACGAGAATTAGCAGTTATTAAATCTTTGAGTGATAGACGTCCCTTCAGACGATTTTTTTCATCTACTACATAAATAGAGTGAACTCTTGTTACATTTTCTGCTTGAGCACGCATTTCATTGAGGCACTTAAGTACACTCAAATCTTCTTGGACTTTAACCAATTCTTTTGCCATTAACCCTCCTGCTGTATTTTCATCGTATCGCAATAAATCACGTATATCACTGAGATGTTCATCATCATTGATTTGTGACATTACTTTTTCTTTTCTTTCTTCTGGAAGTTCAAGGATAATATCAGCAGCATCGTCAGTATCAAGTTCTAGTACTTCATCTGCAATCTCTTTTGCTGAAAGCTGGTCTAATATTCCTTCACGAATATCTGGATCAACATCTGCTAATGCATCTGCTGTTTTTTCACTTCCTAGTAACTTTATTAGAAAGGTAGCATGATTAATGGAAATTGATTCAATAATCTCCGCCAAATCAGCGTAATGAATTGACTTAAGTTTTCTTTTAAGACTTTTTTTATCCTCTTTTAATATGTGCTCTTTAATCTCATTAAGATAAAGAGAATCAATTTGAAATCTTGCCATGGCCAATCCTTTTTGTCAGTTGGATAAAGTCATTGCCAGAGAGTTTCTCTGGGCGTAAGTCAAAGATAGTATCTTCAGTTAACTTTTTAGGAATATTCATGATTTTTAAACCATTCCGAATAGTTTTTCGCCGTTGTTGAAAGCTTAGTTTAATAATTCTAAACAGAAGTTTTTCATCGCAATCTAGGCCCAAATATTTTTTACGAACTAATCGAATTACAGCTGAATCGACATTTGGTGGTGGCTTAAAAACACTAGGAGAAACTTTAAAAAGAAATTCAGTATTATAAAATAATTGAGTAAGAACCGATATAATCCCATATTTTTTTGATCCTGGAGGTTCACAAATACGTTGTGCTACCTCTTTTTGAAACATTCCTGAAAAAAATGGAATTTGTTCTCGATACTCCAATATTTTAAAAACAATTTGAGTAGAAATATTGTAGGGAAAGTTTCCAATAACAGCAAATGAACTTTTACCTATTACTTCTTTTAAGTCAATTTTTAAAAAGTCACCTTCTATTATATTAAGATCAAAATCATTATATTTTTGTTTTAGATATTTTACTGATTCAGTATCGATTTCAATTAAACTTAAGTCTGAGGTTTTAGATATTAGAAACTGTGTTAAAACTCCCATTCCAGGCCCAATTTCAACAACCTTTTTATAATTATCAAAGTCCAAAGTATCCGCAATTCGACGTGCAATTTTTAAATCGGTTAAAAAATGCTGGCCTAGCTTTTTTTTAGCACGAACAGGCTTCATGATTGAGCTTCTATTAGTTGAAGTTCAGTTTTAAAAAATAAAATACTTTTTCCAAATTTCTCTTCTACTTTTTTTTGGAAGTAGTTGGCATAATCTTTAAAAAAATCATTTAAAAGATCTTTATTTTTACAATGATATTGAACAGCATAACTCGCACCACCTTGATCTTGTTCACTAATAATTTTAAAAATTTTTGCCTCACTAAACTTTTTAGTCGCTAATATTTCCGACAAGTGTTTTTGTTTCATCCATAATAGCCATTCTTTTTCTATCTTAAATTCTACATGTGCCGTTACGTTATAAATTAACATCCTATTTGATTTGATCAAATCCAGTGTAAGCCACTAAAGATTTTGGAATTTTTATTCCTTTGGAGGATTGACAATTTTCCAGAAGCCCAGCTATAACCCTCGGAAGAGCTAAAGAACTCCCATTTAAAGTATGAACACTTTGTTTTTTACCTTGTAAATCTTTAAATCTTAATTTTAGACGTTCAGCTTGAAAATTATTAAAAGTTGATACAGAGCTTATTTCCAACCATCGCTTTTGGGCAGTAGAATATATTTCAAAGTCGTATGTCAAAGCTGAGGTAAAACCTAAATCTCCACCACAAAGTTTCAAAATACGATATGGCATTTCTAATTCGTTAAGGATTGATTTTATATGATCTACCATTTTTTCAAGAGCTTGCAAAGCATTTTCTGGTTCCTCAATCCTAACAATCTCAACTTTATCAAATTGATGTAATCGGTTTAGTCCTCTAACATGGGCACCATAACTTCCCGCTTCTCTTCTAAAGCAAGGAGTATATCCAGTTAATGCTATGGGTAGTTCGGAAACATCTAGTAAACTGTTTCTGTAAATGTTAGTAATAGGTACTTCGGCAGTTGGAATCAGATATAAATTTTCATTTTGAAGATGATACATTTGTCCTTCTTTATCTGGTAGTTGACCTGTTCCAAAACCAGATTCTTCATTTACTAGCAGGGGTAGCTGAACTTCTTTATACCCTGCGGCAATATTCCTGTCTAAAAAAAAATTAATTAACCCCCTTTGAAGTTTAGCCCCTTTTCCTTTATAAACAGGAAATCCAGCTCCAGTTATTTTATTCCCTAAATCAAAATCAATTAAATCATATTTATCTGCCAATTCCCAATGTGGGAGGGCTCCATCCTCAAGTTTAGGGATAGCGCCTGAATTAAATACCTCTTCATTATCTTTTTCGGTATTACCTTTAGGAACGCTTTGATGTGGAATATTTGGGACTTGAGTTCTTAGATCAAATAAGAGCGAATTGGTTTTTTGAAGTTGATCTTGAAGTTTTTTAGTTTTTACTTTATAAACTAGACTTTTTTCTTTTAAGATATTTGCTTTTTTAACTTCACCTGCTTTAAAAAGCTTACCAATTTCTTTTGCCATTTGGTTAGATTCAGCCAAATGATTATCTAATTCAGCCTGCTTAGTTCTTCTTTCTGAATCAAGATTAATGATTTTATTAATAATTTTGAGATTTTTAAATTCTCTTTTTTTTAGTCCCTCAAGAACATCTTCTTTATTTTCTCTTATGTATTGAAGTGCTAGCATGAAATTTGATTTTTGTAAAAATAAAGTAATTTTAATTCTCGCTATCTTCCGCTAGGATTCTTTTGCAGTTTTCTTCATCTTTTTTAAGTTGACTTTTTAAACTTGTTAAAGAATCAAATTTCTTTTCGTTTCTAATTTTTTTTAAAAAACATACTTTTAAATTTTTACCATAAAGATCTTTATCAAAGTCAAAAATATGTATTTCTATTGTTTGATCAAGCCCACTAATAGTTGGTCTATTTCCAATATTCATCATCCCTGAAAACTGGTTTTCACCAAAGGATATCATAACTAAGTACACCCCTTTCGGAGGGATTAATTTATATTTCTCCTTAATCTCAATATTAGCAGTTGGGTATTCTAAAGTTTTTCCTACCCCATTTCCTTTAATTACTTTGCCGTTTAGTTCAAAGGGACGTCCTAAAAATTGAATTACTTTTTCAAAATCACTTATTTTAATTGCATTTCGAATTTTTGTAGAACTTACTATTATAGAAGAGATATCTTGAGCTGGGATAACTGTTACTTCAAAATTATAAGATTTTCCATACTTGATCAGGTCCTTTACCGTTGCTTCGCGATTTTTTCCAAAACGATGATCATATCCAATCATTAATGATGACATTCCGAGTTCATTAACTAGAACATTTCTTGTGAATTCGATTGCGGTCAGTTTTGAAAATTCTTTTGAAAAAGGTTGAATTATAAGGTTATCAATTCCCAATTCAGACAAAAGATTTTGTTTTTCTTCAAGAGTATCAATTAGTTTTAGATTGGATTCTTTTTGTAAAACCATTCTGGGATGTGGAAAAAAAGTAAGAATATTAGCATGTAAACCTTGCTTTTGTGCTTTAGTGACAAGTGAGGTAATAATTTTTTGGTGCCCTAAATGAACACCATCAAAAGTTCCTATGGTTAGAATTGACTTAGAATTAGCTTTATAATTTTCAATCCCATTAACAACATTCATCTGAAAAAAAGTCACATTAAATTTACATTACAAAAGTACTGTAATATCATATACAGAAGAATTAGTTTGTTTATTTTTAACCTAGACTTATGTTGGTTAGATTGAAGCAAAAAAAAAATCTTAGCTTAAAACTCTCACTAACTTTAGGAATTGCACTGTATCTTATTTCATGGCAAGTTCTTTTAGGGCAAGATAATTGGATTCAAGTTTCAAGTCCTGATAAAACATTTGGTTCTCTAGATGTTTTTGGGGAAACATACTATAAAATGCCAACACAATTTTTAAGTTCTAACAGTAATTTTGGAAAAAGCTCACAAAAAGAGATTCGTTTACCAAACGAAAAAGGAGAAGAAGAAATATTTATTTTAACACCAGCACCCTTACTTTCAAAAGATTTATCAGCCAAATATCCTGAAATTAAGACTTTCAAAGGGGTAAGTAAAAGCCGTCCAAATGTTCAGCTTCGAATGAGTACAAAGATTGATGGAATTAATGCATGGATAAAAACTAAAGATGGGAATGATTTTTTTATTCAACCAGTTAGAGGTGAAAAAAAACTACATTTTACTTATATCAAAAATAAAAATGATTCGAGTAACAGATTTTCTTGTAAAACAGAAGCTGGTATAAATAATCGAAAATTTGAAAAAAACTCTACAAAAAAAATAATTTTAAATGGTCAAATAAGAACTTTCAGGATTGCAATATCAAGTACGGGTGAGTATACATCTTATTGGGGCGATGATGATGATAGTAATGGTTCAAATCAAGAGGATGCATTAGCAGCTGTAGTTAGTACATTAAATCGTGTAAATGCAATTTTTGAACAGGATCTCAATATTCGCTTAGAACTTATCTCAGACGTTTCTTTACTTTACGAAGATTCAAGCACTGATCCTTTTAATGGGAATTTTGCATCTGAACTTCAAAGTACTTTAGATACAGAAATTGGAGATGCAAGTTATGATTTAGGGCATCTTTTTGATTTTGGCGAACCAAATGGAGATGCTGGATGTGTCGGATGTGTTTGTATTTCAAATAAAAAGGGGCAGGGTTTTTCAACGCACCCTTTTATAGATATATACGGAGGAATATATCGTAATGACTATTTTGATTTAGACTATGTAGGTCACGAAATTGGTCATCAATTTGGCGCATATCATACTTATTCTTATGATTACGAGCCATATGGATATAGCTCTGAACCAGGCAGTGGATCTACTATTATGGCTTATGCAGGGATAACAGGAGAAGATGACCTTCAACAACATGGAGACCCTTATTTTCATTACCACAGTATAAAAAATATTTTAAATTATGTTGAAACTATTTCATGTGGAAGTTTTACATCAATTGAAACACAAGCTTTTGATATTGATGCTGGACCTGACTATAATATCCCTATTGGTACAGCTTATGAATTAAATTTTAAACCTATAGAAGATCAAGGGTCTTACACCTATTCCTGGGAACAACTTGACAGCGCTGAAATTACCTCAGATAATTTTGGACCATATAATTTAACTGGTGCAATGGCACGTTCAGTTCTTCCATCAAAAATTTCTAGTCGATTAATACCAAATATAGACCGTATTTTATCTAATAATTTAACTCAGCAAAACCCAAGTATAAATTCAGCCTGGGAAACAGTCCCTTTGGTTGAAAGAACAATGAATTGGGGATTAACTGTTAGAAGACAAATAAATTCAGTTAATCAAATTTCTCAAGATAGAATTAAAATTTCTGCTTTAGCTAGTTCAGGCCCTTTTATTATTAATTCTCAAAATGAATTGGGTTATACTATTAAAGGAGGTGCAGTTGAAATTATTCAATGGGATGTAGCTAACACTGATTTAGGTCCAATTGGGGAAAGCCAAGTTCTTATTTATTTATCTATCGATGGTGGAAAAACTTTTCCAATCACTCTTGCTGATGGAGTTCCTAATAATGGACTTGCAAAAGTTATTATTCCAAATAATATTGATACATCAGAAGCACGAATTAAAGTAAAGGCAAAAAACGGTATCTTTTTTGCCTTAAACACCAAAGATTTTAGTATTGAGTCTCGTGACTTAGTATTAAATTTTGACTCATATTTTCAGGAAAACTGTGATTCTAATTCACTACGTTATGATTTCAATATAATTAGAAAAGAAAATTTTGATGGTTCTTTTAGTTTGCAGATGAAATCATTGACTTCTTCATTGAGTGTTAAATTTTCTAAAGAAGTGTTTTCGGTATCTGATACTACAGGGTTTATTGATCTAGATGGACTTTCAAGTTTGGATCCAGGAAATTATAAATTTGATTTAGAGGTATTAAATGAAAATATTTCCGAACTATTTAATTTTGAATTAAAACAAAGAAATAATCTTTTTTCTTTAGATATTCTTGAATCACCACTAAATGGCTCTAAAGATACAAGCTTAAATCCAATACTTGAATGGGAGTCCAATATTAATGTTGATACTTATCGAATTCAAGTTTCAAAAGATTTAAATTTTACTAACCTTTTATTAGATGAGATTTCATCATCTTCCAAAATCCAACTTAATAAACTCGAGAGTGAGACTAAATATTATTGGAGAATTCAACAAGTTAATAGCTGTGGGACTTCAGATTTTTCAGATGCATATTCTTTTCAAACTAATATAATTTCTTGTGTAAATATAAAAGCAACCAACTTACCCAAAAATTTAATTGATGCTGATGATAACGGAGATGGGACTACTTTTTCATCAATAAATGTAAATTATGATTCATCAATATTAGATATTGACGTTTTGGTTGATTTAACTCATAGCTGGGTAAATGATCTTTTACTTTATTTGGAGACACCTACGGGAGATAGATTTCTTTTAAGTGGTTCTTTAGGGGGAGAAAATGATAATTATACGCAAACATTATTTGATCAAGAGTCTAATATAAATATTGATGAATCGGCTGCACCATTTTCAGGAAGATTCGTTCCGGTTCAAAATATAAGTTCTATTTATGGTACATCCTCTAAAGGGATTTGGAAATTAATTGTTACAGATCAAGAAAAGCAGGATACTGGTCAACTTCTGGAATTTGAACTGAGGTTCTGCCTTGAAGGATTACTAGATATAAATAGTGATAATGATTCTCTAAGTGATGAAGAAGATAATTGTCCAAAGATTACAAATGAGGATCAAGCTGACATAGACAATAACAATATAGGCGACCTATGTGATATTTTTTCAGCTCAAAATCTAAGCATAACTAAAGAAGATGCAACTTGTCCAAACAGTGAAAACGGATCTTTAAAATTTGATGCAAGAGCAGATTACCTATATAAAGCTTTAATTACAAGTTCCAACGGATTTCTAGAAGATTTTACTTTTACTAACACAGGATATGTTTTAACTAGCTTATCACCAGGAAGTTATGACATATGTGTATTTTCGGATCGCTTTATTGATTTTGAATACTGTTTTCAAACTCAAATTACTGCCCCTGAAGATTTAAATGTACAAGCATTCTACAATACATCACTTAAAATTTTGAATTTAGATATGTATGGTGGTGAGAGATATAAAGTTTATTTAAATGATCAATCATTTGATCTAGGACAAAAAAGTTCAATTCAATTACCATTGACAAAAAATATAAATAAAGTTGTTGTAGAAACAAATAAAATTTGTCAAGGAACTTTTGAAAAATGGATAAACCTTGATAATCAAGCTAAAACTTTTCCAAACCCAGTAGTTGAAAATGCAAATATTATATTACCTCAAGCTGTAACTGTTGATCTTTATCTTTTTTCTGGTAGCGGAGAAGTTTTTTGGACTAAAAAAGGAGTAGTCGAGAAGAACAAATCGATTGTTATACCCATGAGTAATTTACCAATAGGATGGTATCTTTTACAAATTGATTATGGAAGTCATACTGAAAACCTAAAGCTACTTAAAGAATGAAAAAGTTAATAGTTCTTTTTTTTATATTCTTGTTTAGCTGTGGACCAGATCCAATACCAGATCCTCAAGCTGTTTTTTTGTTAGCTCCAGAAAATTTTAATAATTGTACTTCAGCTTCTCGAGTAAATAATGTTGAACGTGAAGTTACTTTTAGATGGACTGCAGCACTATTTGCAGAAAGTTATGAATTGATTGTACAAAATACCATAAATCAAGAAATATTTCTATCAAGTACTTCAATGTTAAACGAGTCATTAATTTTACCTGGGGGATCAACTTATCAATGGTTTGTTAGATCAAAATCTAGCCTAACCCCTGTGACAGCTGATAGTTCTTCATGGCAGTTTTATCTAGAAGGAGACCCAACCTTAAGTCATTTTCCTTTTCCAGCTAATTTAATAACGCCTGAGAACGATACAACTGTAGTTTTAACAGGTAATAGTTTTCTTTTAGAATGGCAAGGAAATGATCTGGATAACGATATCGTTTTTTACGACCTTTACCTAGGTAAAAATCCCAACCAACTTTTTTTAACAGAATCAGAAATTGAATCAACCCAATTTAGCGTAACATTAGAATCAGACTCAATTTACTATTGGCAAATTATAACTCATGACAAAAGTCAAAATCAATCGAAATCTTCAATTTTTAGTTTTCAAACGGATTGATTTTATTTTCCATTAAATTTATTCATCGAAGAATTAAGACCTTCTAGCACAAAATTTATTACAATTTGAGTGCAAAGCTCTATCCTTTTTTTAATTTGTTCTTGCTCATCTTCATTCCAATGATCTAGAACAAATTTTATTTGATCAAACGATTTCTTTTCTTGACCGATACCAAATCTCAGTCTAGCATAATTGGGTGTATTTAACTCAGATTCTATATCCCTTAATCCATTATGTCCGGCAGCACTACCTTTACCTCTGAGGCGCAAAGTTCCAAATGGCAAGTGCAAATCGTCAGTAATAATTAAAATATTTTCAATATTAATTTTTTCTTTAAGAGCCCAATATTTAACTGATTTTCCACTTCGATTCATGAAAGTAGTTGGTTTAATTAGGATAAAATTTTTACCCTTTTTTTTGAATGTAGAATAGCTTGCAAGTTTTTTAACTTCCCATAGAGCTTTGTTTTCTTGAGCTATATGATCAAGAATTTTAAAACCAACATTGTGACGTGTATTATCGTATTCTAAACCAATATTTCCTAAACCAACAATTAAAAATTTCTTCATATCTGATGAAGGTGGTTTTTTTTTAAAGATTCTCTTTAACAATTGCATCCTCTAAAATAAAAAAAGCATGCCGTTGAATAACCACATGCTTTGTAATTTATTTTTGGAACAAATATTTATTCCTTTTTGGAAGTATCATCTTTTTGGGCAGCATCATCTTTTTTAGCAGCACCTTCAGCAGCTCCTTCAGCAGCTCCTTCAGCAGTACCTTCAGCAGCTCCTTCAGCTCCCTCAAGTTCTTCTGAAACTTCCTCTTCAACGATAGAGGCTCTAGATGTTCTTACTTGACAAACCACTGTATTGTCTGGATGGAGAATTGAGTAGGAGTCATTTTGTAAGGATTCAGTATAAATCTTATTACCTAATTCTAATTTAGAAATATCAACAGTTAAAAAATCAGGTAAATTAGCTGGAAGCGCTTTAATACGAAGCTTTCTTTTGTTACGTGATAGAACTCCACCACTGATTATAACTCCTGGTGCAGAACCCTCAAGCTTAACTGGAATATTCATCGAAATTTCTTTATCATCAAATAATTGAT
>MDTB01173054.1_pt1 | contig 12316 bp, 10 predicted proteins | sample 811161 | NCBI WGS metagenome assembly MDTB01 (sample SAMN05326650, study PRJNA326480) | marine metagenome | isolation source: seawater | place: Mediterranean Sea | collected 2009 | reverse complement strand
CAATGACTGATCAATTACGGATCCAAATAAAATATTTGCATCTGGATCAACCGCACTATAAATAATATCTGCAACATCATTCACTTCATGCAATGTTAAGGACTCACCGCCACTTACATTTAATAATACGCCGGTTGCCCCATTAATGGTTTCTTCAAGCAACGGCGATAAGATGGCATTTTCAGCGGCTTCAACAGCTCTGTTTTCACCCGTTGCTTTTCCAATTCCCATCATTGCTGAACCAGAATTAGAAATAATGGTTTTTACATCCGCAAAATCTAAATTCACCAAGCCAGGCGTTGTAATTAAATCTGCAATGCCTTGAACCCCTTGACGCAATACATCATCAGCAATTTTAAATGAATCCACCAATGAAGTTACTCGCTCAACAACTTGCAATAATTTATCGTTAGGTATTACAATCAAGGCGTCTACTTGGCTTTTTAATGTTTCCAAGCCTTCTTCCGCTTGCTTTGCTCGAATTGGGCCCTCAAATCGAAATGGCTTTGTCACTACTGCGACGGTTAATGCGCCCAGTTCTTTTGCAATACTTGCAACAACTGGTGCTGCACCAGTACCGGTTCCACCGCCCATTCCAGCAGTAATAAATACCATATCTGCACCATCTAACGCAGCCTCGATATCATCTTTGCTTTCTTTAGCCGCTTGTGCACCAACGGCCGGCTGTGCGCCACCGCCAAGTCCTTTGGTTAGTTTTTCACCAATTTGCAATTGATGCTCTGCCAATGAAATATTAAGTGCTTGTAAATCTGTATTTACAACCCAAAATTCAACGCCTTGTAATGATGCTGCAATCATTCGATTTACGGCGTTGCCACCACCACCACCAACCCCAACAACTTTGATATTTGCATATTGATTTACGGTTTTTTTATCTTTTTTATCCATGCATTCAGTATACCATATCAAAATTTATAGTTCATATGATTATTTTGAAAATAGTTTGGATAACTTCTTTTTAAACCCAGATTGACTAGCGTTTAATAAGCCAACTTGATACCCATATATAATTTGCCCCATTGCAATGGTATAGTTTGAATTTATATTCAAATCTTTATATTTGCTTTCAATTGTTGTGTTAAATGGTTTTGAAAATTTTGACTCCATCCATTGACGCAGCCCCTTTAAATTTGCTCCCGATCCAGCCAAATATATTTGATCATAATTAGGTGCCAAAATTAAATATTTTTGAACCAACTGATACAATTGATTGACTCTTGATTCTATGATTGATGTTACCAATGATAATTTCACCATTTTTTCACCATCAAAACATTGTATTAAAATATCCTTCGATAACTCTACTTGGTATTTTTGTAGCTGCCCATGCAAAATTTTAATTCGCTCTGCTTCTGAATGAGAACACTTTAAGCAAATGGCCAAATCATCCGTAATTTGCTCTGATCCAATTTGCACGGTGTTTGCGTATACTAGTTGATTGGCTTTATACACCATTAGAGACGTTAATTGAGCCCCGATGTCAATGATCAAATGCTGCTCCTGCTGCTGTTTACTTGGCAATAATACAGCGCCTAGCGATAAATAGTCACTAATAATACCATTTACTCGCAACCCCAAGTTTTTTACGGTTGCAATTATCAAATCTAAATTTACTGAATCACATAAAATGATCCCCGTATCTACCTCAATATTTGTAAACTTATGATTGGTTAATGATGCCATGGTTTGACCATCAACACGTTGGCTTAATGGAAACAAGTGCAGTACTGATTGCCCCTCTTTTTTAACACAACTAATGGACTTTTTCATTGCTAATTCTTTATCTTTTAAGGATGAAGGTCTTTCAGACTCGTTTTGTACGATCCCCGTTTGAATCGTAAATCGGTTATTTCCATTTGGAACATTTATAAATATCCGATCAATCGTAACCCCCGAGGATGCTTGTGCTCGCTTTAATGCATTTTGAATGGCGTTTGTAAACAATGATTTATCTTTGATACGGCCTTTTTGGACCCCCTTAAGAATACTTGTTCCAAAACCCAAGATATGGATGTCATCTGCCGCTTTGACATTGCAAACAAGCACACTAACTTTCGATGTGCCAATATCGATGCCCGTAATTATTTTTTCAGGATTCATGATTTATAGATTTAATTATAACTCTATTTGGTTGTCGAATGTCTATATATTCTGTTGATAAAAGTTTTTTACGGTAGAATCCCAAAAAATGCTTTAATTTTAAAAACTTATTTTGTAAATTCTCAATCCCGCCCACGTTAATCTGAACATCATCTTGAGTGAGCATTGTAATGCTATGGCTTTTTATTTTAATTTGCTGTAAATTAAAAAAAGGGATCTGTTTTAATTCAGTATCTAACGCTCTTATTTTTGACAACAGTGGATCTTGTAACTGATTCAGGTTTGCTGGCAATACCTCAACATTAATGATTACTAACTGATCATTTGGCAACTCAACATCTGGGATATCTTTGTTTAATAATGTACCATCATATGAATATATGAACTGATTTGACTGAGTGCCCAACAAAATAATCCATGGTCGCTTTTCAAAAAAAACTATGTTTATGTTTGGAAACTGTGCCCAATTTAACTGAATATCATCAATCATGGGATATTTTTTTAACATCTTATTTTTAATTTCAACCCAATTTAATAGTTGGATCAGTCTCATTTGCTTAATTTGATCAATTTCTTTTTGAATGCTGTCTTTTGGAATATAATTTTCCATTGATTTAAATTCAGATCGAATGTTAATCTCTATAAGTCCCGCTATTATTATGCCAGCGCAACAACCAATAATTAAAAAAACTTTAATGTATCGCACTTTGTAAATACAACATTACTAAATCATCAAATGAAATACCAGCCGCGCTTGCTTGCTTTGGTATATCTGATGTATTGGTTAGACCTGGACAAGTATTCATTTCTAAAATATAAGGGTCATCGTTGCGATCAATGATTGCATCAATACGAATGCAACCTTTACAGTTAAATTGTGAATAAATGTCCAATGCATATTGATTCATGCGCTGTTGAACCGATTTGGAAATATTTGCTGGAATAATTAACTCGCTTTTCCCTGGCGTATATTTGCCATCATAGTCATAAAATTCATTTTTAGATTGTATCTCTAATATTGGCAATACCATTGGTTGATTATTTTTTGTTAATACTCCTACCGTGATCTCGACGCCTTCTATATATGCTTCATAAAAATAATCTGGGCCCAACACTTCTGGGCTAAGGTCTTTTACTCGATGCCAGTCATCACTTGACTGTACATAGTGAATGCCAATACTTGAGCCACTGCTTTTTGGTTTTGCCATAAACGGAAACGACATACTTGATTGTTTATTTATGCTATTTGCGACTGGAATGTTTGCCGATGCAATCATGGATTTAAATATTGGCTTGTTAAATCCAATAGCAGTTGCCATAACTCCTGGGCCGGTATACGGAATGCCTTTCATTTCTAAATACCCTTGCAAACACCCATCCTCTCCCCACTTTCCATGCACACAGTTAAATGCGATATCATATTGCATATCAAAAAAATCAGCTTCAGATACATCTATAATGCACGCATCTATTGATTGTCGGGTTAGTGCATCCAGTACATTTTTTGCTGAACGATGGGATACTTCACTTTCTGAAGATGGGCCCCCAGCTAAAATGGCTATTTTTTTATGTTTAAATTGTGTCATTGTACTATTTTAACTTCACATTCTAATTTAACGCTATGCTTATTATAAATCTCTTTTTTTATAAATTGAATTAATTCAATGGTATCAGAAAACGTCGCACTTGATTGATTTTCAAAAAAATTTGCATGTTGCTTTGAAATTTCAACCCCGCCTATTTTATGCCCTTTTAATTGGGTATCTTCAATCAATTCCCACGCCTTTTTTTGATGCTCTGGATTTTTAAATACCGATCCAAATGTTGCCTTGTATAGCGGCTGTGTTTCTTTTCTATAATTTATATTTTCTAAAATTAATTTTTTACTATCATCAACAGAAATCGCGTTTGATTTTAGTCGTACAGCTAATATTATATCGTGTGTTTCCTGAAACGATGACCACCGATAACTTGCTTGATAATCATTTCGCATCACCCATTTTACCTTTTGATCTTTTATTGAATACACTTGCACTGAATCAACCACTGTTGAAATCTCACTCCCCCAACATCCAAAGTTCATTGCAACCATTCCGCCAAGTGTTGCCGGTACGCCAGCTGCAAATTCAATGCCCCCTCGTTGATTATTTGTCATCCATTTTAGTAGCTTTGCAACAGTTTGCCCTGCACTACAGGTAATAATGTTTCCATCGATTGTTGTCTCACAGTAATCTGGAGATACCTTTACTAGTGGGTAGGGTATCGATGGGTCAATAATTGTATTTGATCCGCCGCCCAATATAGAAAACCCATGGGGTAGGTGATTCAAATCAGACTCATTTTCAATCATGTAAACAGCGCTTAATGTGCCGTCTGATTTAAATGAAGTTAGCCGGCTGATTTCAATATCATATAAAATTTGAATGACTAAACTCCCTTAATAATTGTAATAATTTGCTTTGATATTAACGATATATCGCCAGCACCAATGATGATAATAATATCACCTTCTTTAATGTCTAAGCGAATTTCGTCTGAAATTATTTCAAATGAATCACAATACTGAGCCTCTATATTATTTTGATTTATTTCATTTGCTAAGTCTATTGAATTTTTATAGCCAGCAGGGCCCTCTCCAGCTGAAAAAACTGGGGCAACAAATACTTTACTAGCCCGTCCAAATGCTCCTCCAAACTCATTAAATAAACTGGTTAACCTTGAATAACGATGGGGTTGAAATATAGCAATGATTCGGTGATTTGAAAAACTTTTATAAATCCCCTCTAATGTTGTAATAATTTCGGTTGGATGATGCGCATAATCATCATATAAAACAATGTTATTGGCTTTATATTTTAATTCCAATCGACGAGATACGCCACGACAAGACTCAAGCCCGTTTACAATATATTTTAATGGAATATCATTTACCATAGCAATCGCAATTGCAGCCAATGCATTGTACACGTTATGAGTGCCAAATAACGACAGTTTTATATCACTCACGACATTTCCATTAATGATCAATGAAAAATTAATTCCAGACCAAGTATATTGGATATTTTCTGCACGAATTTTGGCATCTTTTGACTCTATTGAAAATGTTATAAATTTAGCGTCATCCAACCCTTTTTTTATGATTTTTTTAGATATTGGATCATCTAAATTAATGGCACAAATTCCTTTTTCACTCAATGTCACAGACGTCATAAATGTATCAAATGCATCAATTAATAATTGCTTCGTGCGATAATAATCTAAATGATCCTGTTCAATATTTGAAATAACAGCTTGATTCGCCTTAATTTTTAAAAAAGATCCATCACTTTCATCTACTTCGGTAATAAATGTCCCCCCGCCTGAGTGAACTTGTATGTGATCATCTTCACTTAATAAATGCCCCCCTACAAAATAAGAGGGTTCTTTATTTGCAACTTTAAAAATGGTTGTAATAAGTGATGTAATCGTTGTTTTACCGTGAGTCCCTGCTATTGCTATGCAAGTTTCAAAATTCGATGCAATTGTTGATAATAAATCGCCACGTGTCATTATTTTACAGCCTTTTAATTTTGCAGACTTATATTCATCATTTGATTCTTTTATTGCACTTGAGATAACCACTACGGCATCTTTTGGTACATTGTCAGAGTGATGCTTATTAAAAATTTTAATGCCTAACGCCTCAAATTGTTTAATGTTTACATTTGGGGAATGATCGGAGCCACTAACATCATGACCTTGCTTGACCAGCACAGTGGCCAATGCACTCATTCCTATTCCATTTACTCCAATAAAGTGATATTTATTTGCCATGGCCATTCCATTATAAAATTTTCATAAGATTACGCCAATGCTTATGGATTGAATATTTTCATCCCCATACGTGTAGCTCTCCGTTTGCGATATATAATCAAATACAAAGTTTTTTGATAATTCAAGTTTTGTTCCCACTGATGTTACTGAATAAGTATTGGCTATTCGAAATGTTGAAAATACACTTAATCCTGGCGCTAAGTTAAATGCTGCATTTGACATGAATATATTCATGTTTTCATAATTAATTGCATAATCATATTCGATTAATACCTGTAGAAAATATATTGGCTGAAAAAAATAAATGCCAATGTATTTGGCCAATGATTCTTGTTTACCAGTTGACCATGTATAGTTACTGCTTAAAAGGTTTGTTGAACGTATGCCTAACCTGTTATTTAGTATATATGGACTGGATACATGTATATCCATCGCAGCTTGTGACGCACTTACATCCATTAACTTTCGATACTTAGAGCTAAGAATAAATTGTGCATTCAATCCATTTATATTTGGCTGATATCCCATTAACAATGTAAAAAAAGTATCTGAATCATAGCTTGAAATATACGGGCCAATACTATCAGAACTCGTTACTGGCAAACTTGGACTTGTATAAATAGATGCCCCAACACTTAATATTCCTGAATCATTAATCAAAGGAATTGTTGTTGCTAAAACATACCATTGATAATCCCATTCTCTGCTTTGGTGTGCAAATGAAATTGACGGATTTGTTGGTTTTTGTGTTAGCCGGCCATTAAATACATAATTTAATGCATTATTATCTGAATTAGATGCATCAAAAAAGTGCCTTACCTCTGGAAAAACTGGCGCATTTGAAGCGATCATTTGATTGGATAATATCAGAAGGCATATTATCCACTTTATAACCATTCAATGTCCTTATTTTTTATCCACCCTTTTAATCCATTTGAAAACTTTACTCTTGTCCAATCTTTTGATGTTTTTAATTGCTCAAGGTCTGCACCTTTATGAACATAAAACAATGATGTTTGAGTTTGTGATGGGCCTGAGTAAACACTTGCTTTATCGCTTTTTAAAATACCCACTGTCGACGTTTTAATATTCATAACGACACTAACCATGAGCGCCCCGCCCCATATTATTCCAGTGACCCATAATAAATTGTCATATTTTTTAGAAATTTTATTTCGTGATCTCAACAATGTCACCATTAACAAAACGGCAACACCAATCATCAACCCATTTAACGTTATCAACTGATTAACCAACCAAAAGCTATCCCCATTTCTTTTTACTGTTAGTTTTTTATCAATAAAATGTTGATTTACAATACTTAAATTATGTCGTACATCTTCATTTTGAGGGTTAATTTGTTGTGCCTTTAAATAATATAACTTTGCATGGTAATGATCGTTCAATCGATAGTATGTTGATGCTAAATTATAATTTAATGAAAAGCTATTTGGAGAATGCTTTAAAATACGCTCATACACTTCTTTGGCCTTTATATAGTCCTTATTCAAATAGAACTGCTGAGCAAGCTCTTGAGAGCAATATATACTATTACTAATTATGAAACAAACACTAATCAGGAGCCATTTCATCGGTTATTCCTTTCTTTAATTAAAGATAACAAAATTCTTCTTAGACTATCTGAAATGGAATGGTTATCATTTGCTTTATTTTTACTATACTTGGCCCCTTGAGCATTTTTCACCCACTGCATCACACTATTTGCAACCGCATCTGATACCTTTTTATGAGTCATAGATTGATGAATCTCTTTTGGATTTACGGCTGTTATATTTGCGCCTAAATATACCGTCAATGTTTCCAATAATATCGCTTCCATTTGCTGGATATTATTTTGCTCTGATAAATTTTGGATTTGTCGCAATAATTGTTTGCGTTGAATGTGTGCTGATCGTTTTTTATTTTTTAACTTTTTAATTGGAATGCTATTTGCAAGAATTAATATAATAAAGATTCCATTAATAAGTATTAGGGCATGTATTAAATTTGGATGCATCGCCATTGATTGAATATCATCTCCAAATGAATGGGTCACTAAAAAGCGAATATCCTCTTTCACATTTAATGATGCTGACACTGCGTTATTATAATTCATTGTTGCATTATATGTTGCGGACGCCCCAATAATTGTAATATAGTCATTGTTTATTTTTGAAAAATACGTAAATTCAATTGGCGGAATGATGATTTCACCGGCTACTTTTGGGATTATAATGTAATCAAATACGACACTATTTTCCAATACACTGTCTCTTGAGTTTGGCGCTGAAACAATTCGATATGACTTCGTATCTTGAATAATCGGTGGTTGAATCGATTCCATATTGCCGGTTCCAGTGATTTGAATTTGAATTGGAAATGTATTGTTTGACAATTGATTGTCTTCTGGAATGATTGTTTCAATTTCATACTCTCCAATTGCACCATTAAACGTTTGAGGGATGGGCGATGGAAATTCCATTACATTAATCGTTACTTGCTCAGAAAGCAATTTATATTCTCCTGAAAATGGGTCGACAGAAAATCTAGCCATTAATGGCGGAATATCTAAAACCCCTGCTGATAATGGTCTAATTTTTTTTCTAACGAGTTCAAGCTCATAATAGCGTTGATTATCTTTGGTAATGATTCGCTCTTTTTCCGTTGGCAAAATTTCTTGCCATGCATTTTCTATATCATCCTGATCAATTGATATTGAGCTCCATAAAGAAACGCGTCGATATAGCTTAATTGAATAGTCAATGACCTCTCCAATCAATATATTTGTTGTTGATACTTGGGTTTCCAAAAATACGCTTTTTGATGTTTGTGACGCTAATCGTGCTTGATTAATTTTCTTTTGAATAATGGATTGGCGTGTTGGCACATTGCTATTTGCTGAATTTTTGACTTCTTTTACAACCACACGAATGGGCTTTGTCGTATACACCTTATTATTGTATTTAATTTTAAAGGGATCAATAATAGAGATGCCTGGCTTTGTTGGCAACAACACATATTGATATTCTCGTTGTCGGCTTACGTCTCCATTAATGTAAGAAAATGAAGATGACTTGCTTGACGAAATGATATTGAAACTATCTTCAACAGCTGGCAATGTAATATCCTTATACAAATCTTTATCAGCACCTTTTATGGTTAATATTAAGGTTGTGGTTTGATTTTGAAAGATTTTTGCTTGGCTAATTGTTGTGCTAGCTGAAAACTCTGTGCTAGAAAAAGCTGCGCTTGATAGCCATATACACATTAATAAGATTTTCATACCATGCGCTACCATTTTGACGCCTCAAATAACTGCTCGAGCTTTATTTGTTTTTTTTCTCTGGCTGCTTGTTCAGCTGAATCCACCAAATATTGCAACTGCTCTTCTGATAAATTTTGGTTTAATTGTGGGGTTTCTAAAGACTGCGCGTCTTGATTGTTTGAATTATCTTGATTGTTAGAATCTTTTTGATCGCCTGTATTTTTTTGATCATCTTGTTTTTGTTCCTCTTTATTTTGCGACTGTTGAGATTCGCTACTGTTTTGATCCTCTGATGACGGGTCTTGTTGGGCTTCGTTTTGAGATTGATTTGGATCCATTTGTTGGCGCAATATCAATTCCATATTTTGCTTTGATTTCATATGATTTGTATTTAAGCTTAACGCTTTTTTATACCATTTAACGGCATCCTCTGTTTTATTTTGAGCCGCTTTTGCATTTGCAATATTATATAAAATTTTATATTGATCATCATTGTTTTTTTCTTGATTCAGTGCTTCTGTATATGCCTGTATTGCGTTTTCGTAGTCATTGTTTTTAAAGTATGCATTTCCAAGATTATATTTAATATTTGCATTATCAGGTGATTGTTTCAAGGCATCAATAAACGACTCTTTTGCCGCCAAAAACTCCTGATTATTATAAGCGTCTACTCCAGGATGCCCTGCATAACTATTGGTTGTAAACATCACCAATATTAGCATTATCCACACATTGTTTGCGTACTTTGTTTGTAAAAAAGGGATTGCCCTCTCAATTAAAATTAAAATTAACGCCAGTATTAATACCCAATGATATCGATCAATTTGTGTAATTAACTGCTGTGTTTCTAACTGCAATGTATCGGATTCAATTAAGTGGGCATACACATCTTCTGCTACAATTGGCGATGCCTCGCCTTCAATATAAATCCCTCCCATTGCATCCGCCAATTGTTTTAAATTAGGCACCATTTTTTTTGTTAAAATAATTCCGTTGTTTTGATCTTTTTTATATTTAATTAAATCATTATCTGAGTTTCGCAAAGGAATTGGCTCCCCACTGGTCTGCCCAACCCCTATAACGATGGCATCCAGGGATATATCCCCAAGCATCGTCTTAATGGGCTCAATTGCTATATCAGGATAAAACTCGCCATCTGATAATACAACAATGGTAACCTGTCCTCTAATCTTATCTTTTTTTACTTTTTTTGCGATGATTGATACTGCATTTGAAATGTCTGAACCAGAGGACCCAATCATGCCAACATGGAGCCCCTGAGTAAACATATCAATGGCTGAGACATCTGATGTTAATGGCAAATATATGTACGCTGTATCAGAAAATGGCACTATACTTATTAACTCATTATTCATTTTTGGCACCAATTGTTGCAAATGATATTTCGCCAAATCCAACCGTGTAATGGCGCCATCTTCAGCCAACATACTCAACGATGTATCAACAACAAAAAACACCACACGCCCTTCTTTTTCGACAGTTTGATAAGACTCCCCAAATTGCGGACGCATTAATCCTAAAATAATGCATAATATTGCGGCGATAGTCAGTGTTTTTCGCCAAAAATAGGTTCCAGAATCAGAGCCATTTATAGTGGTTTTCCATTGATTCATATTATGAAACACCGTCCATATTTTTAATCGCTTTTTATAGCCAATATAGTAAAAAACTGCCAGTATTGGGATTATTAATAACATCCAGGCAAACAGTTTATATTTAAACATTATGTTTTTACTCCTGTTAACCGCCGAATTGCAATGGCCTCTTTAATCAAAAACAAACTCGCTATTACGGCAATAATAAATGGAAAAAGCTCTATGATTTCAACACTTTTGGATGTCTCAACAATGCTTTTTTCTAATTCATTTATTTCTTTATAAACATCTTTTAATTCGCTTGAATTTGTTGCATTAAAATAACGCGCATTGGTCATTGACGCGATTTTCTTTAAAATTGTATCGTCAAATGTTGTTAATATCAGCTGCCCATTTGGGTGCCTTGCGTATCTCTTTCCATATGTTTGATGATGAATTGGAATGGGAGCCCCCTCTTTTGTACCAATGCCAATACAATATATTTTTATGCCTTTTTTAATGGCAATTTTTGTAGCGGAAATTGGATCAATTTGTCCGGCAGTATTTACCCCGTCTGTAATCAATATCATTATTTTTGATTTTGCCAGTGACTGATTCAATCGATTAATGCCAGTTGCAATTGCTAAACCAATGGCGGTTCCGTCTCCGGCTTCGCCAATCGATAAATTTGAAATATGATGATTAATAATTGAATGATCATACGTAATCGGAGCCTTTGTTATGGCGTCTGACCCAAACGCAATTAAACCCAACCGATCATTTTTTCTTTTTTTAATAAACTCTTTTAGCGTATCTTTGGCTACAGCCATTCTATTTTTTGGTTTAAAGTCTTCAGCCGTCATGCTTTTTGATGTGTCTAATATCGCAACAATATCAATACCCTTTTTTGTTTGAAAATGATTTGCCTTTATAATCTGTGGTTGGGATATGGCAATGATTAGACCCATAATTACCGCATATTCCATCCATTTGGTCATTGATACTAAACGCTCCGCTTTTTTAGATCGCAAATGCGTCATTCCAGCAGACTTTGGAAATCGTATTGTATGCAACAATGATTGGTTGCGCATTAGCCATAAAATCATGCATACAGGCACAATTAACAACAATGCCATTGGGTATTTAACTATCATTGGAAATGGCCTCAATAACTGATTTTATTTGTTGAATCATATTGTTGCATCGAATTGCATCAAACATCGGATCCTCACTAAATTTATAATGATCAAGCTCATGCGAAATTGCCATTACCTGATCAAACTCTTTTGTTTTCATAGCTTTGGTCATTTTTAATATTCGTTTCATTTCAACGGTTGTAGCATCCAATACATTCACCTTTAATTCATCTGAAATAAATTCACACAAAACCTCTGTTAACTTGAAGTAACCAGATCGAATTGGCATGGCATTCTCCATTAGCGCCTTTTCTAATTTTTGCAATTCAATTAATGCGCTCTCTTTTGGTGATTTCTTTTTTATTTTTTTATCCTCAATAATATAT